>ERZ773229.922-NODE-922-length-22449-cov-3.173663_pt1 | contig 22449 bp, 30 predicted proteins | sample MGYA00580992_ERZ773229 | MGnify/ENA primary metagenome ERZ773229 (study PRJEB29015, sample SAMEA2737795) | human gut metagenome | biome: human gut; feature: human-associated habitat; material: faeces | place: China | collected 2012 ... | reverse complement strand
GTGGGTCGTTGTCAATGAGCAGGACTTTCTGCCCTTCGGCGGTCAGCGCGGCGCCAAGGTTCAAGGCCGTCGTCGTTTTTCCAACGCCACCCTTGGAATTTGTAATGGCAATAATCATCACTTTTCCTCCTGTATTTATTCCGATTTAAGGGGCGTATCACAAGGCGTTTTTTGCGGTAATTTACCATAGTTTAACAAGTGCTCACAGCACGTTTTGCGGAATTTGTTGCAAATTTTTTGGCAGAAAGGACATTCTATCCCTTATGCCACAACGGATTGCGGATTTTTACCACAGATGCTTCACACGCAGGAGGTCACTGGTTCGAGTCCAGCAGTCTCCACCAAGAAAAACCTCGTAACTATGCGGGTTACGAGGTTTTTTCATTTTCTGACTTTTTGGCATTTGTTAGTAACGTGTTAGTAACCGCGTTTATCAGCGTTTCCGGGTCAAGGTGTGTGTAGACATTGGCGGTGGTGGAATAATTGGCATGGCCGAGGACTTTTTGAAGAATTTCAGGGGCAAGACCTTCCTTAACTGCGCGGGTGGCGTAAGTGTGCCGCGTGGCATGGGGGGTCTTTTTTGCTATCTTGAGCTTTTCCAGCAGAGGGTAGTAGTCCCGGCGGCGGAAGTTGGCGGGCACTTTCTGCCCCTCGTAGCCTGACAGGAGCAGATCGCCCTCAGCCTTCTGGGCGAAGTATTCAAAGTAGGCTTTGCCCTCCGGCCTGATGGGAATAATGCGGTTCCGGCCCGCTTCTGTTTTCTCGCCGCCCACCACATAATCCTTGTGGTAGTCCTTGAGCGGCAGGCTGAACAACTCGCCGATGCGCATGCCGGTGGCAAGGAGCATGAGGACGATCTTGGCGGCGTCGCTGCCGTCCTTCTCCAGCTTTTTGATCTCGGCGGCGGTGAAAACCTCTTTTTCCTTTTTGACGTTCTCCGGCAGCTTCACAAACCGGGCAAAGTTGGTGGTGCAAATCTCCTCGCGCACGGCCCATGTGGACATTTGGGTGATGAGCTGCTTGTATTTGTTCACCGTGGAATGGCTCTTATCCATGTACTTGTCAAGGACGGCCTGAAAGTCTGCGGTGCGGAGGCTGCGGAACTTCCGGTCGTGCAGCGGCTCGAATACATCATAGGCGCGGTCGTAAGATTCAACACCCTTCTCGCCGATCTCGCGGTAGTGTTCCACCTTCCATTCCTCAAAGACTTCCTTGAAGGTCATATTATACCGTTCGGTAAGGCTTTTGCCGGAGAGCTTTTCCAGTGCGGCCAGCGCGTCGGTTTTCTTTTCGTAGTAGCCAATGATAACACGGTTCTTGGAGGCTGCCCACGGCTTTTTGCGGCGGCCTGAGAGCTTATAGACACTTCCGGCACCGTTGGGGCGCTTCAACGCCTTGCGGGGCGCTGCGGCCTGCTTTTTCCCGCACCACGGGCAAAAGGCGGACGAATCCGGTATTTCCTGTTTGCATGTTTTGCAAAGCATTTGACATTCCTTTCCGGGTATGCTACCATAAAAGGGTAGACTACTCCCTGTGGTAAGGCGGATATGTTCTACACGACTGCTCCGGTGTGCAAGACCGGGGCAGTCTTTTTTGATTTTATGTGCGTTTCGCGTTGTAGGGATTGCCGCAGCTTCTTCGCCCGTCAATATGCTCCATCAGGGCTTTTTCGGGGCTAATCTCCATTCCCATTGTGTCCAGAATGACATCAAGCCCTTCGCGGCGGGCGAGTTTTGCGGCGGGGACAAAATCGCTGTCTCCCGCAATAAGGACAATTTGATCGACCTGCTTTTTGTAGGCAAGGGACGCAATGTCGATGCCCAGCTTCATGTCGACGCCTTTTTGCTGAATCGTCGGGACAAAATGCTTTAATTCAAGCGTATCTTTTGTCAATGTGCCGGAACAGATTTTTTTCACAGCGTCATAGTTTAGCGTATAGACGGCATTACCAACATCCAATTCTCCCAGCCGCAGGGCCACCTTACGGCGCTGGCGCAGCTCAGAGAGAAACTTGGTCATCCATTTGTATTCGGCGGAAGCACGCATATTGACGCTTTTCCCGGTGAGCGGATGATACATCTGCTTGTCTACAGGCTGACAGTCATAATAAAAGAGACGGTATAGCTCGTGTTCTTGTTTGTGTTCCTTCAGGTGCCGCCAACAGTATGTAATGAGGGCGTCGGCGGCTTCTTTGGGCTCATGTTCGCCCCACAAGTGCTTTGCACGTTTGCGGTAAAAACCGCCGTCAACAAGAATCGCAGTTTTTGACATAGTTCCCACTCTCCGTATAAAATCTAAAGCCCTTAGAACAGGCACTCCCCTGATCGTGGGGGACCTATTCCAAGGGCTTGTTAGGCACAACAGGCGGAACGGCGGTGCGTTCTTTGTTGTACGTTAAATAATATGTCCTCTGGATCAAAAAGTCAACCCGTTTTTATGATATTTGTACAAAATAACGAAACGATATGCCGTTATTCCGTTATTTGTTTGCTTTTTTGAAGGTTCTGCTGTAAATTGGTCAAGGTAAATAGTCCTGATTTCAATCCACACGCCCGCGAGAGGCGTGACATAGCATCAGAGAGAAAGCGGCGCTTAGTCAAGATAGATAATCCTGAAAGAGGAAATTTGCATCGACCTTCAGGGCACCGAACAGGGCGCATAGCACCTGCGGTTTCGGAAAACTGATGCCGTTTTCATAGTTGGTGATGGCGCTGGGGGTTACACCCACCAATGTGGCCAACTCCTTGCAGGACATGCCACGCTTTTTTCGGGCTTGTTTGATGCGGATACCGATACTCATAGCAATATTATAAGTCGTAGCCATTGCGAATGGCAGCGTCATAGTCGCGTCCCACGTCAGGGTACTTTTTGTTTAAGTTAGTCATAATGGACATTCTTACAATGTGCAGAACTGTTACGCCGCAGAGGATATAAAACAGTGCGGTGCGGTTGTTTGCTGTCAATATAATCCCAAGCAACATACATAGCCCGAAAATATAAGGATAGAATATACCAATCAGCGGTGCAAAGCACAGAAAAGTCCCGACGACAGCAATCAGCAGAGAAAGCCACCAAGAAAGAGTGCCCGCAAAGTGCGCGAGGTAAAAGATAGCAAAAATTGCACTGGGTATGGTGATCCATGCGCTTTGACAGAACTTATAAGTCTTGAATGAAACCATACTTTGTTCTCCTTATCCAGCTTCGGCTTCGATTTGTTTGATAGGGATTTCTCTGTAAAAATCCCCGTTTTTGATGTGGTTCAGTTCGTGGATCAGGCTGTCTTTGTTCTGCTGGCGGCTCAGGCGGCTGTTGAGAAGAATGGTATATGTACCGTCCTCGTTCAGCAGGATCACACCGCCGCAGGAACAAACAGGAAAATCCACAAATTTGATGAAGTAATCCGCGTTTTCAAGAATCATTTTTCAATCCTTTAATGAATACAGACATCATGCGCTTCTGCTCCTCCGTCATGGTACGGTAGGAATGCAGGAGCGCTTTTTCTTCGTCTTTTAGGGTTTGCAGGGTATCGTCTGTGGTCGGGGCACTGTATTTTTCGCCAAAGTAGTTCTCTATGCGCATGAGAGTGACAGATTTCGGCATGGAGCCGCCTTTCCAGCCGTTTGCTGCGGCTGGCGACACACCCACAGCAACAGCTACAGCGGATGGCGTTGTGTTATGGGTGACACACTGCGCCGTAAACCATTCGTAAAAGGTCATAATAATTGCTCCTTAAAACTGTGCAATTTAACAGTTTTAAGAAATTTAACCTGTTTATGTTGACTTTAAGAAATTTAAGTAATAATATAGAAACACGGTTAAACAAATTAAAACTGCGTGGCGCAAAAAGCTGGTGCACTTAATTAGCTTAATGCGCATGTTTGGTGACACGAACATAATACCACACTTGTTTAACTTTTTCAACTACAAAATATAGTGTTTTGAGGGGAGGGAACCACAAGTGCCTGCAAAATGGACTGGCGATGTAGTGGCCGCACTGCATATCAACGGAATCACGCAAGCAGAACTCGCCGCCAAGATGGGTGTGACTGTGCCATACATCTCAATGCTTTTGAACGGCAAGAAGAATTCAGCCGGAGCAAAAGACCGCATGATGGAGGCAATTCAGCAGATCAAGGCCAGCAAGGCAACGTAAAAAAGCAGCCCGCAGGAGTACTTGCCCTTTATGGAGCGCCCGAAATGAGAAAACGGGAGGCTGCCACCTCCCGCATCTCGTCTGGCTTTGTCTGCACCATGTTGCTGCTGCTGGCAGACAGCACTTGGCATGGCCGCAACGCTTACGCGCCGAACGGGTGGGGCCACCACCCCTGCCGAGCGGTTACCGCAGACACAGGGAAGGCGTAATGACGCCGGAGAGCATACCCTCGATGGCAATCACGTCCTTTCCTGCCCATGGGCGTTCCCTAAAGGGCAAGTACCAGTATGACAGAGCGGGCACCCAAACGCAAGAGAAACGCATAAAAACAGCCCGCACGACGGCGGGAAGGGGAGGTGAAAAGACGATGGAAGTGCGCGTTATCGGTGATGCAAAAGAGATCGCTGCCCTTGTAGCGGAAATACAAGGGCAGCGGGCGGAAAATGCGCTGTACGATTATGAAAATGGCCTTAAATTCACATTAGGGCCGCGTTGTGGCGGGGGCAGCGGTGGCGGTCGGAAACTTGCTGACCTCAATCCAACAGTCGGAGAAGGGGTCTAGAACACAAATGGCCCTGTCACCGATGCACTCAAAAAAGGGGAAACGATTATCGCCATCGTAGATGTACCTTACGGAAACATTTGAATCTCCTTTTGCGAAGACAAGAATCGTGTCGGAAATGCCAAGCGTGTCGTTGGGGCCGGTCTTTTGCAACCCTTGGCATAACGCATCCAGAGAAACCTCGTGATTGACTCCCAATGGAGCGTCAAGTTGCGGGTCATTCAAGTACACTTTATCTCCGGAGACATAGGATACCAGAGAATAGTGAGCAATTGGGTTTCCCAATATCGGATGATAGTTCACAAACAACTCGAAGCCTTGTTCCAGACAATAAGGGATAAAAGTGCGCGGGTCTCTAGCGGAGACAACTGAGCAATGCACACCGCGCTTTTGCGCATATTGGACAATAAGACTGTTAAAGCATAGCGGCAGCCCGTCCTTACCTGGGGCGGAGACTTGAGATGTAATATCTTTCAGATTGCTTGGCCGAATTTTGTAATGCTCAAACAGCATGGCGAGGCAAGCTGCGCCGCAGTTACGCCCCCGGTCAGACTGCCTGCGATGGGGTAGAACGCGAGGAACGATCATAATAATTCACCTCCTTTCCCTTTCAGTGTAGCACGGGAGGGGGCGAGAAGCAAGTAAGAATCCACCTCACCATAGTATGGAAAGAAAGGGGGAAGATCAATGGGAATCGTAGGGCCGATGGGCGTATACGGGGTTGCGAATGACACAGACCTGACGCAGCACCTTGTTGCAGAGCTACGCAAGGCGATGGACGCCAAGAGCGCAGCGCAGCGGGACGCAAACGGAAACAGGTATGTGCCGGTGGACTACTTCGTGGTATGGCAGACCGTGGAGCTACTTGAGCGCCGCTTACTGCCGGCAGACCAGCAGCGCCACAATGGCATCACGGATGTCACTTGATATCCCTGCTGTATCGCACATGAGACACAGAGCGGCGTCCAGCGACATTTCATCGGTAAGCAGTGAAAGCTGCAATGCGGACTGCCACAGCTCCGGGTGATCCCAGAACATGGGAAACAGCTCATTGGCGATGGCGCGGTTCATACGGCGGTCATAACAGTCGACGCGCAAATGGGACAGGTTCTGCGCGACGAATTGGCGCAGGGGCTGCCCGTCAAGTTCCAGCCGGTCTTGCCGGGAGTTGGCGATGTAGTCAGGAAAAGAGGCGTATATGCCGCGACATGGCCACAGAGGGGCATCCTCCCGGTGTTCATAGACCCATGACAAAGCACACCATGACATGACCTCGCACAGCGTTTCCGACAGCCAACGATAGGCACTGCACACGGGCTTATGGATCACGAAGTGGCACAGCTCATGGGCGAACTGGTAGATATGCTGCTGGGGGTAATTCCCCTCGGTGGACAGGAAAATCAACTGGGCACCGGAAAAGCATTGCGGTGTTTCCGAAGAATTTAGAACAGTCAGGCGCGGGTATTGGCGGAGAATGTCTTTTCCGAAGATGTTTTCAAAGGCAAGGCAAACACCGCCCAGCGTGGCGGACATTGCGAAAGCACAATCGGGCGAAAATCCACCGGATTCTAATGATGCAGCAACAGCCCAGTTCTCATTTGGCGCATAGAAAATTGGATAAAAAATCACAAGAACACCGCCTTTCCTCTCAATTCTACCATGAAAGGACAGACGGCACAAGAAAAACCACCTCACCACAGGAAGGAGAAACCAATGACACCAGTTGAAAAGCTGAACGCGGAGAAAGAACGGGTGATACAGCAGTGCGGCTACTACATCACACCGGCCCGCATGGCAAACCTGATGAAAGCCGCAAGCAAGATCCTCAATCTGCTGGTCACGGCAGATCTGGCCGTGAGCTATGAGGAGTGCCGCATCGTGCTGAAGATCGTGGACGGCGCGATTAGCGAAGCGATTGACCACGAATGAAAACGCCTTACCACAGGAAGGAGATACCAATGATCGAGACATTAACACTGAATCAGACCGCCGCGTATCTGCGGCAGCACGGCCTGAGCATTTCCAATCCGGCGCTGGCCAACGGCATCCAGCAGGGGCAGTATCCGTTCGGCATCTGCATCGTCAGCGCGGAGGGCTGCCGGTCGTTCCAGATTTTCAAGACGCTGCTGGACAAATGGATCGCAGAAAGGACGGTGTGCGCATGATCGCCTACATCATGATCTATATCGGGGCGCTGACCGTGGCCGTGAAGTTCATGCGTTTCATCGACCGGCTGGAAGGGCGGCGGTGATGAACAGTGGAGACATATCTTGAATTTCTCCGCTCCAAGATCGTGCTGGCCAGTGAGACAGGCTTTACGCTGCCGCCGGAGGAGATCAACCCGGCGCTGAAGCCGCACCAGCGGGACGCTGTTTTATGGGCGCTGCGGGGCGGCAGGCGGGCGCTGTTTGAGAGCTTCGGTCTCGGCAAGACCGTGCAGGAGCTGGAGTTCTGCCATCAAGCGGTGCGCCACGAGGGCGGCAAAGCGCTGATCGTGCTGCCGCTGGGTGTCCGGCAGGAGTTCACGCGGGACGCGGTGGAGCTGCTGCATTACGCGGCGCCGGAGTACATCACCAGCATGGCGGAAGCGGACAGCGGCGCCGGAGATATCTTAATGACCAACTATGAGCGAGTGCGGGACGGGGACATAGATCCCACGCGGTTTACGGCCGTGGCGCTGGATGAAGCGTCGGTGCTGCGTTCCTTTGGCAGCAAGACCTACCAGACGTTTCTGCCGAAATTTCAGGGCGTGAAGTACAAGCTGGTTTCTACGGCTACCCCATCGCCCAACCGGTACAAGGAGCTGATCCACTACGCCGGGTATCTTGAGATCATGGACACGGGACAGGCCCTGACGCGGTTTTTCCAGCGGGACAGCACCAAGGCCAACAACCTGACGCTGTACCCCCACAAGGAGGACGAATTCTGGCTGTGGGTGTCGAGCTGGGCGCTGTTCATCGGGAAGCCCTCTGACCTGGGCTATGACGACACCGGCTATGCGCTGCCGCCGCTGGATGTGCGGACGCACATCGTGCGGGGCCGGTATGGCGAGGACGCCGACCGGGACGGTCAGTTCAAGCTGATGCACGACGCGGCGGTATCGCTGGCGGAAGCGTCACGGGAAAAGCGGGAGAGCATTGACGCTCGTGTGGCCGTGGCGAAAGATATCGTGGACAGTGATCCGGAAGCGCACTTTATCCTGTGGCACGATCTGGAGGCGGAGCGGCACGCCATCTGTAAGGCCCTGCCGGACACCGTGGACATCTACGGCAGCATGGACTATGCCGAACGGGAGAAGCGGGTGATCGACTTCTCGGAGGGCCGCTGCCGGCTGTTTGCCACCAAAAAGAGCTTGAGCGGCAGCGGGTGCAACTTCCAGCGCCATTGCCACAGGGCGATTTTCGTCGGTATCGACTATGAATTTAACGATTTCATTCAGGCGGTACACCGCATTTACCGTTTCCTCCAGACGGAGCAGGTGGTGATCGACATTATTTACACGGCGGCGGAAGATCCCATTTACCGTGTGCTGATGGAGAAATGGAAGCAGCACGAGTACCTGCAAGGCAAGATGCGGGAGATCGTGCGGAAATACGGCTTGAGCGGTTCCGCCCAAACGGAGCGCATGGCCAGAAGCATAGGAGTGGAGCGCGTGGAAGTGAAAGGCAAAAATTACACGCTGGTGAATAACGACTGCGTGGAGGAAACGGCAAGGATGGCCGAAAACAGCGTGGACATGATCCTGACCTCCATCCCGTTTTCCAACCATTACGAATACACCCCCAGCTATAACGACTTCGGCCACAACGAGGATACCCGCCGGTTCTTTGAGCAGATGGACTATCTCAGTCCTAACCTGCTGCGGGTGCTGAAGCCGGGGCGCGTGTTCTGCTGCCACGTCAAGGATCGGGTGCTGTTCGGCAACGCCACCGGCATGGGGATGCCTACCATGGAGCCATTCCACGCCATGTGCATCCGGCACTATATGCAGCACGGCTTTGCCTATTTCGGCATGATTACCGTGGTGACGGATGTGGTGCGGGAGAACAACCAGACGTACCGGCTGGGCTGGACGGAGCAGTGCAAGGACGGTTCCAAGATGGGTGTCGGTTGTCCGGAATATATCCTTTTGTTCCGGAAGCTGCCCACCGACCGGAGCAAAGCCTACGCCGACGAGCCGGTACATAAGACCAAAGAGGAGTACACCCGCGCCCAGTGGCAGATAGACGCTCACGGGTATTGGCGCTCCTCCGGCGACCGACTGGTGACGAAAGAGGAGATCATGGACATGGACACCGGCAAGATCCAGGCGGCCTACCGCAAGTACAGCCGAGGCACGGTGTATGACTACGCCGAACATGTCCGCATGGCGAAGGAGTTGGACGAAAACGGGAAGCTGCCCGCCACCTTCATGGTGGTGGCTCCCGGAAGCTGGACGGATGAGGTATGGGACGACATTAACCGGATGCGCACCCTGAATACCACCCAGAGCCAGCGCCGCCAGCAGCTCCACGTCTGCCCTCTCCAGCTGGATATCGTAGACCGCTGCATCAACCGGTACAGCAACCCCGGCGACCTTGTGTATGATCCCTTCGGCGGGATCGGCACGGTGCCGCTGGAGGCGGTCAAATCGGGGCGAAGGGGTCTTGCCTGCGAGCTGAACAACGGATATTTCCGTGACGCTGTGGGCTACCTTCAGGAGTTCGAGCGGGAGGACATGAACATCTCCCTGTTCGACCTGATGGGGGAGGTGCCGGGATGAGCGTAAAGCGGAAGGTCGTGGACAAGCGGCTGACGCTGTTCCGCACCTGCGGCATCTGTGGGAAGAGCTTTACCACAACGGCGGATACGCCGTGGGTGCGCCAGGTGCCGCGAGACGGGAAACGGCAGGTCGCCACCTACTACTGCTCCACGACCTGTTATCAGGCCAGCTACAAGTACAAGGGATGGTATGACGGGAAAACCGAGGAGCGCCGCCGGGAGCGGGAGAAAAAGCGTCCTGACCGGTCGGCATATAACCGCCAATGGCGAGACAAAAACCGCGACCATGTACGGGAATACAACCGCGAGTATCAGCGCCAGTACCGGCTTACAGACCCGGAGGGCTACAAGGCGGACAAGCAGTACCAGTACAAAAAAGCCCGCCTGAAGGCGAAACAGGGAGTGGTGGTATGAGCGTGATGCTGGAACATCAGGTGACACCGCAAAGCCCCTGTACGCCGGACTGCCCGGACAGAAGCGGCGACTGCATGCTGCACTGCTCCCACGGGTACGCCGAGTATCGGGCGGCGCGGGACAAGGTGTATGCCGCACGGGCCGCAGCCGCCGAGGCTTCGCGGGACGCCAGCGCCGGGAGGCGGAAAGCCTCCGCGAAAAAGGCCAGAATGAAGCACAGGCACAAGAGATGAAAAAGCCCCAGCGGAGCTGGCACTCCGTCGGGGCGGGCAAAACCCTTGAAAAAGATTTTACAGGAACAGTTTACCGCCCTTTGGGGCGGATGTCAAGAAAAGAGGTTTGAAATGGCACAGATTAAGATAGACCCGGACGCATTGCGCGAATGGGAGGAATCCCGTCCGGAGAGTCGAAAGGAACTGGCGGAATCCATCGGACGCACGACCAGCGTGTTTAGTAACGCCTACGCCCGTGGCGAAATGAATGAGGTTGTCCTTTCGTTTTTGTGTAAGACCTTCGGCTTGCCGGAGGACGCTTTTCTGCCTAAAGAAAAGACGGTTGTCGTTCAGGGGGGGGCATCGACCTACCATCTGACCTTATCTGTGCATCCGGACAGGCTTCGGCTGGGCGTCTCCTTTGGCGAGGAGGAGATGGTGTATGCCTGGGCAAAGATCTTCGGCGACACGGAGCTGGATCTGATCAAGTCCATCAGCTACGCGGCGCACATGTGCTATAAGTTCGCGGAGCAAAAGACGCTGAAAGGATAAGTCAATCATGTACCGATGCAATGCGACCGGGCGGGAATTCGAGGAACCCCGGTATGATCCCGATTTTTGGGACAAAGGCCACGGGGCGAAGGTGTGTCCCTGCTGCGGCGACACCGACTTTGAAGAGGTCTATCCCTGCGATATCTGCGACAGCTATTCCAGCTGGGATGAATGCGGTTTTGTAGAGCACTACCAGACATGGTATCTCTGCCCGGACTGTCGGAGGATCGCCATCATCAACCTGTTTGAAAAAGGCGCTCAGGAGTTGGGCGACACGGAAGGGGCTTGGCTGGACGATGTGCTGGACGGCAACAGCTGGGCGGATTTGAAGAAAATTTATGAGGAGGCAAAGAAAAATGGCACTGTTACCCTTTGAAGAACTGATTAAGGTCGATGTACGGCCTTTCTGCGAGACGCGGAAGGCCAAGGACGACAACGGAAACGTGGTGGATATCCCCTATCTGAATTGGGCCAAGTGCGTGAAGCTGCTGCACGAGCATGGCGCAAAGGACGTATGGTTCACGCCCCGCGTCTGCCCGGAGACGAAAACCTATCTATGGCCGCAAGCGGACGTGACCACCCGGAAGGGCTACAAGACGCAATGCTGGTTCGTCAGCGTGGAGATCCATATTGACGAGCTGGTGTTCAACATGGACACGCCGCTGCTGAACGGGGCGCTGGTGGTCTATGAGGACACGCTGAACCAGCTGCGTATTTCCAACGCGCAGGCCCGCGCCTTCGTGAAGGGTGTGGGCCTGCGGACGGGGCTGGGCTTCGACCTGTGGGCCGAGAGCGGCGACGGGGACGACGGCGAGGACGATCTGAGCCGCCACAGCATCTGGGCCATCCGGGAGCGGCTGGAGCGGGCCATTACCGCCAAGGAAAAGGCGGGGCTGGATCACAAAGACCTGCTGGCCGCCCTGCGGATCAACGACAAGCAGCTGAACCAGCTGATGGGCTACTTCGCCAAGCTGGACGGCCTTGAGAAAGCGGTGAGCAAGCTGTGATCCACGATCAGGACAGGAGCGGGTGGTTCGGGGCATCGGACACGGCCACCATCATGGGATCGTGGGAGACGGAGACGTTCCGAAAGTGGTGGGCGGTGAAGCTGGGCATCCGGCAGGATCACTACACCAACGCCGCCATGCAGGCGGGCACGGCCTATGAACACAAGATTCTGGACGCGATGGGGGTAAAGACCCGCGACCGCCAGATCAAGGTTTACGCCCTGCGGCTGCGGGTGAACTACGACGGGGACGATGCCCAGACCGTTACGGAGGTCAAGACCTACAGCAAGGCTCCCTTCAAGGTGAGCCGCGCCTACTGGATGCAGTGTCAGGTGGAGATGTTCGCCAGTGGGTGGGGCCTGCGGCGGCGGAAGATGTGCCGGATCGCGGCCTATCCGGTCGGCGAGGCGGAGAAGCAGAACTTCTTCTTGCCTGTCGATCCCGGCAGGATCAGCCTGTGGCCCATCGAGTACGACGAGACGTGGGTGGAGGAGAAATACCTGCCCCGGCTGCGGTATCTGGCCACGTGCCTGAAAACAGGCCGGTGGCCCCGAAAGGAGGAAGTGCCATGCAGCAGGTGACGGTGGACGCCGCCCGGTGGCTGCGGGACGGCGACGGGTCGTGGCTGGCCTTCCGGGTGGGCAGCGACAAGACGGCCATGAACGTATGCGACCGCCTGAAAGCCGGGAAGGAATACAACCTGACGTTGAAGCGTAAGGGCCGCAGTCTGGACGCCAACGCCTATTTCTGGGTGCTGGTGAATCGGCTGGCGGACAAGCTGAAGATCGAGCCGGAGGGCATCTACCGGGCGTATATCCCCGATATCGGCGGCGGCTATGAGGTGGTGCCGGTACGGGAGGATCGCATTGACGCATGGGAAAAGGTCTGGTGCAGCGGCCATATTGGCCGGATGATCGAGGACATGGGGCCGTGCCGCAACATCAAGGGCTATCACAATGTCCGGTCTTACCTATCTTCCAGCGATTACGACACGGCTCAGATGTCACAGCTCATTGAGTTGGTGGTGGCGGACTGCAAACAAAATGGCATCGAAACTATGACGCCCAGAGAGCTGGACGCGCTTGTGTCCCGCTGGGGTGAGGTGAGCGTATGAGCACAGCAAAAATCTATACCGCCCACGGGAAGTCTCTGACCATGCGGCAATGGGCGAAGGAACTGAATCTGCCGCAAAAGACGCTGCGGAATCGGCTGGACAGGGGGTGGACGCCGGAAGCGACCTTCACACCGGGAAAGCAACTGCACCGGGGCGGCACAACAGGTTCGCGCCGCACTGACCACACAGGAGAGCGGCACGGGATGCTGGTGGTCGACCACTGCCTCGGATCGGGGCCGGATGGGCCGAAATGGCTCTGCGTGTGCGACTGCGGCAAGACGCGGGTGGTACTGGCGCGGAATCTGAGAGGCGCATACAGCTGCGGCTGTAAGGCGAGGAGAAAGGCAGACCGCCGCCCCGGCCATCCACAACCATGTTGGACGTGCCGGAACTACGCCGGAGGGTGCAGTTGGTCGCAGAAGTACCCGGAGCCTGTGAAGGGCTGGGACGCGACCCCCACCACGAAATATCAGGGGAATGCGGGCGAGGTCACATCTTTCGCCATCCATTACTGCCCGGAGTATGTACCTGACGGAACGGAGGTATTGATGAATGGGTGAGAGACGGTGTTATTTCTGCCGCAAAAACGGCAGCGCCGACCCGCTGGAGCGGCACCATGTGTTCGGCGGGAACCACGCCGACCGGAAGAAAAGCGAGAAATACGGCGCTGTTGTCGACCTGTGCGGCAATGCGTGCCACCGGAACGGAGAACACGCCGTCCACCGGGACGGGGACGTGATGCGCCGCCTGCGCCGGGAGTTTCAGGCGAAGATCATGCAGGAACAGGGCTGGACAGAAGCGGAGTTCATCCGGGCGTTCGGCAAGAGCTACTTATAGGAGACCCTATGACACAGTGTGAGAAAATCCTGCGGTATATGCGGGATGTAGGCCCCATTACCCAGCTGGACGCGGCCAGGGAGTTTGGCTGTTACCGGCTGGGCGCGAGAATCTGGGATCTGAAGAAAGCGGGCCACGCCATCCGGAAGCGGATGGTATCAGAGAAAAACAGGTTCGGCGAGAGCGTGAGCTTCGCCGAGTACAGACTGGAGGATAAGAAATGCTGAACAAGATTTTCATCATGGGACGCCTGACCCGTGATCCGGAGCTGCGGCGGACGCAGAACGGTACGGCGGTGGCCGGGTTCGCGCTGGCGGTAGACCGGGACTAAAGGGCTTTTCCAAGGCCGTTGTCACATTTGACGCGTCCAAGGTATCTCCGAAATACGGATCTTCGGTAAGCGGGTTTTCTGTGACCTACGGCGGCTTTACAACGGCGGCGGTGGATAATGCGGCCAAGACGGGAATCCTCTCCGCTACGTCTGCCGTTATCATTGTGAGAGTAACAGACAGCAGAGGGTTCAGCACGACCGAAAACCACACGATCACTTTGCTGGACTACGCGCCGCCCACGATCACGGACATTTCCGTTTTCCGCAGCGACAGCCAGATGCAGCCCAAAAATGACGGCAGATACCTGTGCGCAAAAGGCACGATCAACTACACGGGGCTTAATGGCAAGAACAGCGCGGAGCTGAAAGGCGCATATAAGCAGTCCGGTGCTTCCTCCTATGGCGCGGACGTTTCCATGCAGGGCGGCATACCGAAACTGGTCAACAGCACGGAGGTAAACGATGATAAGAGCTACATCGTCAGGCTGAAGGTAACGGACGCCCTTGGTACGGAGACGGTATACGAGCAGATGGTTCCTACCAAATCCGTGGCTTTCCACCTGAAAGCGGGAGGAACGGGCGCTGCTTTCGGGCAGATTGCTGAGTATGATGATGTGCTGGCAGTGTGGTGGGATATCCACGCGAACGGAAATGTGCAGATACGCGGCAATGTTTCGGCGGGCAACCTGAAAGATGTTGTGATCGAGCAGGGCGAAAGCGGCAGCTGGACATACCGCAAGTGGGCAAGCGGGATCTCGGAAGCATGGTGGCACTCCGGCAGTTTAGGGGCTGTTTCTCTGGAAGAGGTGGAGGACGGCGTGTTCAGTGCGGACAATATCAAAGACGCTTCTGTGGATCTGCCGGATGGCGTTTTTGCCGCTGCGCCGGTCTGCTGTACCGCCAATGCCCTGACCAACACTTACGCGAACGCGCAGGCATGCGCTGTCACCGCTGCCGCCGTGAACTACCGTGTGTGGCAAAGCTACGGCGGCAGCGTGATAATCAACGATGTTCACATCCATTGCATCGGCAAATGGAAAAATTCCGAAGAAGGAGAATGATGACCAATGGCGACATATAACAAGCTTTCCATCGGCTCCAGCGGCGAGGAGGTGCGCAAGCTCCAGAACGCGCTGATGAGCGCGGGCTATGACGTGGGCAGCAGCGGCGCGGACGGCAAGTTCGGCCCGTCCACCAGCGCCGCCGTGAAGAAATATCAGAAGGACATGGGGCTTTCCGTTGACGGTGTTGCCGGGAAAAACACGCAGGGGGCGCTGTATGGGAACAGCGGCAATACCACCGGGAAAAGCACGGTGCCCAGCAGCACAGGCACGGTGCGGCCGACAACGCGCACCACCACGTCCAAAACCCCGACGCTTACCTATGACGCGGCGGGGGATCAGGCGTATCAGGAGGCATTGAAGGCGCTGCTGGAGGCCCAGAAGAACGCCCCCACCTACGCCAACAGCTACGAGGATCAGCTGAAAGACCTGTATGACCGGATCGTGAACCGGGACAAGTTCCGGTATGACATCAATCAGGACGAGCTATACCAGCAGTATGCCAAGCAGTACGCCGAAAAGGGCCGGATGGCCATGATGGACACCATGGGGCAGGCGGCGGCGCTGACGGGCGGCTATGCCAGCACCTACGGGCAGGCGGTGGGCCAGCAGCAGTACGACGCCTATTTGCAGCAGCTGAATGATGTGGTGCCGGAGCTGTACCAGATGGCCTATCAGCAGTATCAGGACGAGGGCGACCGGATGCAGCAGCAGTACGGCATGCTGGGTGATCTGGCAGACGATGAGTACAGCAAGTACCGGGACGCCTACAACCAGTGGCTGACGGAACGTGACTATGCCCAGGGCAACGCGGACACTGCCTATGACCGGGGGTATAACCAGTGGCTCCAGCAGTGGAACCAGTTCAACACGGACAGAAATTACCAGCTGGAGAAGGAGAACGCCGATCGGCAGTATCAATTGCAGCTGGAGCAGTTCCGGTGGCAGCAGGAGCAGGCGGCACAGGCGGCTGCGGCGGCAAAGAGCAGCGGCAGCGGGAGTTCCAGCGGCAAGAGTAACGGAAAGAGCAGCAATACCACTTCGGGAAGCTATAACTTCGGCGAGTTGATGGATGCGTTTGCTTCCGGTATGTCGAAAGCACAGGTGGAAGCTGTTTTGAGAAGCCGCGGTGTTGACGTTACCAAGGATACCGTTCAGGCAGATATCCGGAAAGCGCTGAGTAAGTAAGGAGGAAACGCCCATGTCTATGATGGATGAATACAAGGCGCTGCAAAAAAACAAGAAAAAATCCATTCTGGAGGAGCATATCGAGAAAAACGGCGCTTCCGGCTTGAACGAGGCATATGTGCAGTATGCCACGTCGCCGGACAGAGCCGAGATCGACGCACAGGACAGGGCGGCGCGGACGGTTTCCACCCCCGCCGCCCCGTCCGCCGAGACGCCGAAGAAAACGGGACGGCGGGTCATGTCTCCCGGCGGTACGTTTCTGGGGGGATTCTCCTTTGCGGGGGATCGGCAGAAAACCGCCAAGGAGCTGGCGGATGAGCAGGCCCAGCAGGAGGCGTATGTCAAGGAGTACCGGCGGCTGGCGGGGCTTGATCTGGACGACTACCGCACAAAGGTGGAGCAGGCCGGGAAAAAGGCGCAGGAGAGCAAGGAGCCTTATAATATTCACGCTTTTGGCGCTTACAATCCCCAAAAGTCGGAGGCAGAGCGTACTTACGCCGCGATGAAGGCCGACCTGAACAAAGCCGAGAGTATCCAGTATGATATCAAGGGCCGCGATGCGCTGGACAATCTGACGAAGGATCAGACCACCGCGCTGGAAGTGCTGGCAAGCACAGAGGGTGTTCCGGCCGCCGCGGCGCAGGCTGACTATGACCGAAAGGTTGCTGCGCGGGAGACACTGTTGGCGTCCGGTCTCTCGGAAGACGAGCTTTCCCAGCTGGTGAACTATCAGCGCAATATTCCCAAGCGGGAGAAGAATGCGGAGCGGTACGCCAAGGTACAGGAGATGGCGCGGAATGAGGGCGAGAAGTCGCCTATTGGCGGCACGCTGCTGTCCGTCCCTGCCAACCTTCTGAGCGGCATCGGCACGGTATACACGGCGATGGAAAAGCTTCGGAATCCCGATACCCCGGCGGACTACCATTCCCCGGCCATGCTGCCCTATGCCTACGCCAGCGGTGTGCGGGGCGAGGTGACGAAAAACCTCCAGTATGACCACGGCGACGTGGCGGCGTTTGCGTATGGCGTGGGTACGTCTATGCTGGACAGCGCAGCCACGGTGGCACTGGCGGCGCTGGGCGTTCCGCCTGCGGCGGCTTCGGCCACGCTGGGCGGCGCGGCGGCCACCGACGCGATGGTGGCCGCAAAGGAGCGGGGACTGGACGATGGCCACGCTATTGTCACCGGTGTGGCGGCGGGCGTGATGGAAAGCTTCTTTGAGAAGGTAAGTCTGGAAAGCCTGATCCACATGAAGCTGCCCACGGGCACGGCAAAGCAGAAGCTGGCCGGAATGCTGAAAAATGCCGCCATTCAGGGTGGTATCGAGGGAAGCGAGGAGATGTTCACCGACCTTGCCAATTTGTGGTGGGATAAGGTGATCAACGGCGGTATGGCCGACGTGGAGCAGAGGATCGCCGTATATATGGCGGGCGGCATGAGCTATCAGGAAGCACAGCAGAAGGTCGTGGGCGAGACGATCAAGGACATTGCGCTGGACTTCGGCGCCGGTGCGCTGGCCGGTGGCATTATGGGCGGCGGCAACATGGCCGTTCAGACCGCCGCGCAGGGCCGGTATCAGGACGCCATGCAGCAGGTACGGCAGCAGTCCGGTGTGACCGGGGCTTATCAGGCAAGCGAGGATGGCCGCACCACCTACCATGACACCGATACACAGATCCGTTCTGTGGTAAAGGACGGCAAGGTGCAGCTGGAGAGCGGTGAGACGGTAGACCCCAAGGACGTGCGCTTCAAGGATCAGCAGACCGCCGACCTCTACGAAGGTGCTATCAACACAGCGGAGAACGCCGGGGCGGCGCAGGTGTTTGTGGATTCCTACACCGGCGGCGACGTGAGCCGGTATCTGCTGGGAATGCGGCAGGCGTATGAAGCAGGTCGGGCTGGCATCCCCGTGGAAGAAATGACGCGAGGGACATTTGCCGACGATCTGAGCGAGGCGCAGCGCAGCGCCGCCTATGAACAGGGACGGTTGGCAACGGAAGCAGAGTTTCCCACCATGGGCGACATGGGTCTGGGAGAATCTGGCAGCGCGGCATGGGCCAAAGCAGAGAAGATCAACACCACACTGAGCAAGGGCAAGGTACAGGCTGGCTTTACGGCGCTGTATCAGGCGGGCCTGCGGCGGGAATCTGCTGCCAACGTGAAGAACGCGGCGGCCAGCGCACTGCCCCAGAGCGTACAGACGGCGGCCTATGAGGCGGGTCTTTCCGACGCGGCGGCCAGTCTTGCCCGTGAAAAGGCGGGGCTGGACTTCGTGAGCAGCGCGGGCAGCGAAAGCGGCCTTGTGGATAACGAACATTCCCGGAAGATGGCCAAGGAGCAGGCCGGTACGGCGGCGCTGCTGAACACGCTGGGCAAGAATCTGGGCGTGCGTATCGAGATGGTGGACACGATCTCCGGCGGCAAGGCCAACGGCGTGTACATCGGAGGTAAGAACCTCATTCAGATCGCCGCCGACGCGGACAACGCCTTCGGCTTTGTGGCGGCCCACGAGGTGACGCACCGCATGCAGGAGCTGGCGCCGGAGGAGTATCGCGCCTACCGTGACCATGCCATGAGTTACCGCGCACGGGAATCCGGCGAGGAGGGCGCGGCGGCGTATGTGGTGGCGTATATGGCCAAGGCCGAGGAAGCGGGCGTGAAGCTGACGCAGGAGGAGGCCATGGACGAGATCGCCGCCGACTTCACCCGCGACATGATGGAAAACGGCAATCTATTTGAGGACTTCGCCAAGGAGAACCGCAGCGGGGCCCGAAAGCTGCTGGACGCCCTGAAAGCCTTTATCGCAAAGGTGAAGTCTCTGTTCCGCAGCAAGACGGCGCAGGACAGGGCCGCACAGGATGCCTACGGCAAGAGCATGGCCGAACTGGAGCAGTGCGCGGCATTGTGGCAGAAAGCCTATGACGCGGCGGGAAAACGTGCTATAATGGTTACAAGCAGAACGACAAAGGAGGACGCATTACATGAACGAGAAGGACGAGCTGACCAGGAAGCTTATGGACGCGGCAAAGGAGAAGGGCGTACAGGCGGACGAGGAGACGATCAAAACGTTCGCGGAAGATTTTCTATTGCTGCTGGACGATACGGAGAAGGAGACACAGCCTTTGGAGAAAAACCGTACCGTACATGGGTAAACGGCGGCCTCATTGTTCCGAAAGAGGGCAGCGTTGCCTATGAGGAACAGAAAATAGCGGTAGATTACAAAGTGCCCAGTTTTGTGGTATCAGATGCCGTGTGGGACAAAAACAGAGGACAGGGTGCGGCCCCTGCATTTTCAGTGCGTGGGCAGGTGTATTTCCGCGAGACGATGCCGGAGCAGAATCGCGGGATGCTTGCTGCGCATGAGATCACTCATGTCATGCGGCAGGTGAATTTCGCACCGTATATGGATTTTGTTGAGCGCACACCGGAGATGCTCAATATGAGCGACACTGTGACCCGTATTCTGCTGGATCATGTGGCGGCCCATCAGGGAACGACTGTTGAAACGGCAGACCCCAGGCGGCTGTACGACGAGTTCAACGCTACCATATACGGACACATTGCGGCTGGAAAGACGGAGTTGTTTACCAGCGGCGTAGGCACAGGAGTATTTCACGATTTCGCGGCCTACACAAATGAGCTGCGCGAGCTGCATGAAGCATTTAAGAACAGGGCGCAGAAAGCAAAAACCGCCGCCCGCGAGGGCGACGGTGAGGGACGGTATCAGATCAAGAACATCGATGGACGGCTTATAACCGTTATCGACACCCAGAATGATACGCGGGACTTTAAGGCAGCAGAGGCATATTTGAAAACGCTGGTAAACACAGACCATCCGTTTTCCACGATTCTGATGGACGCGCAGCCTGTATATGTCGGCAAGGATTTGCCGGGAGAATATCGCAGTTCGGAATATACAAAAAGTATGCTCTCGAAATTGCGTGATGTGAAAATGCAGGCGGCCACTAATCTGGACGAGATGCTATTGCTGGCCGAAAACGGTGAGTGGCGGGAAAATGTAAAGCCGAAGCATGCCAAGGACGCACGGAACGGCTGGTATCGGTATGATACAGAATTTGCTATTCCAATCCTGAACGCAAAAAAAGCCGTAGACCACTATACAGTCTACGGCGGAACGCTGCTGATCCGCAATGATGCGGATGGGAAATCTTATCTATATGATTTGCTGGATGTGCAAAAAAAGAAGGTAATCAGCGCAGCCTCCTTCTCTGCGGAAACGCATTCGGAGGTATTACCGCCAAAACCTTCTACTGATAGTATATCCACTTCTGGCGAAAAAGTCAACGGAAAATTTCAGCTGAAATCCGCCACGGAGCTGGAGCAGGAAGTGCGGGAGCTGAAGAAGGAGCGGCGGGCGCTGGAAAACCGGAACAAGGTGCTCACTGAGCGCGTGGCCAAGTGGCGCGGGGAGATGCGGCGCACCGAGACGCCCAGCGTGCGCCCCGGCGACGTGAAGAAGCTGGGGCGGCAGTTCCTCTCCGACTACGGCCGCCGCAGGGATATCCGCATGAGCGAGGTTGACACACAGGCGGTTGAATGGCTATGGAAGCCCTATATCCCCTTTGGAAAGGTTACGATAGTACAGGGCAACCCCGGTGAGGGAAAGACCACCTTTGCGCTGCGCCTTGCCGCCGCCTGCACCACCGGGCGCGAGCTTCCCACAGGACAGCCCTTGCCCCCGTTCAATGTGATTTACCAGACCGCCGAGGACGGTTTGGGCGATACCGTCAAGCCCCGCCTTATCGAAGCCGCCGCCGACCTTGACCGGGTACTTGTCATTGACGAAGCCAAGCGCGAGCTATCCCTATCCGATGAACGCATTGAGAAAGCCATCATGCAGACCGGGGCGCGGCTGATTATTCTTGACCCCATAGGGGCGCTTGTAGACTGTCAGATGGCCGCTGTGGTTGTAGGCAATGCCGGTGGCGTCCGTACCGCGATCTTCACTGGCGATGGCCAACGCGGAGACAAGACGCTTCTTCTGCGCGGCGGTCAGGCTATGGCCGTAGTCGCAAATTCCAAACAAGCAGCACATCAGACTTCCCCCTCCCCTTCCACAGGCTCATTGATGTAGAGATTGCGCTCCTTCAGGTACTGCACCAGCTCCGGCTCTTTGACGGTGCTGACAAAGCTGCTCCAGGACAGGTCGTGCAGCTCATCGTCGGACAGATAAATTGCCACATCGCAGATGTGATCGACCATCTGCAATGTGGCAAGAAGCGTGTTCAGTTTCAATGTACCCCGGAACATGCGGAACTCGATGGTATCACCGTTGGTCAGATTCACGCAGGTATAACGGCTTCCAGAGCCCTTTTTGACATGCTCCAGCATCTCATGGGGCTGGTCACGATAGCCATAGCGAGCCGCCCACTGATCCATCTGGCGCTGCGTCCGGCGAGAAAACCGCAGCAGCTCCCGCCAGTGACACTCCACAAAGAACAGCACACACGCAATGGCGCTGTCCTGGGCATCATAGGTATCCCCGAAGGCTTTGCGGGACACATGGACGTGCAGGCCGCAGGTGCCTGCCTGGTGGGACAGGTAACCTTGTGCGACAGCCTCGTGCAGCACCTCATCCCACGGCATTTCGTGGAGCTGATACTCCAACGACATGGGGTGCGTCACGATCTCAAAGCCGTCGTCCAGGCTGCCATCGTGCTTGCAGTAGGCAAAGGAGTGCTTCTGGTTGGCGATGTTCAGCAGGGTCGAGGCGTTCTCGCTGTCCTCACCGGCCCCGTCGATCTCCAGTTCCACGCCAAAGAAGCGAGGCCCGGTGCCGTAGAAGATGGGACGGGGTTTGAAATAGTAATCGTGGATGGGGCTGTTCTCAATGTCGGAGCAGCAGTCGCTGCAATAGGGATCGTCGTTATCATAGGGATACCAGCACTCATCAAGGGAGATAAGGCTTCCGCAGCGGGTGCAGCGGGTATAGTTGCGGTCATAGCAGTCAGGGCAAAGGGGCGAGGCAGCGGTGTTGCAGTTGTCCCGATGCCAGAAGCGTGTGCCGCAGTCGGCGCAGATCTCTGTCATGCTATCCAGACAGTCGGGACACAGCAGACGGTCATGGAATTCGATCAGGTTTTCTGAGGTACAGCCGCAGCGGGAGCAGATGCGAATGGGTGTGGTCATAGCGAAATTCCTCCAAAGTATAGAAATAGGCCCCCGGGAATTACCCGGAGGCCTTCATCAATATAATATATACTTGGGGGGTGGGGAGAATCGGATTTTATTCATCC
>ERZ773229.921-NODE-921-length-22490-cov-2.994428_pt1 | contig 22490 bp, 16 predicted proteins | sample MGYA00580992_ERZ773229 | MGnify/ENA primary metagenome ERZ773229 (study PRJEB29015, sample SAMEA2737795) | human gut metagenome | biome: human gut; feature: human-associated habitat; material: faeces | place: China | collected 2012 ... | reverse complement strand
TCTAAAATACTATGGTGCTTCGATAAATCGTGATGTTTCCGCACAGTATTCCAGTGAAGATGACTATAAGGAAGCCCACTACTATTTTACAATAAAATCTTACAAATACAATATCCCGGTTACCATCATAACCTCTCAAAACTATGCGGGTATTGAGAATTATCTCACATTCTCTTTCGGTAACTTTTATTCTGATTTTATGACTTCTAATGGTACATCACAGATGGTCGATGGTTAATGGAATAGGATGATAACTCCCTTGTGTTGCGAATTTGTGATGATACAACTTAGATACCTTTTCTTGCAAAATCGGATGCAATCTTTTGTTTTAATAAGAGTATAAAACAGGATCAGGTAAGGAGGAATTTATAAGATGAGGTATAAAAGAAGTCATTTGATCGGATTATTTGCAGCACTATTAGTGCTGGTTACTATTTTAGGGGGAGGAATATTGCTGGTGATCAAGGAAGATCACGCATCTGCCGGATCTATGGAAGGCGCTGCTTATCATTTTCAGGGAACAGATCAACCGCAGTCCACGCATAGCCATAAACACCACACAAATCTCAACCACAAGCAAACTCTGATTTTAGTCAACAAAGATCATGCATTACCAAAGGACTACTCGATCCAACTCAAAACATTAAAAAATGGCATTCAAGTTGCCAAAGTGATATATCCGCATCTTCGTGATATGTGGTTTGACTGTGAAGCCGCTAATCCTAATTATTCTATCAATGTAGTAAGCGGTTATCGTACCCGTCAAAAACAAACAATACTCCTTTCCGAGGAAATCCGCAAAAATGAGCGTGCCGGAATGAGTTATCGTTCCGCTAAAAAAGATGCTTTGCGAAGTGTTGCACCTGCCGATTATAGCGAACACGAAACCGGTCTGTGCGTGGATATCACCGCTTCCGATCATCTGCAGCTTGACAATGGGCAGGCACAAACCCCGGAAAATCAATGGCTGCGCAAACACTGTGCCGATTACGGCTTTATTCTCCGTTATCCAAAGCATAAAGAAAAAGTTACCGGCTATATGTACGAATCTTGGCATTTTCGCTATGTTGGCAAAAAAGCCGCCAAAAAGATCATGCGTGAAAAAATTACGTTAGAAGAATATCTTCAGGAATAGACAAAATGCTCCCATCTTTTGGGAGCATTTTGTCTAAATCTTTGCCATCCTCTTGAGACAATACTAAAATACCACTACTAACAACATCTTAAACTGCTCTTTGCCGTATACCGCATGTGGATGTTTTGCGGGCATTACGATCGACTCTCCTTCGTGCAGCTCATATTCCATACCATCAATCGTAATTTTGCCAACTCCATCCAAACAGGTTACAAACGCATCTCCACCGGATTCATGGGTACTAATCTCCTCATCCCTATCAAAGGCAAACAATGTTACACTAAGCGCATCGTTCTGTGCAAGCGTCTTGCTGACTACCTGTCCTGCCTGATAGGACACCTGTTCTTTCAGTACCATTACCTGTGCCTTGTCCATGTTTTTGATCATACTCATCGCTTTTTCCTCCATTCTTTTTTCTTTATTACGTTATTATAACCACATTTTTAATAAAACACTACTTGGAGGCATCTACAATTTTTTGCACCTTCTCTTCTGAAATAACTAATTTCTCCGCGATCTCCGCTACAGTCATATGAAGTTCCTCATATAAAATCTCAACTTTTCCTTCAATCTTTCCTTCCCGGAAGGGAAGCCATACAAATATGCTTATTCGGTGCATATACCATATGTTCATACACTTCATCCGTCACAACAAATGATTGTCATCATGGCACACATCATAGCTTCCGTTCCATAAAATGTGTTCCTTCCGTTATGCACCGTACTTTTTCTTGTGCACTTTTTCTCTCTAATAAATATCCTTCGTCTCAACAGAAGCTTTTAATTCATTGGCAAGCTCATATATATTGTTGAGTATTATTTTACAATCATTCATGCCCTCTACCGTGGAATCTGATACCTTGATGCCCTCCGCAGATGCAGCCGCAACCTCTTCTCCTGTTGCCGACAGATGTGATATATTATCCGATATCACTGACGTTGAATCAAGTATTTTATTGATGCTCTGCTCTGCAACATGTATGCTTGACATCAGCACATCCATTGTATTGCCTACTTCAACAAATGTTTTTTCTGTTTCATCAATAAGTGCGTTCTGTTTATCAACGGATAACACAGATTCATTGATACTCTCGTTTGCTTTTTGGGTATCTTCGTTCAGCTTCTGTATGATATTTGTAATACTTTCAGAAGCCTTCTTGGTCTGTTCCGAAAGCTGACGGATTTCCTCCGCAACGACCGCAAACCCCTTTCCCGCTTCTCCTGCGCGGGCTGCCTCAATCGACGCATTCAGTGCAAGAAGATTTGTCCTTGCGGATATATTAACGATATCACCAACAAAATTCTGTACATCATTAACCTTCTCTGTAAGACCACTTATTACATCAACAATGATATTACTTGCGTCCTGTACATTCTGTGCCTGTTCTTTTAATTGACCAACAACCACCTTGCTGTTATTTACCGATTCATCTGTCTTGTCAGATGCACTTATCATCTGATTAATTTCTTTTTCCGCCATATCCGTGTTTTCCTGAATCTCAGAACACATAACCGCCTGTCTCTGGATTGCCTCTGCCGTACTTTCCGTGCTGTCTGCGATATCCCCCATAGAGCTGTGGCTGATATCTATACTTTTCTCAAGTTCATTCAGCATAGTCATCGCTTTTTCAAACTCGTCAGAAATATTATCCGCAATAGCAACCATTTTCGTATTGCTTTCATTCTGTTTTGCAGCCGCCTCCTCAATCTGGGATACCTTCTCGCCAAAATACTGAATCAATAGATTCGCTATATTGATCGATATGATCGTCACAAGAATGATTACAAGGATAGCTAATATCCTGCTTGATAACAGTTCCGAATTGCTACTGTCAAAATCCCTTATTAATCGCACAACATTTGCTAATATAACTAAACCATTGGCACAATACATCAATCTTTTATTAAGATAAACCATAACGGAAATAATCATCGGAATTCCATATGTCCACACGGTATCCGTAGAATTCAGTAATACAACAACAACATATCCAATCGCTATATTTACTGATAATAGAACCTCACATATATGTGTTTTCTTTTTCATTATGTATGCTGCGATTGATGCAGTCATAACAACCAACGCTGTGATAAACTGTATTATAATCCTGCCTGCCCGTTCTCCCTTTGAAACTCCTAATGCCGCTAAGACTGTTACTGCAATAAACCCAAATACTATCAGAATCGTGATCAGTACCATCCTGTTTGCTCTCTGATATTGATTTTCTGTCATATTTTTCCTCCTCGTTCTCCTTATAAATTTTCCTATACCTTCATAACCTTGCATACAACAAATAATTATTTCTGTTTACTGTACCATACCAGTTTTATTATATCGCAGATTATGTTGATTTCAAGATTTTTTTATCGGCACCGGTCACTTTTTCTATGTGAAGACAAGAGAATACCCCATTTATATGCAATCCATTTGACGCACTTTTCATTTTGTAAATCCATTTTTAGTCCTATTTCTTTCCGGCTTATACTCCGACAGAAATAATCCTATCAAAGTAAGTACCGTTCCTATTTCGGCTAATAAGGTCAGTTTCTCATGTAAAATTAGTACAGAAGTAATGACCGTTATCACCGGAACCATATAGATATAAACGTATCTCCTTTAGAATATCTTTTCTCAGTTTTTAAACAATGAGAATAGCAGTTAACATGCCACTATTCCCATTTTATCTAGTGTTTTTTATCATTTACGATAAAAAGTATAACGGATCTTTTTTCTTTATTACGTTATTATAACCACATTTTATTAGATATGTTATAATCTGTTACGGAATAATGGCCACACATATTTAGATCCCAGCATTGCAATTGTCCCGCCGATCAACACACCCAACGTATTTAGTATGACATCGTCGATATCCGTTCCTCTTTGTATAAAGATTTGTTCCATCTCTATAATTATAGAAAGCAAAACGCCACTACCGGTAATACGTTTGAGTGATTTCTGATACCAAGGGAAAAACCACGCTATTACTCCATATGGGACAAACAACCCAATATTGGCAAGCAGATTTAAGTCTGAAACATCCTTCCAATGAGATACATTGGCATTTTCTGATTGAAACAAAAATGTACCTATTGTTTTGAAGGGTATGAAATTGATCCTTCCATTTCCCCACCTATCACAAATAAAATAAAATTTCCCACTGGATTCTATTCCCATATGCATGTTTGGCAGCATAGTATAGCCCAATAAAGTAACCATATAAGTCAATGTAACACAATACAATATTTCTTTGCCGACATACACTTCCTTTTTCATCATTGCCAAATAAATTCCTTTTAATACGATATAAACAACCGCAACAAGAAACGCTCTTTGAACAGCCTCCTGTAAATATAATTTAATCAGCATAACCTTCTCTCCTCCCCTTAATACACCTGTCATTGACACATTCTTCTCTCATCCAGATGCAGCAGATCATCCGTCTACTTCTTATGATATAAGCAGATCATTGATATTTTTTCTTAGCTCTTCTATATAATACAAAAAATACCGGAATAAGGAAAGCATCTGCAAAAATCCATGCGAGATCATTTGCCAGACAAACACCCATAAACCCGATCATACTTACTACAAGCGTACCTGCCAAGGTTCTTGCCGCCATTTCAAACACCCCGGCCAATATAGCGATCGCCGAATACCCCATTCCCTGTATCGTAAAACGAACTGTATTCACTAAAGTAAGCAAAGAATATCCGGCTGTTGTTACGATCATATACTGATACGCATATTTTACGGCTTTCACTTCCTTTGCACTAAGAAATAATAACGTCATCGGCTTGCCAAACAATAAAACAATGACAAGCAGCACTGCAGACACGCCAAAACCCATGAGAGACGCTGCCAAAAGTCCCTTGCCAATACGCTTCGGTTTGCCGGCTCCCATATTCTGTCCAACGTATGGTGCCATTGTCTGTCCCAGTGCCTCGATCGGACAGGATACAAAATTACCAAGCTTATTCGCTGCCGTCACTCCGGCTACCACTGTAGATCCAAAACCGTTCACTGCTGCCTGGATCACAAGTGTTCCTATCGCTGTGATCGAATACTGCATTCCCATCGGGATTCCAACCGCACATAAACGCATCATATACTTTGGCAACGGTTTCCACTCTTCTTGCGTTCCCCGCAGGATTGGAAAATGCTTTCCAATATACCACAGACAACACAACCCGGAGATTCCCTGTGCCAGCACAGTCGCCAGTGCAGCTCCTTTGACGCCCATACGAAATACAATGATAAATACGAGATCCAGTCCAATATTGAGGACAGATGCCAATGCCAAAAAGATCACCGGCGTTTTGCTGTCTCCCAAAGAGCGGATCAGTGCCGCCAATATATTATACAGAAAAGTGCATGGTATTCCTAAAAAAATGATCAACATATACCAATATGTATAGGAAAAAATATCCTCCGGCGTTTTCATAAAGCGCAAGATATCTCCGCACAAAATTGACACGATCACCGTCATAACAACAGAAAATGCAAGACAAAGCCATGTAGCATTCGCCACAAAACGACGAAGTGCAGAATAATCCTTGGCACCAAGCTTCTGTGCTACCGGAATTGCAAATCCATTGCATACACCAATACAAAATCCAATCACCATAAAGTTTAACGACCCTGTCGCACCAACTCCGGCCAATGGTTTCATTCCCAAAAATTTGCCAACGATCATTGTGTCTACCATGCTGTAAAACTGCTGAAACAATAATCCTAAAAACATTGGAACCGCAAATTCCAAGATCAATCTTGCCGGTGATCCTTCGGTCAGATTTTTTGTCTGTTTCTGTGTCCTTTCCATCATTTCAATTCCTCCCAATGAAATAATTGTATATGTCAATAATGATCCACTCAAATTTTCCCATTCCACAGTGGGCAAAAAAAAAGGACTGCAGCGTACACAGTCCTTAAAGGAGAAGGTATGAAAAAAAAATCTAAGCTACCAGTGAGTCGACATTTACTCTCTGATATGGTTATTATTATAGGGTGGAATTATGAACGTGAAATGTTATAGTTATTAATATTTTGTAAACATTATTTTTTGTATGAAATCATTGCTTTTGTACACACTAAATAGAGCACTTCCGCCGTCTAAAATTGCGTTTGCAGAAAGGAGGATCCGTTATGAATGCACATCCTTTGCTTCGACAACTGCTTATTATTACATTTATATCGGGTGCTGTTCTTTTGTCCTTCAAATACGTTTTACCCCTTATTTTCCCGTTTTTATTCGCATATACACTGATGCGGAGCTTAATGCCTATCGTCCTATTTTTACAAAAAAAATGTCATCTTCCAAAGTGGCTGGCGGCCAATGGCACCTTACTCTTGATCTCTCTTGCCTTTTTGGGTGTTTTTTTGCTGATCGGATGGCTTTTATTTCAGCAATGTAAACTACTTCTCACAAATTTGTCCATTTATCATCAAATTTATACAAAATCCATAGAATCCTGTTGTCATAATATTTTGCGACATTTGGATTATTATTTAGGTCTACAAAAAGGTAGTTGCCTAATATTTGCTAAGGAACAGTTTCACAATCTGGATCCGTCATCATTTACAAACCTCTATCAAAATATTGGCAGGATAGCGCTGCAATGTATGGGAAGCTCGATGCGAGTATGCGCATTTTTGCTGATCGTTATCGTCAGTTTCATCGTTTTGTGCAAAGACTATGATCATTTGCATACCATGATCCACAAAAATCGTTATTTTTCGGTTTTGTCAGAGCTTGGGCATACCATGTGGAATACCGGATTTGCCTATATGCGAAGTCAGCTCATCATTATTGGCTGTAATTGGGCTATTTGCACAATTGCTTTTCTGCTCATCCGCAATCCATATTGTATCGTGATCGGTCTGTTTATTTCCATTTTTGATGCATTTCCTATTTTGGGGAGTGGGATGATATTGATTCCATGGGGACTTGTAAAATTATTCCATGGTTCTTTTTTCGCGGCCGCAGTTCTGCTTACTGCATATTTACTAACAGTATTTACGCGTGAATTATTAGAAGCAAGGTTAATTGGAAGTAACTTAAATACACTTCCTTTTTTTACCCTTGCTTCCATTTACATCGGTATTTCATTGTACGGTGTGTGCGGCATCTTTCTCGGCCCATTTGCGGTCGTGCTGATCCGCTCCATCTATCAGATCTGGATGCGCAGTGCCTAAGAGCTTTCGACATATCCGAGCTGTTAAGCTACAACTTGCGTATATGCAGATCCTCTATAAACTGCTGCCTCACTTAATTGAAATAAACAAGCTCCTCTTTTGGCTTTTCTGCCGCTTCCACCTGCTCTGCATAAAAGACAGGACCTTCCTCGCCATATTCCTTCATGAATTTGTATTCAAATCGGGCTGTCACGGTAACATACTGCTTTGCCTTAAACTCTGACCAATCATCTGCTTTGCACAGAAATCCCATATACTGTACATCGTCTGCACAGCAGGTCATCGCAAAACGTCCAAATACTGCAAAGCCTGCCGGGATCCCCTTTGGCTTCTGGATCAAACCTGTTACCTTCAACGTCTTATTCTGATATGTTTCCGGATGGTCGATCATGTCAATATACCAAAGTCCAAAATCATCGTCACTAATTTCAATGACATCTGCATTGACATCAAACGGCATCTGATCTTTCATCTCATAAAACTCATCCTGTGCGGATTCATAGACGATCTGTGCCCGCGGATTGACCGCTTTTATGCTTCCACGGATCGCATTTTTATTTGTCTGAAGTGTACAGCGATTGATAATGATCATTTCTGCCATTCTGAACTGATCTACCATCATAGATGGCATATTTTTCATATATAAAGCAAATGTTTCATCATTAACTACATCTATCGTCTGAAAGATCACTTCACGATCAAAACAAATTTCTTCCATATCATCATACAATTCCGGAATATGCTTTGTCGGCCACATACCGTTGTATTCAATGATGATGCGGTCCGGACGGTGTTTTTTCAAAAATTTCTGAATGATCTTTCCATTAAATGCTTCTTCGTCTTCGATGTATTCCACAACGCAGTTGGCCTTCTCTAACACGTCCGCTTCATATTCTAACTCGCCCTCTTCGCATGCCAAGATCATCGTTTTGATCTTGTCGTCAAACATATCATCCACGACAAGGTCACGGATCAGATTCGTCTTACCGGCTTCCAAAAAGCCCATAATGACGTATACCATCATCTCCTCTTTCTTCTTACCAAACATTCAAAACCTCCATCAACTCTATGTTTAGCTTCCATTTGAAATGGAAGCCGTAAATCATAATCCTCTTTACGCAACGTGGAATAATTCTTTGATCGCATCTTCCTTCAAGTCAGCACCGATAACACAAATACGTCCTGTAAAGTCGGCTGCTCCGCGGCGAACTTCCGTCTCTTCCGGCACCAGATCAAAGTGGAACCACTCTCCTTCTGCTGCCGCTACGATACCCTTTGCACGTAAAACGTCACCATAGGCTTTCGTCTCAGCTAACTTGTGCAAAATCTCGGTAAGTTCTTCCTCCGTAAACTTGTGCGCTGTCTCAACGCCCCAGCTTGTAAATACATCATCTGCATGATGATGGTGATGGTCATGATGATGTCCGCATCCACACTCACCGTCGTGATCATGCTCGTGATCATGCTCGTGATCATGATGGTCGTGATCATGATGATGTCCGCATCCACACTCGCCGTCGTGATCATGCTCGTGGTCGTGATGGTCGTGATCATGATGATGTCCGCATCCACACTCACCGTCGTGATCATGCTCGTGGTCGTGATGGTCGTGATCATGATGATGTCCACATCCACACTCGCCATCGTGATGATGATGTTCATGCTCCTCTAACAGCTCTTTTTCCAAGGAATTAACTTTTTCCATAGCCTCTACGATATTTTTACCCTGAATATCATCCCATGGTGTTGTAATAATAGATGCTTCCTCGTTTTTCTCACGAATCATCTTCAGACAAGCATCCAGCTTGTCGGCTGACACATTCTGTGTACGGCTCAAGATTACTGTTCCTGCGTATTCGATCTGGTTGTTGTAGAACTCACCATAATTCTTCATATACATCTTGCATTTCGATGCATCTACAACCGTTGCCGTACTGTTGATCTGTACTTCATCACCAATATTTTTTACTGCTTTGATCACATCAGACAACTTGCCAACTCCGGATGGTTCAATAATAACACGATCCGGACTATATTTTGTAAGCACCTCTTTGAGTGCCTCTCCAAAGTCACCAACCAAAGAACAACAAATGCAACCGGAATTCATCTCTGTAATCTGGATTCCTGCCTCTTTCAAAAATCCACCATCGATACCGATCTCACCGAACTCGTTCTCGATCAAGACTAACTTCTCACCTTCAAATGCTTCTGCGATCAGCTTTTTGATCAACGTCGTTTTACCTGCTCCTAAAAATCCTGAAATAATATCAATCTTTGCCATTGTCTCATCAATCCTTTCTATCGTCATTTGCATTTGCCTCTAACTATCATTATAACAAACCTGTCAACTCTCAAATTGCTGTTTCGTTGTCTCATACATCGCAATACTCGCCGCGATCGGCAGATTCAGACTGTCGATGCGATTGGAATGCGGAATGATCACACTTGTCCCGATCTGTGCAAAGCGATCCGGCAGTCCGGTCGCTTCGTTGCCAAAAAGCAAAGAAAACGTCCCCTGTGGTCTGATCTCATGCAGACTTTTCTTGGCGTCCAACATAAATGGATATAATTCCCGTTCACCAAACTGTGCCTGATATTCATCAAAATCCTCAAAGTAAACAAAGTTTGTCGAAAAAATCGCCCCCATGGACGCTCTTACCACTTTGGGGTCAAAGGCATCCACTGCCGGACGTATGATCGCCATCTGATTCAAACCAAATCCTAAGGCGCTCCGCATGATCGTTCCCATATTGCCGGCATTAGAAGGATTTACCAAAACTATGTGGGATGTTGTTTTCTCCAGCTGCCCTTCATATTTCGTAAATTCTCCGATCACGTAACAATTTTCTTTTTGAGACAATACATGAAATATTTTGTCTGTCTGAACCATTTCTATACCGGCATCCCTGCACAAACTACGCAGTTTGTCTAATGTTTCCCCCTCTTTCATGCCGGAGTGAATATATACCCTCGTCACCTTGTCCGGCTGAAAGCGTAACAGTTCAAATGTCAGCGTTATGCCTAATGCATAGGAAACCGGGGAATCCTTGCGGTATCTCTTATATCCTGCCATCTTTTATCCTTCCTGTTCAATGCGCACATCGATCGTCATATCTCCAATTTCTGTTGAAAAAGGAATTGTAAACATTTCCGTTGCCGCACCATCATAACTTGCACCAACACAATAATCCGGTGGTGTAATATCAATCATAATATTATTATTTGCAAATACCGTCGCCGCATTGCCCGCCACCATATTTCCTAATTCCGAAATTGCACTCTGTCCGATCGCATCAATGGCATTGACCGGCATCATCATCATTTTAGATACGACCCCAAGTGCTGTCTGTGGTTCAAAATTAAGCAATACTTCTCCCGAAAGCTGACCTACCAGCCCGAGACGGATCAAAGAATTTTCTTCCGGGAAACTCTGTTGTCTAAGAGATGGTGTCCCTATTTTTAAATCCAACATACACATATCTTTCATCACTTTGCACACAGATATGATAAATGGATTGACATGCTCTGCTTTCAAACTTTCTCCCTCCCCCTACAACTGGAAATAATCCCAAAAATCTTCACTGATATTAACATCGCACTTATTGAGCCAGATGTTATATTTCTTTTGGAACAGGCGATTCTGGCGTTTTGCAATGATAACTTCCTTGCGAGCCTGTGTCGCATCCTCTTCCTTGTCATTGACGCAATATATAATATAATATCCCTGCGTTCCCTCTACAACACTGCTGACTTCACCCTTTTTGAGGGCTAACGCCGCATCCAATGCCGCTTTCTCCAATTTGGTGGAACTTTTGCCAACCACCAGTTCCTGCGTTGTTGCATCGGTATTATCTTTGGCCAATGTCAAAAAGTCTTTCGTCTTAACTGCACGAAGCTGCAGCTGTTCTGCCCACTTAAGAGCCTGTGCCTTGGCTTTCTCATCCATATCGATCTTCTGTCCGGAACTTCCGATCCCTTTCGTCATGATCTCAATATACTGGATCGCAGCCTGCCTTGCTTCCTCATCTGACACATCGGTGTTTGCCTTGTCAGTAGCCACATAAAACATTTTATTGGCAAGCACGTTTTCTTCATACAATTTACTAAGTCCCTGAACGGATAAATAATATTTCTTTTTATCACTGTCAGACACCTTTTCCATGATCTTTTCTGCCTTTTGCATTGCCTCGTCTTTCTCATCATTGGTAAGTGAAACTTCATTACGATCCGCTGCCTGCGCGATCACTTTAAGCTGTGTTACCATATTGACGATTTCCTGCTTTGCCTGAGCACCCACTGTTTTATTTCCGCCCAGCGAATAGTTCCATAGCTCACTTCCAAAATTGCCCTCATACTGTCTTTTTAATAGGTAGGCATAGTTCATCATCTCGCTATATTCTACACCGTCACTGCCCACTGACATAACGATCGAATCCTTATCCGGTGTTCCTGCCGCAAGCTTTACCTTTTTTGTGCCAATCTTGGAATTGCCACAGCCCGTGCATACTCCTGCCACGGCAATGCATATGCTTAAACCAACTGCCATCCATTTACTTTTCTTTATCATAGTCACCATGCCTTTCCGTTACTCCACGACTTTTCCGATCTCACGGATCAACTGATTCACTGTCTGGAATAATTTTTCTGCTGTCTCCTGCTTACTTACTGTTTTGGAAACAGACGGTACCTTCACCGCAGCAGGGATCCTTCCGTATCCGCTGCGATAACTTTTGCCTGCCGGCTGTGGTTGTGGTTTCATCGTGTAAATAAAATAGGATTGTTCTTCCTTTTTGGCCGCCTGCACCACCTTAAAAGCGCCCTCATACGATTCTACCATTTTTACAAGGTTTACGGAAGAGATTTTTGCATTTGGTTTCAGATAAAATCGAATTTGGTTCGTTTTTTGCACAATTTGTGTGATTCCGGCACGGTGTGCTTCCGCTTTAAGCAGTGCCACACGCAATAAATTCTCAGCCGCATTAGGCAATTCTCCAAATCGATCGATCATTTCTTCCTGCATATCTGCATATTCTTCCGCATTTTCAATCCCGGCGATACGTTTGTACATATCCAGCTTTTGAAATTCACTACGAATATAAGTTGCCGGAATAAACGCATCCACTTGCAGCTCCAAACTAGTCTCAAACGGTTCCTCTTCCGGCTGTTCGCCTTTCAGTGTAAGTACCGCCTCATTGAGCATTTTACAGTACAGATCATATCCAACCGCTTCCATATGCCCGGACTGCGCTTCACCAAGCAGATTCCCGGCTCCGCGGATCTCCAGATCCCGCATCGCCACTTTGATCCCGGAACCCAGTTCCGTGTATTCACGGATAGCGGCCAGTCTCTTCTCCGCCACCTCTTTGAGCATACGTCCTCGCTGATACATCAAAAACGCGTATGCTGTACGATTTGATCTTCCGACACGACCGCGAAGCTGATAAAGCTGTGACAGCCCCATCTTATCGGCATGATCAATGATGATCGTATTTACATTCGAAATGTCTAATCCGGTCTCAATAATCGTTGTTGCTACCAAAACATCTATTTCGCCGCTGATAAATGCCATCATGATCTTTTCAAGTTCTCGCTCACTCATCTGCCCATGCGCAAAAACAACATTGGCATCCGGCACCATTTTTGCTACTTCTGCCGCCACCTCTGCAATACGGGCAACGCGGTTATACACATAATACACCTGTCCGCCTCTTCCCAATTCGCGATTGATCGCCTCACGAATGATCTCATCATTATGCTCCATCACAAATGTCTGTATTGGCAGACGGTCTACCGGTGGCTCCTCTAACACGCTCATGTCCCGAATTCCGGTCAAACTCATATGCAGCGTTCGTGGGATCGGTGTTGCACTAAGCGTAAGGACATCAACATTTCCTTTCATCTGCTTGATCTTTTCCTTGTGTGTCACACCAAATCGCTGTTCCTCATCAACGATCAATAACCCCAAATTCTTAAATTCCACGTCCTTAGACAGCAGACGGTGTGTGCCGACAATAATATCAACCTGTCCCTTTCGCAGTAGATCTATCGACTTTTTTTGCTGTGCCGGAGTACGAAAACGTGATAACATCTCAACTTTGACCGGAAAGTCTCCGAGTCGTTCGCACAATGTGTTGTAATGCTGCTGCGCTAAGATCGTAGTTGGAACAAGCATCGCTACCTGCTTTCCATCATTTACCGCCTTAAATGCCGCACGCAATGCGATCTCTGTTTTGCCATAGCCAACATCCCCGCAGATCAGCCGATCCATGATCTTGTCACTTTCCATGTCCTTTTTAACGGCGGCAATGGCTGTCAACTGATCTTTGGTCTCCTCAAATGGGAAAACCTCCTCAAATTCCTGCTGCCACACAGTATCCGGACTATAAGCATATCCTTTTTGTTCTTGTCGCTTGGCATATAACAAAACCAATTCTTTTGCCACTTCCTGCACAGCCTTGCGCACGCGTGTCTTGGTCTTTTTCCATTCCGGTGATGACAAGCGGTTTAGTTTCGGCTGCTTCGCCTCACGCCCGGCGTATTTCTGCAACAGATCCAGTCCCGATGCAGGAACATATAGATTTCCGCCGTCTCCATACTCAATCTTAATATAGTCCTTCGACACATGGTCGACTGTAATCTTTTCGATACCTTTGTAAATACCAACTCCATGATTCTCATGGATCACATAATCGCCAACGCTTAATTCATTAAAGCTCTGTATCGCTTTTCCATCGTATTTTTTCTTCTTGACATTACGCCGTTTCTGCTTTGTGCCAAAAATATCACCTTCCGTCACAACAGCAAACTTCGTCATCGAATAAACAAATCCATGACGCATAAACCCATACGATACCATAACCTGTCCGGCTTCCAACGGCATATCCGGCTTCTCATGATAAAATGCCGGAATTTCATATTCTCCCAAGTCTTTACTTAATCGCTGCGCACGCGTCCGAGATCCACAAAGGAGCAGTACACGGTATCCATTCTTTCTCCAGCGAAGCATATCGTCTACAAGTAGTTCAAAATGCTTATTATAGGACCCCACCGGCTGTACCTGTACATTCACCTGTGCCCTGCTCGCAAGCTGCTTTGGCAGTCCATCCAGCAAAGACAAAATAACAAGCTGCTTGTTCTGCAGCAATCCAAATAAAGGATCCATTCCCTGCAAGATCTCCGGCTGCTTTGGCAAAAGATAGCCTTTCTCCAATCTGCTTTCCATACTGTCACGAAACTCTGTTTCCACCGCCTGAGCTTTCTCATAACAGCGGGATGGCTCATCTAAGAAAAAGATTGTCTCCTCCTCTGGCATAATATCAAAAAAGGACAATGTTTCCACCGGAAAATAGGGCAGGTAGGCTTCCAACCCAATACGGCTCTGATATTGTTCGTAATCATTTTTTATTTCCTGTAAATGGTCATTTAACCGATTCACTTCTTCGAATTTCTTCGCCTTTTTTAATTTTGTGCTGATCTTTGCTGCGTCTTTCGCCATTTTTGTAAAACCATCGGCAATTTGCTCAGTAGTCAAAATTAATTCCGATGCCGGAAAGATGGTAAACTCTGCAATGCGTTCAATTGAGCGCTGACTCTCCACGTCAAACGAACGGATCGTGTCAATCTCATCATCCCAAAACTCAATACGATATGGGCAGTCCTCCGTTACCGGAAATACATCCAAAATTCCTCCGCGCACAGAAAAATCTCCAGGCATCTCAACCTGTGCCTGTCTCACATAACCCATATTGACTAGATTTTTGCAAAGAGTCTCAAGATCATATCTCTCCCCTTCCGCTACCTGCTGCTTCGCCTGCTCATAGATCTTTTGCGATAGTACGAACTCCATGCCGGCATCGATCGAGGTGACAATGGTTCCCCCCTTGCGATCCAGTAATGCCTCTCTGACTTTAAGTCTCTGTGTGCTAAGTGCATTACCATGTACATCAGCACTAAAAAAAATCACATCTTTCGCCGGATAATACATAACTTCCCGGTCAAACATGCGATAGTCTTCTGCGATTTCCCGTGCCCTCAACTCATTCGCCGCAATGATCACTTTCCATTTCAGAGACTCACCGGTAAGTCCATAGATCCATTGGCACTTTTGTGATTCGATGCATCCCGATATCTGCAATGGGAATTGCTGCTTTTGTATTGCCTCTTCGGCATTGCGGTACGCCGTAATCTCCGCCAAAGGCGCCAATAATGTTTCCATCACTGCCCCAACCTCTTACTTTCCGTTAAATTGATTCATCGCCGCTTCAACGCTGTCTGTCAAAATAGTCTCACATGCCTTTACCGTCTGCTCCAGCGCAGTACGGATCGTCGGCTCTTCCTCTGCCGGGAATCTCCCCAACACATAGTCCGCCAGATCCCAGCCTGCCGGTTTCTCTCCCACGCCGATCCGGATCCGCGAAAACTGCTGCGTCCCCAAATGCGCAATGATATTCTTGATTCCATTATGTCCACCGGCACTTCCTTTGGCACGTACCCGAAGCTTTCCCGGAGCCAATGCGATATCATCATAAATGATGATCAATTCCTCCTCGGGATCGATCTTATAAAAATCCACCAGTTCGCGTACACTCTCACCGCTAAGATTCATATATGTCTGCGGCATCGCCAACAGCACTTTATTCCCTGCGATCATTCCCTTACCGCATACCGCCTTGTGTTTCTTGATGTCCATCGAAATGCTGTAGGCATCGCTGATCGCCGTAATCGCCGAAAATCCAATATTGTGTCGTGTTCCGGCATATTTACGCTCCGGATTTCCTAATCCTACTATAATATACATTGTTAACCTCGTTTCTATGCTGTCTGTTATTACAATCGCACAATCTCCTAAGCCGGGTTCAGCGATACTGCCTTTTTCTCGCTGCCCCCGGCTCTTATATTGCTATTTGTTTGTTGTGTCGGCTATTGCTAGTACGTCTTATTATCACGGTACTCCCCAATATGTACCGCCTCTCCACTGTACTGCTTTAACATATCCATTCCCATTACATGACGATTATCCATCGTGCGCATAATGTCTTTGATCTGCAATTGTGCAGCGACATGCGGTGTACTCAGATTATAAACCTGATTATCCCTGAATGAAAGTACATATGGCTGCAGCACATTGTACATGCCAGGAATAATGACTAATCCCTTATCACCGTTAGTCAGCTCTACACATACACCCGGTTCCAAAATATTAATACTGTGAATCAGCGCCTGTACCGCAACACGATCATATCCATTTCCGGCATCTAATAGAAAGCGAATCGCCTGCACATCTGATGTTGGCTCTTCTTGTATGTTCATTGCCGTCAACTGGTCATAAATATACGCTGTACGCAATATTTCAACCTCCGGGATCTTCTTCTTTTCCATTTCATCATCTTTGCCGCCGACATGAAAGATTCTTCGCAATGCTACTGACAATATCATCTTGACACCGGCATCAAGCGAATAATCTCTGCTAAACATCTGATAAGCCGCCACATAATACGTATTGATCTTTTTGAGATCTTCTTCTGTCAATTCCAACTGCGATTTGCGTCGCAATCCGATCGGGATCAATAAGGTACCTATATCATGCAGTACTGCTGCTGTCACCAGATCTGTCTGGTTTTTCTCGGACAAATTCATCCGCTTTGCCATCATCGCACAGAGCAGCGCTGTATTCAGTGAATGTTTATACACATAATCTTCCACGCTGCGAAGATTTTGGATGAAATTTATCTTGTGGTCCAAAGAACCATACTTCTGAACAAGCTGCGTCACAAACGTATTCAACTTCGCAGACGGTTTCTGTTTGCTGACTGCATCCAAGATCTCTTTGATCGCAAATACTGCCATCGTCTGATAGCGTTCAAACTCAATATCTTCTGCTGACATAGGTGGTACCGGCTCCGCCGGCTCTAATACATAAATACCGATCAGTCCAAAGTTCTGAATACTAATGATTCCCTGCTCTGTCAGTCTGGAATCTCTTTCGTACAACATAACTCCATTTTTGTTGTATATTGGTTTTGCCAAACGCATCCCTTTTTTTAATTCATCTGCTTTTACAAAAATCATGACAGCCCTCCTATCTACGCATTAGATCTGCGCTTTATTTATTTTTTTCTGCTAGATTGTTCGTTACTCGGTTATACAGCTCCCAAGCTGCGTTATAACCCATCTTTTTCTGTCTGTGGTTAACTGCTGCCGACTCACAGATGATCGCAATATTACGACCGGGGCGGATCGGAATAGAGTGGCACACAACCTTGTTGCCAAGAAATTCCGTATACTGCTCCTCCAGTCCAAGACGATCATAATCCTGTTCTTTATTAAATTCCTCAAGCTTAATGACCAGATCAATATTCTGATCATCCTTAACGCTCTCTACACCAAACAGTGATTTCGCGTCAATAATACCGATACCACGCAATTCGATAAAATGTCTCGTAATGTCCGGTGCGCTGCCGAGCAATGTGCTCTCATTGATTCGTTTGATCTCTACCACATCATCCGAAACAAGACGGTGTCCTCTATGAATCAACTCCAATGCGACTTCCGACTTACCGATACCGCTTTCTCCCATGATCAAAATGCCTTCTCCGTAAATATCTACCAGCACGCCGTGAACCGTACAGCGCGGTGCCATATTATAGTTAAGGCACTGGATCAGATCCGCCATAAATTCATTCGTAGCACGCTTGGTACGTAAGATCGGCACCTGATATTTCGTTGCCAATTCGATCAGACGGTCATCCACCGGAAGGTTACGGCAAAAAACGATACATGGTGGTTTGGGTGACTTCTCATTGCCACACAAAATCTCTTCTAACATTTGGACACTGTATTCTACACCTTTTTGCTCCATATAAGTATATTCCACCTGCCCAATGATCTGAATCCGGTTAGAATCAAAATAGTCAAAGAACCCTGCCAATTGCAAAGCCGGTCGATTAACATCCGATTGCGTCACTTTCACGTCCTCAATAGGTACATTCGGTGTACAGTTTTCTAATTTTAATTTGTCTACTAAATGTGTCAATGCGACACTGTACTCTGCATTCTGCATATTCTACCAACCTTTCTAACCATAGTGCATATTCCCTGCATCCCGCAAATTCCTGCCACCCTGCTGCAAATTTCTATACAGCTTGCTGGCAATCCCTATACAGATTGCTGCAAATTCCTATACAGCTTGCTGACAATCCCTGTCAACTGACAGAAAATCATCTATTTTGTTATGAGTCTTTCTTATGAAAAAACTCATATACATTTTGTGCTGCCTGTTCATTCATGGACTCAACTTCAGCCAATTGCTCTACGGAAGCTGCCTTGATCGCATCAAGTGAAACAAACCGCTTCATCAACTGTTTGCGACGCTTCGCCCCAATCCCCGCAATGTCATCCAATATGGATCTGACTTGCACTTTACTACGTAAAGAGCGGTGATACTCAATGGCAAAACGATGCACTTCATCTTGAATGCGTGTCATTAAATGAAATCCTTCACTACATGTATTGACCGGTATCTCACTCCCCTGAAAATACAATCCACGGGTGCGATGCCTGTCATCTTTCACCATGCCGCAGACCGGTATCACTATTCCTAGCTCCCTCAAAACAGACTCTGCAACATTCACTTGGCCTTTCCCGCCATCCATCATAATCAAATCCGGGAACACCGTAAAGCCTCCCGTTACTTTTTCCCCTTGATCTATCTGTTGTCGTTCCTCCAGACCGTGACGAAATCTTCTTCCAAGCACCTCTTCCATGCTGGCATAATCATCCGGGCCTTGCACCGTCTTAATGCGGAACTTACGGTAATCGCTGCGCTTCGGCTTTCCGTTTTCAAAAACAACCATAGAGCCAACCGACTGAAATCCACTGATATTCGATATATCATATGATTCCACCCGCTTTACTTCAGACATGCCTAACAGATCTGCGATCTCCTGCATTGCCCCTAATGTACGTTCTTCTTCTCTCCGCAGCTTTTCTGCATCTTGCGTCAAAACCAGCGCTGCATTCTTATGCGCCAGCTCGACTAAACGCTCTTTCTGTCCCTTTTTGGGTGCAAGAATAGATACCTTTCCACCACGACGTTCCGACAGCCAATCCGAGATCAGGTCTTTTTCTTCTAATTCATATTCTACCATGAGTTCTCGCGGAATAAAAGGTGTTCCTGCATAAAACTGTTTGATAAACGACTGCACTAACTCTTCCGGTGCATCACCGTCTATCCCTTTTAAATGATAATGATCCCGACCGATCAATTTGCCCTCGCGAATAAAAAACACTTGAATGACCGCTTCCAGATCAGTCTGCGCCATAGCGATCACATCGCGGTCAACCCCGCCAAAATCTGTAACTTTCTGATGCACTGCAACTTTTTTGACACTGGCGATCAGATCGCGGCAGGAAGCCGCTTCTTCAAAGGCGAGTTCCTCGACTGCTTTCGCCATCTTTGCTTCCAGCATTTCTAAAACCTCTGAGAAATCTCCTTCTAAAAGTTTCAGTGCCTTGCTGAAATTTTGCTGATACTGTTCCGGAGTCACATATCCCTGACATGGTGCCTGGCACTGCTTAATATGATAATTCAAGCACGGTCGTTCTTTACCGGTATCTCTTGGCAGCACACGATTGCATGTTCGTATCTGATAGATTTTATGAACCAGATCCAACATATCTCTTGCAGACCCTGCACTGGTAAACGGGCCAAAATATTTACATTTATCCCGCCTCTGCTCCCGCGAATAAATCAACCGCGGATACTCTTCATATACGGTTGCTTTGATAAACGGATATGTTTTATCATCTTTTAACATCGTATTATACTTTGGACGATGCTCCTTGATCAGGTTGTTTTCGAGTACCAGCGCCTCCACCTCGGAATCCGTAATGATATACTCAAAATGATCAATCTGCGAAATCATTTTTTCAATCTTGGGCGATACTTTTCTGCTCGCCTGAAAATACTGTCGCACACGATTTTTCAAACTAACCGCTTTGCCCACATAAATAATAGCATCTTTTTTGTCGTGCATTAAATAGACGCCCGGTTTGGCGGGCAGTTTTTTTAACTCTTCCTGCAAATCAAACATGGGCGTCTCCTTAAAATTCTAATTCAAATTACAATTTAATCTTCTTTACACTCTGGTCTAACTGATAAGCGATCTCCTTCAAACCTGCTGCACTATCAGATATGTTCGCCAATGTGTTGCTGACTTCCACAACTGATGCAGATGTCTCCTGACTGCTGGCTGCATTCTGCTCAGCAATAGCAGAAAGATTCTGCACGACATCAACGACCTTACTTCTGGAATCATCCAAGCTTTCTGTTCGTCCGGAAATCGTAACAACGCCTCCGATCGCCTTCTCAACACCTTCGTAGACATCCGCAAAGCGTTTCTCTGTCTGCTGCATCTTATCGCTCTGAACAGCCATGATCTGTTGTACTCCCTGCATAGTATCCACGGCATGCGTCGAGTCTTGTATCAAAACATTTGTAATATCATCAATCTGTTTGGCTGAATCATTTGACTGCTCTGCCAGCTTCTGAATCTGAGAAGCAACCACAGCGAAACCACGTCCCTGCTCGCCGGCACGTGCTGCTTCAATAGATGCATTCAGTGACAACAAATTGGTCTCTTCTGCAATTGATGCGATAATATCTGTCGCTGCCTTGATCTTCTGCGCGGAAGCATTCGTAATATTGGTCTGCTCATAAATCTCATCGATGGAAAGCTTGGTCTGGTCATTCACTTCCATCAACTCTTTCAAAATGGACATTGCCTGATTACTGGACTCTTGCATCTGCTTTGAATTCTTATGTAATGCTTCTGCAACGGAATTCGTTTCTTCGATCATATTGCCCATCGTAATGACATTTTCTGTCGCACTCTGTGTCTCATCAGCCTGATTTGTCGCGCCACTGGCGATATCACCCACAGCACTTTCTACCTGCTCGATCGCACGTGCTGTATGGGCGGCATCTTTATCCAAGCTTTCAGACGCATTGAACAGACTATTACTTTGTGCCTGAATGTCCTGTATCATCAGAACCATTTCTTTACGAAGCGATGCAACTGAACGGCTCATCATGCCGGTTTCATCCTTTCGCTTTAGCAAACGTTCTGCAGCCTTGTTTTCTGTAAAGTCCATTCTGGACATCTTTTCCACAATTTTTGAGATCATGATCAGCGGTCTGGTCATTCTGCCCGTGATAAATGCTGCCAAAAATGCGAATATAACAACAACAATAACAAATGCTACCGTTCCGGTCTTTATCATATGGTTGATCGGTGCTAAAATGTCATCCTTATCCGCTGTAATGACAAGAACCGTCGGCTCTTTTTTGGTGACATAATATGCTGCCATCTTTGCTGTTCCTTTATATTTATACTCAACAACACTTGTCTCAGGTCTGGATCCCATCTGAATATCTTCTACGACCTTTTTGATCACTGCATTCTCTACCGGTTGTCCAACCTTTTCCCCTTCCGGGTGGCAAAGCATCATGCCGTCGCTTCCGGATACAATATATGCATAACTGGAATCAACGCCCTGCAAAGCTACATTACCAAATGTATTCTTCATAGAAATTTTATTGTTCAGGTTACCTGCCGCAATAAATTGATCCAAAGAAATACCGTTCGCAGTTACCATATCGTGCATGTAATGCTCCGTCTCGACTTGAATTGCCGACTCTGCTTCAGGCACTACGATCAACAGCATGATCGCACCGGTCAGCACAACTGCCAGAATTACAAGTATAGACACTCTAAACTTCAATGAAGATACAAAGCCAACCTGCTGCGCTCTCGTCTTCTCCTGCTCAGCGACTTCCTTTGCTCTTTCTCCGAGCTCCTTTGCCTTTTCTGCAGATTTCTCCGCAGACTTCTTCACCTTCTCCGCAGACTCTTCCGCTGTTGCTTTCACCTTGTCTGCAGCTTTCTTAGCTTTCTCTATCTTGGCGGCTTCTTTCGCCTGCCTCTTCTCATTCTTCTTGCGCTGTTTTGCTAAACGCTTCTCTTCTTTTCTTTTCTGTTTATCAGTCTTCACTTCATCTATCGCTGGTTCATCCACCGCATCTGTAGTCTCCACTTCATCTGCTACCGGTTCTTCCACCGCATCTGTAGTCTCCACTTCATCTGCCGCCGGTTCTTCCAC
>ERZ773229.920-NODE-920-length-22501-cov-9.110220_pt1 | contig 22501 bp, 17 predicted proteins | sample MGYA00580992_ERZ773229 | MGnify/ENA primary metagenome ERZ773229 (study PRJEB29015, sample SAMEA2737795) | human gut metagenome | biome: human gut; feature: human-associated habitat; material: faeces | place: China | collected 2012 ... | reverse complement strand
GTTGAAGCAGCGGTCCAGGAAGCGCTTGGAGCCCTTGACGGCCTCGTTGCTCCAGGTGACGGCCTTCTCAAAGTCGCCGATGAACATGATGTGCAGGCGCATGGTGTCCGCGCCGTACTGCGCCACGATGTCGTTGGGGTTCACCACGTTGCCGCGGGACTTGGACATCTTCTCACCGCCCTCACCCAGGATCATGCCGTGGCTGGTGCGCTTGGCGTAGGGCTCCTTGGTAGGCACCACGCCGATGTCGTACAGGAACTTATGCCAGAAGCGGGAGTACAGCAGGTGCAGCGTGGTGTGCTCCATGCCGCCGTTGTACCAGTCCACAGGGGACCAGTAGTCCAGTGCTTCCTTGCTGGCCAGAGCCTTGTCGTTGTGGGGGTCCATATACCGCAGGAAGTACCAGCTGGAGCCGGCCCACTGGGGCATGGTATCCGTCTCGCGCTTGGCGGGACCGCCGCAGCAGGGGCAGGTGGTGTTGACCCAGTCGGTCATCTTGCTCAGGGGACTCTCGCCGTCATCCGTGGGCTCGTAGCTCTCCACCTGAGGCAGTACCAGCGGCAGCTGCTCCTCCGGCAGGGCCACCCAGCCGCACTTCTCGCAGTTCACCAGGGGAATAGGCTCGCCCCAGTAGCGCTGGCGGGAGAACACCCAGTCACGCAGCTTGTAGTTGACCTTCTCCTTGCCGAAGCCCTGCTCCACCACGTACTTCTTCATGGCGGGGATGGCCTCCTTCACGGTCATGCCGTTGAGGAAGCCGGAGTTGACCATGATGGCGCTGTCGTCCTTGGCCACAAAGGCCTCCTTGGTGACATCGCCGCCCTTGACCACCTCGATGATGGGCAGACCGAACTTCTTGGCGAATTCCCAGTCGCGCTGGTCGTGACCGGGCACGCCCATGACGATACCGGTGCCGTAGCCCATGAGGACGTAGTCGGACACGAACATGGGCAGGGCCTGATGGGTCACGGGGTTCATGACCTCAATACCCTCCAGCCGCACGCCGGTCTTTTCCTTGTTCAGCTCGCCGCGCTCAAAGTCGGACTTGTGAGCCGCCTCCTCCTGATACGCCTCCACGGCGTCCCAGTTCTTGATCAGGGGCTGCCACTTCTTCAGCATGGGGTGCTCGGGAGAGATGACCATGTAAGTCGTACCGAACAGGGTGTCGGCACGGGTGGTGTACACCGTCACCTCGTCGCCCACGTTGGTCTGGAACGTCACCTCGGCGCCGGTAGAGCGGCCGATCCAGTTGCGCTGCTGGATCTTCACGCGCTCGATGAAATCCACGTCCTCCAGATCGTCGATGAGACGCTGGGCGTAGGCGGTGATCTTCAGCATCCACTGGCTCTTCTCCTTGCGGATGACTTCGCTGCCGCAGCGCTCACACACGCCGTTGACCACTTCCTCGTTGGCCAGCACGCACTTGCAGCTGGTGCACCAGTTCACAGGCATGGTGGTCTTATAGGCCAGACCGTGCTTGAACATCTGCAGGAATATCCACTGGGTCCACTTGTAGTAGTCGGGGTCGGTGGTGTCCACGCAGCGATCCCAGTCAAAGCCGTAGCCCAGCATCTTCAGCTGGCTGGTGAAATTGGCGATATTGTTTTTGGTCACCACAGCCGGATGGATATGGTTCTTGATGGCGTAGTTCTCCGTGGGCAGGCCGAAGGCGTCGAAGCCAATGGGGAACAGCACGTTGTAGCCCTCCATCCGCTTTTTGCGGGTGACGATGTCCATGGCCGTGAAGGGGCGGGGATGGCCCACATGCAGGCCCTGACCGGAGGGATAGGGGAACTCGATGAGTCCGTAGAACTTGGGGCGCTTGTCGCCGGTGACGGCGGCATAGGGCTTGGTTTTTTCCCAATTGGCCTGCCATTTCTTTTCAATGGCCGCAAAATCGTAATACATGTCGCTTCTCCTTGTATCTGAATTTTGTTAACTGCTGATAAAAAAACGTCCCTGACTGCTTTCGCAGTCAGGGACGCATGTCACGTGTTACCACCCTGATCCCGCCGCCAGTTACCTGTGCGGCGCTCAGTCCCCCTCTTGCAAGGGGCCGCGCCGGTAACGGTGCGCCGCCGTCCCGCCCTGTTCAGGCGGAAAGCTCCGGAGCCAGTACAACGAAGCGCCCCCACCGGCTCACACCAGCCGCCGGCTCTCTTTCGGCGGGCCTGCCTCGTCTTTTTTCCCTCATCGCATATGTCGATATTACACCCTATTTTATCGCTTTTTTGCCGATTGTCAAGTCCCGTTTTTCGTCATTATGCCAAATTTCACGAAAAATGCACCGATACCGGCACAATTTCTCAGAACAGGCTGACCTGGCTGGTGTCCGCCATTCCGGCGAACGCGCCCAGGGACTTGAGCTGCTCGATGTGGGTCTTACTCAGCTTGCTGCACGTGTTGGCAAACTCCTCCACGGAGATAAAGGTTTTGCCTTTCCGCTTTTCCACCGTGTCCAGCGCCGCCGACTCGCCCAGGCCGTGTACCGTCACGAAGGGAGGCAGCAGGCCGTTCTCCGTCACCACAAAGCGGGTGGCGTCGGACTTGTAGATGTCGATGGTATCAAAGTGGAAGCCCCGCAGATAGAACTCGTAGCACACCTCCAGCGTCACCATCAGGTTCTGCTCCACATCGGTGGCGTCCTTGTTGTTTTCGATCTCCTTGATCTTCTGCTTCACCGCGTCCAGACCGGCGCAGCAGTACTCGGCGTCAAACGCCTTGGCGCGGATGGAGAAGAATGTGGCGTAGAACGCCAGCGGCCTATGCACCTTGAACCATGCGATGCGGAACGCCATCATCACGTAGGCCACGGCGTGGGCCTTGGGGAACAGATAGCCTATCTTGGCCAGGGATTCGATGTACCAGTCCGGCACCTGATGGTCCCGCATGGCCTCCTCCCATCCCTCCTGAAAGCCGCCCTTCTTCACCTTGCCTTTACGGACGGCCTCCATGATCTTGAAGGACATCTTGGGGTCCAGCCCCATGGAGATGAGGTACAGCATAATGTCGTCGCGGCAGCCCACCGTCTCCAGAACGGAGGCGGTGCCGCTGACAATCAGTTCCCTGGCGTTGCCCAGCCACACGTCGGTGCCGTGGGAGAAGCCGGACAGACGCACCAGCGTGTTGAAATCCCTGGGCTGGGTGTCCATCAGCATGCCGCGGGTGAAGCGGGTGTTGAACTCGGGGATGGCCACGGCGCCGGTGGGGCCGAGGATCTCGTCATTCTCGAAGCCCAGCACCCTGGAGGACGTGAAGATACTCATGGTATCGGGGTCGTCCAACGGGATGGCCCGTGCGTTGACGCCGGTGAGATCCTCCAGCATCCGGATCATGGTGGGATCATCGTGTCCCAGCATGTCCAGCTTCAGCAGGTTATCCTCCATGCAGTGGTATTCAAAATGGGTGGTGATGGTATCGCTCTCCGCATCGTCGGCGGGGTGCTGCACAGCGGTGAAATCCTCCACGTCCATGTCATCCGGCACCACCACCAGGCCGCCCGGATGCTGGCCGGTGGTGCGCCGCACGCCCACGCAGCCCTGAGTCAGCCGGTTCATCTCGGCGTTGGATGCCGTCTGTCCCCGCTCCTCCAGATACTTTTTCACCATGCCGAAGGCGGTCTTTTCCGCCAGCGTACCGATGGTACCGGCGCGGAACACCTGGGTCTTTCCGAACATCTCGATAGCGTGCTGGTGAGCGCGGGCCTGATATTCGCCGGAGAAGTTCAGGTCGATATCCGGCACCTTGCCGCCGCCGTAGCCCAGGAACGTCTCAAAGGGGATGTCAAAGCCGTCCTTGACGTACTTTTCCCCGCACACAGGGCAGATCTTGTCCGGCATGTCCGCGCCGCAGCCGTAGCTGCCGTCTGTGATGAACTCCGTATTTTTGCACTTGGGGCAGCGGTAGTGGGGAGGCAGGGAGTTCACCTCCGTGATGCCCGACATGTACGCCACCAGGCTGGAGCCCACGGAGCCTCGCGAGCCCACCAGATAGCCGTTCTCCAGACTGCGCTGCACCAGCTTCTGGGCGGACATATACACCACGTCGTACTTGCCCAGGATGCTTTTCAGCTCCACGTCCAGACGGTCCACGATGAGCTGCGGCGGTTCCTCCCCGTACAGCTCATGGCACTTGTCCCACACCATGTCGTGCAGCTCCTGCTCGGAGTTTTCCAGGCGCGGCGGGAACAGCTGCCCCGGTGGCAGCAGCTCGATATCCTCGATGCAGTCGGCAATGTGCCGCGGGTCGTCGATGACTACCTTGTGGGCCGTCTCTGTCCCCAGGTACGCGAACTCCTTCAGCATCTCGTCTGTTGTCTTGAAGTAGATGGGCAGCGGTGCATCGGCGTCGGGGAACTTCTTGCTGGCCAGCAGGATGTGGCGGTACACCTCGTCCTCCGGCTCCTGAAAATGCACGTCACCGGTGGCGCACACCGGCTTGCCCAGCTCCTGCCCCAGCCGGACGATGGTGCGGTTGAAATCCCGCAGCTCCTCCTCCGACTGGACATCCCCCTTGCGAAGCATGAACATGTTGTTGCAGATGGGCTGGATCTCCAGATAGTCGTAGAACGACGCGATGCGCTTCAGCTCCGCCCAGTCCTTGCTGCCGTCAGCCACGGCGCGGAACAGCTCGCCCGCCTCGCAGGCCGAGCCGATGATGAGCCCCTCCCGATGGGCCGCCAGCTCCGTCTTGGGAATGATGGGCACGCGCTTGAAATATTTCAGATTGGACGCCGAGATCAGCTGGTACAGGTGCTTCAGGCCCAGCTTGTTCTTGGCCAGAATGATGATGTGCTTGGGATGGCGGTTGCTCTTTCCGCCCTCCGGCCGCAGCTTCAGCATCTCCCCGTTGATCTGCCGGAGCCGGTGGATGCCCATCTCCCTGCGCATTTTCTCAAAAAACGGGATGAGCATATACCCCACCATGGCCGCGTCATCGGAGGCACGGTGGTGGTTGAAGGCGGGCAGGTCCAGATGCTCCGCCACGATGTCCAGCTTGTACTTGTGCAGCTCCGGCAGCAGGTTCTGCGCCAGGATAAGGGAGTCTACGTAGGTGGGGTCGAACTCCAGCCCCACCTTCCGGCACCCCTCGCGGATGAAGCTGATGTCGAACTCCGCGTTGTGGGCCGCCAGCGGTCTCCCGTTCACGAACTGTAAAAACGCCGTCAGTGCGTCCTTCAGCTGGGGTGCATCGGCCAGCATGGCATCGGTGATGCCGGTAAGGCCGATGATCTCCGGCGTCAGCCGCCGGTTGGGGTTCACGAAGGTCTGAAACCGCTCCGTGATCTCCCCGTTCTTCAGCACCACCGCACCGATCTCGGTGATGGCCTCCCGCCGCACCTTCAGGCCCGTGGTCTCGATGTCGAAGCACACGATCTCGTCGGCGAAATCCTGATCCTGCTCACCGTGTACGGCGATGCGGTCGTCCAGATTGTTGACAAAATAGCCCTCCACACCGTAGAGGATCTTGATCTTTCCCTTCTTGCCGGCGTCCCGGGCCTTGGGAAATGCCTGCACTGTGCCATGATCCGTGATGGCGATGGCAGGGTGTCCCCACGATGCCGCCTGCGCCACCACCTTGCCCACATCGGTGATGGCGTCCATGGTGCTCATCTGGGTATGCAGGTGCAGCTCCACCCGCTTCTCCGGCGCGGTATCCTTCCGGCCCTGATGCTGGATGCGCATGATGCTCACCGGCTGGAGCTGTACGTCCTTGCCGTCGAAGCTCAGCGCCAGCTTGCCCTGCACCCGCAGCCACATGCCGTCGCTGACAGCGCCGCCCAGTACCCTGGCCTCCTTCTCGTCCATATACTTCCGCACGGAGACGGAACCGTGCTCATCGGTCATGTCGAAGTTCATACACCACTGACCTGGCCGCCGTGTCTCATAGCACTCCATGCCGAACACGCGGCCCTCCACCACAGCGGAGCCCATCTTCAGATTCAGCTCCCCCACCGGCACCACGCGGCCCTTGATCTCCTTGCCGTAGAGCAGGTCGCTGCCGCTCTTTCCGGCAGCAGCCGGCGCGCTGAACCGCAGCTGTACCCGACGCAGGTCGTATTGCTGGGCCAGCATGTGCTCCAGCGATGTCACCGCCGCCTCTGGCACTGTTTCGCTGCTGACGGCCTGCACCTCGATGGTACGGGCCTCCCGATCCAGCGCGCCGCCGGTGACGTAGGCGTCGTGCAGCAGCAGCCGCAGCTGCCGCGGTGCCTGAAAGCTCTCAAATAATGTAAAAAACGGTAATCTTTCCGCCATTTTCTCACCTTACAGTTTGTCGATCTCCTGAAACAGCGCGTCCACCAGCTGCTCCTGCGGCACCTTCCGCAAAATCTTCCCCTTGGCGAACAGCAGGCCCTCGCCCTTTCCTCCGGCGATGCCCACATCCGCGCCGGACGCCTCGCCCGGCCCGTTGACCACGCAGCCCATCACCGCCACGGTGATGGGCTTGGCACAGTCCTTCAGCCGCCGCTCCACCTCCCGCGCGATGGGGATCATATCGTACTTCGTCCGGCCACAGGTGGGACAGGCGATCAGATCCGGCCCGCTGCGGCGAATGCCTGCCGCCTGCAAAATACGCTTGGCGGCGATGACCTCCTCCACCGGGTCCGCCGTCAGGCTCACCCGCAGCGTGTCTCCCACGCCCATGCACAGCAGGCCGCCGATGCCGATGGCGGATTTCAGCACGCCCATCTCCGGTGTGCCCGCCTCCGTGACGCCCAGGTGCAGCGGGTAGTCCGTCTGCTCATGGAGCATCCGATACGCTGCCATATTCACCGGCACACGGGAGCATTTCACGGAGATGCAGATGTCGTCGAACCCACAGTCGTTCAGCAGGCGTACGTGGCCCATGGCGCTGTCCACCAGCGCCTGGGCCGTGACGCCGCCGTACCTGGCCAGCAGGTCTTTTTCCAGTGACCCGCCATTGACACCGATGCGGATGGGGATGCCCCGCTCGCGGCAGGCATCCGCCACGGCCCGCACCCGCTCTTTGGCTCCGATGTTGCCCGGATTGATGCGGATCTTGTCGATGCCGCCCTCCGCGCACAGCAGCGCCAGCTTATAGTCGAAATGGATGTCCGCCACCAGCGGGATGTGGATGCGGGCCTTGATGGCCGGCACGGCCCGGGCCGCCTCCTCCGTGGGGACCGCCACGCGGATGATCTCGCAGCCCGCCTGCTCCAGACGCAGGATCTGCTGCACCGTGGCCTCCACGTCCTCCGTGGCGGTATTGCACATGGACTGGATGCTCACCGGTGCGCCGCCGCCCACGGCCACACCGCCCACCATGATCTGTCTGCTCATTGTATCCCCTCTCAGTGTATCAGCTTCCACACATCGCTGAACGTGATGACCGCCATCAGCGCCAGCAGCAGGATCAATCCCGCAAAGTGGATGTAGTTCTCGTATTTCGCCGGTATCTGCTTTTTGAACAGCTGCATGCTGACGGCGTTGATGACCAGAAAGAAGATCTTGCCGCCATCCAGCGCCGGCAGGGGCAGCAGGTTCATCACCGCCAGGTTCACGGCGATCAGCGCCGCCAGATAGGCGATGTTCTCCACCGCCGCCCGGGTGGTGGCCGCCTGTTCGCCCACCTGGGTCATGGTGGACACGATGCCCACCGGCCCGCTGAGATCCTTTACCCCCGCCTGACCGGTCACCAGCATCTGTAAGCTCAGCCGCACCAGTCGCGCAAAGTCCATGGCGTTGTTCCACGAATAGGACAGCTTCCTGCCCAGCGTGGCCTCCTCCGCCCCGAAGTACAGGCCGTAGCCCGTGTAGGCCTTGCCGTTCTGGTCGGTGTACTCCCGCCGCTCCATGGTGAAATCGCGGAGGGTGATGACCTCCCCGTTCCGCTCTATCTGCAAGTCGAAGGCGCCTGTCTTGTTCAGCCCCATCAGCAGGCTGATGTCGCTGTATACGTACACCTTCTCGCCGTCAATGCGCAGCAGCCGGTCGCCCTCCTGCAAGCCGTCAGCGCTCTCCAGCGGGCAGCCGTCGGCAAAGCCCGCCACCACCGGCACGTAGAACGCCTGGGCATCGGCGTACAGTATCAGGATAATGAGCAGTCCCGCGATGAAGTTCATGGCCGCGCCTGCCGCGAAGATCAGCAGCTTGGCCCAGAAGCCCTGATTGTTCAGGGCTGTCGGATCATCGGAATCCTCCTCTTCGCCTTCCATGGCACAGAAGCCGCCCACCGGAAACAGCCGCAGGGAGTACTGCGTCTCTCCCTTCTGCTTCTTCCACAGGGCGGGCCCCATGCCGATGGAAAACTCGTTGACCCGCACGCCGCAGGCCTTGGCCGCCATGAAATGCCCCAGCTCGTGGACGGCGATGAGCACGCCGAACACCAGTATGGCCGCTAAGATATATACCATTCCCACAACTCCTTTATGGCGCTGTGCGCCTTACAGCACGGCCTGACGGGCCATTCTGTCTGCCTCCAGTATATCCGCAAGGCTCGGCCGATATATCAGGGACACCTTGGACAGTGCCTTCTCCACCAGCCGCGGGATGTCGTTGAATCCGATCTCGCCCTGCAAAAACCGCTGCACCGCCGCCTCGTTGGCGCCGTTCATCACGGCGCAGGCCGTGCCGCCCGCCGCCGCGCACTGCCGCGCGATGCGCAGGCAGGGGAACGCCTCCATGTCCGGTGCGCTGAACGTCAGTGCGCCGCAGGACAGCAGATCCAGCCGCCTGTCCGGTGTCTCCGCCCGATAGGGATACGTCATGGCGTACCGGATGGGCAGCTTCATATCCGGCGTACCCAGCTGGGCCAGCATGGCCCCGTCGCGGAACTCCACCAGCGAGTGGACGATGCTCTGGCGGTGGATCACCGCCTCCACCTGCTCCACCGGCAGGTCGTACAGCCGCATAGCCTCGATGATCTCCAGTCCCTTGTTCATCAGGGTAGCCGAGTCAATGGTGATCTTTGCCCCCATGGTCCAGTTGGGGTGCTTCAGGGCGTCCGCCGCCGTCACATGCTCCAGCTCATCGAAGCTCCGGCCGAAAAACGGCCCGCCGGAGCAGGTCAGCAGCAGCCGCCGCACCTCGCCGCGGTCGCGGCAGCCCTGTAAACACTGGAAGATGGCGCTGTGTTCCGAGTCCACCGGCACGATCTCCGCCCCCGTCTCACGGGCCGCAGACATCACCAGCTCACCGGCGCACACCAGCGTCTCCTTGTTGGCCAGGGCGATGCGCTTTTTCTCCATGATGGCCGCCAGCGTCGGCGCCAGCCCCACGCTGCCCATCACCGCCGTCACCACCGTGTCCGCCTCCGGCAGCGTGGCCGCGGCGGTGAGGCCCTCCGGCCCTTCCATCACCTCGATGCCGGTGCCCCGCAGGCGTTCCCGCAGCTCCTTGGCCGCCGCAGGGTCATACAGCACGGCAAGGCGCGGCCTGAACTGCCGCGCCTGCTGCTCCAGCAGGTCCACCTGCCGGTTGGCGGTCAGCGCCGCCACGGAAAGTCCCAGCTCCTGCGCCACGGCCAGCGTCTGCCGTCCGATAGACCCTGTGGCGCCCAGCAGGGATATGGTTTTCGTCATAGATATATCCTCGATGCACTTTCTCAATACAGCGCCACCGCGTTCACGATCATCCAGATCACCGGCGCGGCAAAGATCACGCTGTCAAACCGGTCCAGTACGCCGCCGTGCCCCGGCAGCAGCCGTCCGTAGTCCTTGATGCCGTACTGCCGCTTGACGCAGGAGAAGCTGAGATCGCCCAGCTGCCCCAGCACCGCGCCCACCAGACCCAGCAGCACGCACCAGCCGATGTGCAGCGGCACCTCCGTGCATAGGAAGAAGATGATGCGGTACAGCACCATGCCCACCATGCCGCCCACAAGGCCGCTGACCGCGCCCTCGCGGGTCTTTTTGGGACTCACCACCGGCGCCAGCTTCGTCTTGCCGAACAGCATGCCGCCGAACAGGGCCATGGTATCGCTCATGAATGCCGCCACCAGCGGGATCAGCACCAGCCCTGCACCGTGCTCCAGCATCCGCAGCCGCAGCAGGCAGCTGAGAGCCAGCGGGATGGCCGCGCCGGCCACCAGGATGGCGCACAGCACCGTGAAATCCATCTCCTCTTTTTTGCCGTACTCCAGTACCATGCACAGAAACAACACCACCACCAGTGCCGCCACCAGCCAGGGCATCAGCCCCGCCGCCGCCGTGCCGGCGAAGCGCTCATGACTGAAATACACGTTGGCCACCACGAACACCGCCAGTGTGGCCGCAAGGCCCCACCAGCGCCGTGTCTTTTCCGGCGGCAGCACCGCCGCCAACAGCTCGTGGCTGGCGATGATGCACAGTCCCATGAGCAGGGCCAGCGTAGCCCAGTCCGGCGCGGCGCACAGCACGGCCAGCAGGGCCGGTACTCCCACCACGGCCACCAAAATTCTCTGTTTCATGGATATCTCCTCACTTCACGCCGCCGAATCGGCGGTCCCGCTTCTGATATGCGATGATGGCCTTGTCCAGCTCTGCGCGGGTGAAGTCAGGCCACAGGGTATCGCAGAAATAAAACTCGCTGTACGCGCACTGCCACAGCAGGAAATTGCTGAGCCGCAGCTCGCCGCTGGGCCGGATGATGAGCTCCGGGTCAGGGATGCCGGCGGAGTACAGGTACTTTCCGAAGTTCTCCTCCGTCCAATCCTCCCCCGCCTCGGCGCACCGCTGGGCGGCCCGCAGGATCTCGGCCCGTCCGCCGTAGTTCAGGCAGATGTTGGCCTGAAACCCGTCGCAGTGCCCACTGATCTCCCGCGTCTCCTCCGCCAGCTCCTGCAATTCCGGCGCGATGGCGGACAGATCCCCGAAGAATTTCAGCCGGATGTTGTCCCGCTCCATGGTGTCCACGGCCTCCAGCAGGTATTGCCTCAAAAGGCCCATGATGGCGCTGACCTCCTCGGCCGGCCGCTTCCAGTTCTCCGTGGAGAACGCATACACCGTCAGATATGCCACGCCCAGCTCTTTGCAGTAGGTGGCAATATCGCGGAACACCTCGGCCCCCGCCTTATGTCCGGCAGTACGCGGCAGCGAACGCTGCTTCGCCCAACGACCGTTGCCGTCCATAATAATAGCGATATGGCGGGGAAGGCGGTTTTTGTCCACCTCCCCCGCCGTATGGGGCATTTTCTTACGGAACAGATCCATCAGACGGACATCAGTTCCTTTTCCTTGTTATCCAGCAGCTTATCCAGTTCCTTGCAGCTGTCGTCGGTCAGCTTCTGCAGGTCCTTCTCCACGATCTTCATCTCGTCCTCTGTGATCTCGGAGGCCTTCTGCTGCTTCTTGAAGTTCTCCAGGGCATCGCGGCGAATGTTGCGCACCGCCACCTTGCCCGCCTCAGTGTACTTGTGGATCTGCTTCACCAGATCCTTACGGCGCTCCTCCGTCAGCTGGGGAAAGGCCAGACGGATGCACTTGCCGTCGTTCTGGGGATTGATGCCCAGGTCAGACTCCTGGATGGCCTTCTCGATGCCCTTCAGGGCGGAAGCGTCCCAGGGGGTGATGACCAGCGTGCGGGGGTCGGGAGAACCCACAGACGCGATCTGCTGAATGGGCGTGGGCGTGCCGTAATAATCCACACTGATGCGATTCAGCACGGAGGCGTTGGCGCGTCCGGCACGCACGGTGTCGAAATCGCTGATGACTGCCTCGATGCTCTTTTTCATTTTGTCCTCGTAGACCTTATACTCGTCCTTCAACATAAGTTAAGCCTCCTTCACGATCGTTCCGATTTTTTCGCCGCGCAGGGCGCGGATGATATTCTGGGGGTCCTTCAGAGCAAACACCAGCACTGGGATATGGTTGTCCATGGACAGGCTGGTAGCGGTGGAATCCATCACGGCCAGATGCCGCTTCAGCACCTCGTCATAGGTGATGGAGTCGAATTTCACGGCCGATGCGTTCTTGGCCGGATCGCTGTCGTACACACCGTCGATATTCTTGGCCAGCAGGATGATGTCGGCCTCGATCTCCGCCGCCCGCAGCACCGCCGCAGTGTCGGTGGAGAAGAACGGGCAGCCGATGCCGCAGCCGAAAATGACCACGCGGCCCTTCTCCAGATGCCGGATGGCCCGGGCCCGAATATACGGCTCCGCCACGGCGCGGATCTCCAGTGCCGTCTGCACCCGCACGTCCACGCCCTTCTGCTCCAGCACATCGGCCATGGCCATGCAGTTCATGGCAGTGGCCAGCATGCCCATATGGTCGGCGCGGGTCCGCTCGATGTGGCCCTCGCCGTCCTTCACGCCGCGCCAGAAGTTGCCGCCGCCGATGACGACGCCCACCTGCACGCCCATGTCCACACACTCTCGGATGACCTCGGCCACGCGGCCCATCACCTGAAAGTCCAGTCCGAAATGCTTGTCGCCTGCCAGCGCCTCGCCGCTGATTTTAATAAGTACCCGCTTGTATTTTGGCTGGTCCATCAAATTGCCTCCCGTTTTTTACTCCCTGCCGCCGGTCAGCAGGGGCAAACTTCCCCTTGTTGACCGATGGTGGTATTTTACCTTATTTCTCCGGTTTTGCATAGGGGGTAAAAGAAAAAATTTGTTTTTTCCCGCAGCCGGTGTATAATGTGAAAAACACCTGCGGGAGGAATGCATTTATGGATCTGCAGCACGTATTGGGCCGCACCTGGGCGGCGGAGGGAGCCACCGCCCTGCTGCCCCTGTATTTTCTGTCGGAGAAGGACGTGATCCTCATTGACACCGGCTACGCCAAGCTGGACCGCTCCGGTCTGACCCATCTCATCGATGACAACGGCCTGCGTCTGCGGGGCATCATCTGCTCCCACGCCCACTTCGACCACACCGGCAACGTCCGCTATCTCCAGCAGCGGTACGGCTGCCCCGCCGCCATCCAGCTCATCGAGGCCGGCATCTCCGTGAACCCCGACAGCTATCGGGCCAACTACGTGGCCCTGACCTACGGCAAGAGCCGCCAGCTGTTTCTGGAGGAATGCTTCACTGCCGATATCGTCATCGGGGCGGAGGACGACCATCTGGACCTGTGCGGCGCCCGCTTCGGCATTTTACAGCTCCCCGGCCACTCCGCCGGCCACATCGGCGTGGTGACGCCGGACGGCGCCGCCTACGTGGGCGACTGTCTCATCGACCACGACGAGATCGCCGCCGCCAAGCTGCCCACCAGCATGTTCATCGCCCGGGATCTGGAGAGCAAGGAGTACCTCCGCCAGCTGGACGCCCCCGCCTATATCGTGGCCCACAAGCAGGTGCTGACGGACCGTGCCGCCTTCGACGCGCTGATCGATGAGAACATCGCCTTCATCCACGCCAAGGAGCAGGAGCTGCTGGCCGATCTCACCGATGGCATGACGTTCCCTGAGTGGATCGCCGCCTTCTGCCGCCGTGAGAACATCCGCACCCACAACGAGCTGAAGTTCAGCGTAGTGGAGCGTAACTTCTCCAACTTTGTGGCGTGGCTGACGGATTCCGGCCGCGTCACCGTCCAGCGGGAGTTTTGTGCCAAGCGCTATTATCACGCAGGAAGTCTGTAAAGAACTATTACTTTACATAGACTGCAAAGACAGGGTATGCCGTTCCGGCACGCCCTGTCTTTTGTCATCTCACTCGCGGTCGTCGGTAACGCCTGTCAGGTCCAGGGGCTTGCCGTCCCGCCACAGGCGCTCCAACCCGTAAAATTCCCGGGCCTCGTGGTTGAAAACGTGGACGGCGATGCAGCCGTAATCCAGCAGCACCCACGTGCCGCCGCGGTAGCCCTCGCGGTGCAGCGGATCCTCCCCCGCTTCCTCATGCAGCACCTTCTCCACGTTGTCCACCAGCGCATTGATCTGGGTGTTGGACGAGCCGGTAGCCAGCACAAAATAGTCGGCCAGTGTGGTCAGGTCGGCGATCTCCAGCGCCTGGATCTCTTTTCCCTTCTTATCGGACAGCGCACGCGCCGCCAGCAGTGCCAGTTCCTTGGGTGTTTTCATCGTATCCCTCTTTTCAATAAGTAGTCCCGCGCATCGCGGGTCAGATGGTGGACGGGGTTGCCCATCTCCTCCATCTCCTGTATGGTCATGCTCAGCCCCATAAGAAGGCCGTGGTCCAGATCCTCGTACACCGCCTGCCGCAGCGTGTCCACGCCGTCGAAGTCGCGGCTGGGCTCGATATAGTCTGCCAGATAGATGATCTTCTCCAGCAGCGTCATGTCCGGCTTGCCGGTGGTGTGATACCAGATGGCGTCGTACACCGCATCCTCCACGCCGAACACATCGCGGGCGATGGCCGCGCCGGTCTTGCTGTGCAGCAGCTTCAGCGCTTTCTGCTCCAGCTCGTCCAATTCGATGCCATACTGTGCACACAGTGCCAACTGCTCCGGCATATCCAGCTTCTTGGTGCAGTCGTGGAGCAGCGCCGCGATGCGTGCCTGGGTCTCGTCGCCGCCATAGCGGCGGGCCAGGCACACCGCCTCCTGTTCCGTGCCCAGCACGTGGGGCATCCGCTTGGGCTTCAGATAGCTCAGGGCTATGGGCCGCAGCTCATCCGGTGTCAGCCCCGTCAGCGTTTTCTTCGTGCTGTACAGCCTCTCCCGCAGCACATAGCCGTATACGGCGGGGGGCAGCAGGTCCGCGCCGCCGCCCTGAGCCAGCGCCTGACGCACCTCCGTGGAGGACAGCTCCACTCCCTGCGGATTGGGGATGACGGTCACGTCCGCGCCGAATTCCCGCTCCAAAAATGCCTTCTGTCGGGCAAAAACCGCTTCCTCACCATCTTTTCGGCGGCTGAATGCGCCGATGTGGGCCATGGACATCACCCGCTGCGGCTCCCGCCAATCCTGCAAGGTCAGGAACATATCCGACCCCATCAGAAGCCACAATTCGTCCTCCGGAAACTGGTTCTTCATCATGCACAGTGTTTCCCACGAATAGCTGGGTCCTTCGCGCCGCAGCTCCACGTCCAGCACCTCGGCTTTTTTTCCCAGCTCCGCCGTGGCAAGCACCGCCATATCCCGCCGCTGAGCGGGCGACGCCGCTCCTGCCGGCAGGGCCTTGTGGGGTGGGATAAACGTAGGGACCAGCAGCAGCCTGTCCAGTGCCAGCGTCTCCATGGCGGCTTTTGCCGCCGCGATATGCCCGATATGGGGCGGGTCAAATGTCCCGCCGTAGATGCCGATTTTCAACTCTCTCACCCGCTTTCACAGGTATTTTTAATTTAAAAGTACCATTTCTCACACCTGCGGCCTCTTGGCCTTCACCAGTTCGATCTTCCGCCGGCTCTTGTCGTGCTGCATGCGGTAAAGCACGAACTTGCTGCCGATGACCTGCACCACCTCGCAGCGGGCGGCCACAGCCAGCTGCTCCGCCGCCTCGCGGGCGGTGAGCATGGAGTTCTCCAGCACGCGGCCCTTGATGAGCTCGCGGGCCTCCAGCGCATCGCTGACCTGCTTGACCAGGTTGTCGCCGATGCCGTCCTTTCCCACCTGCACGATGGTGTCGATGTCGTTGGCCAGGCCCCGCAGCTGGGCCCGCTGTTTGCTTGTCAGTTCCATAGTTTACTTCTCCAAATGTTCGTTATTTTCCAGATATTCCTTCAACTCTGCCGCAAACTTCCGCAGAGCGTTGCCGCGGTGGGAGATGGCGTTCTTCTCCTCCGCCGTCAGCTGGGCGAAGGTCCTGCGCAGGGACGGCACCAGGAACACCGGATCGTAGCCGAAGCCGCCGTCGCCCATAGGCGCAAAGGCGATGGCGCCGTGACAGTCGCCCTCCGCCGTCAGCACGTCCCCGTTGGGGAAGGCGCAGACAATGGCGGTGTGGAAATAGGCGCTGCGATCCGTGGCGCCCCGCAGGTTCTGCAGCAGCAGACGGTAGCGTGCCGCGTCGTCGTCCAACCCGCCGTAGCGGGCGGAGTAGACGCCGGGTGCGCCGCCCAGCCAGTTGACGCACAGGCCGGAGTCATCGGCGATGGCCGGCAGGCCGCTGGCCTCCATGATGGCGTTGGCCTTCAGGGCTGCGTTCTCGGCGAACGTCTCCCCCGTCTCCTCCACGTCCACGTAGATGCCCAGATCCGCGGGCATCACCACTTCGATGCCCAGATCCGCCAGAACAGCCTGCATCTCGGCCAGCTTTCCCTTGTTATGGGAGGCAAGTACAAATTTCATCGCAGTATATCCCCCAGCAGTTCTTTCTGTTTCCGGATGAGTTCCCGATTTCCCCTGGCGCACAGCTCCACCAGTGCCTGCTGCTCCTGTAAGGAGAAGGCGCGGCCCTCGCCGGTGCCCTGGATCTCGATGATCTCGCCCAGCTCGTTCATGATACAGTTCAGGTCCACCTGCGCCCGGCTGTCCTCGGAATACTGGAGGTCCAGCATGGGCGTGTCCGCCACGATGCCGGCGGACACGCCGGCCACGTAGTGCCTGATAGGCATACGGCCTATGTCGCCGTCCTCCACCAGACGGCGGCAGGCCAGCGCCAGCGCCGCAAAGCCGCCGGTGACGCTGGCGGTGCGGGTACCGCCGTCGCCCTGCAGCACGTCGCAGTCAATGGTGATGGTGCGCTCACCCAACAGGGCCATGTCCACCGCCGCCCGCAGGCTGCGGCCGATGAGCCGCTGGATCTCGGCGCTGCGGCCGGACAGCTTCAGCTTGTCCACGTCGCGGCGGCTCCGCTCCCGGTTGGCCCGGGGCAGCATGGAGTACTCCGCCGTGACCCAGCCGCGGCCCGGACGCACATGGGGCGGCACGCGGTCCTCCACCGAGGCGTTGCACAGCACCACCGTATCGCCGCAGCGGATGAGCACGCTGCCCTCCGCAAATTTCGTAAAGCCCGCCGTCATCTCCACGGGCCGCAGTTCGTTGTATTTCCGGCCGTCTGCTCGTTCCATCATCGCGCCCTCCTTACAGCAGCTCTCGGGTGAATTCCCTGGCATCGAAGGGCCGCAGGTCTCCGATGCCCTCGCCAACGCCCACGAACTTCACCGGCACCTGCAGCTCCTGGGCAATGGCCACCACGATGCCGCCCTTGGCGGTACCATCCAGCTTCGTCAGAATGATGCCGGTAAGCCCCGCCGTCTCCTTGAACTGGCGGGCCTGGATAAGGCCGTTCTGGCCGGTGGTGGCGTCCAGCACCAGCAGCGTCTCCTTGGCGGCGTCCGGCACCTCGCGGTCGATGATCTTCCGCAGCTTGGCCAGCTCGTTCATCAGGTTCTGCTTGTTGTGGAGCCGTCCCGCCGTGTCGCACAGCACCACGTCCACGTTACGGGCCTTGGCGGCCTGCAGCGCGTCGAACAGCACGGCGCCCGGGTCGGCGCCCTCATGCTGGCGGACAATGTCCACACCGGCGCGGTCTGCCCAGATCTCCAGCTGGTCGGCAGCGGCGGCGCGGAACGTATCACCGGCACACAGCAGCACCTTCTTGCCCTCACTCTTGTAGCGGGCGGCCAGCTTGCCAATGGACGTGGTTTTGCCCACGCCGTTGACGCCGATGATCAGCACCACGCTCGGCTGGGTGCTCAGGTCCATGGACGGGTCGCCCACGTCCAGCTTCTCCGCCAAAATATCGCGGAGAGCGTCCTTCACCTCATCGGCACGGCCCAGCAGCTTCTGGCTCACCCGCTTGCGCAGCTGCGCCACCGTATCGGCGGCGGTGGCCGCGCCGATGTCCGCCAAGATCAGCGCTTCCTCCAGTTCCTCGTAAAAGTCGTCGTCCAGCCTGTCAAAGGTCATGGACGCCAGCCATGCTTCCTTGAATTTCTTGAAAAATCCCATATGGACCTCCTTATTTGATCTTCAGCTCCTTGGCCATGTCGTTGAGATTGATGGTGAGGATGCGGCTGACGCCCTTTTCCTGCATGGTCACGCCGTACAGCACATCGGCCTCCTCCATGGTGCCGCGCCGGTGGGTAATGACGATGAACTGGGTCTTACCGGCGATGCGCCGCATGTAGCGGGCGTACCGCACCACATTGGCCTCGTCCAGCGCCGCCTCGATCTCGTCCATGACGCAGAACGGCGTGGGATGTACCTTCAGAATGGCAAAGTACAGGGCGATAGCCACGAAGGCTTTCTCGCCGCCGGACAGCAGCGTGATGGTCTTGAGCTGCTTGCCCGGGGGCTGCACCTTGATCTCGATGCCGCAGCTGAGGATGTCGTTCTCGTCCTCCAGCTCCAGCTGGGCCTTGCCGCCGCCAAACAGCTCCAGAAACGTCTCCTGAAAGCTCTCGTTCAGCAGCTTGAACTGCTGGCCGAAGATCTCCGTCATCTGGCGGGTCAGCTGCTCGATGACGCCGTTGAGCTCCTCCTTGGCCTTTTCCACGTCGCTGCGCTGCTCCGAGAGGTAGGTATAGCGTCCGTTGACCCGCTCGAATTCCTCGATGGCCCCGATGTTCGGAGGGCCCAACGCTTTGATCTCGCGGTTCAGCTCCGCGATGCGGCGGGTGGCCTTGCTGACGCTCTCCAGCTCCACCCGCTGTTCCAGCGCGGCGCTGTGGCTCAGCTCGTAGTTCTCCCACAGCTTGTCCAGCAGCTGCTTTTCCTCCATGGCGCTGCTCTCCAGCTTCCGCTGGAGGCGGCTCTCCGCCTGAGTGGCGTCCAGCAGCGCCTCGTTGAGCTGACGGCCCTCGCGGCTGAACTGCTCGCGGCGGGCCTCCAGCGCCAGCTTGTCCCGGGCCAGCTGCTCCAGCTGCTGCCGCAGGGCAGACATCTGCTGCTGCAATTCGTCCAGACGGGTCTGGCGCTGGGCGATCTCTGCCGCCGCCTTCTCATTGTCGGCGCGGAACCGTTCCGCCAGCTGGTCGCGTCCGGCGCGGTCGGCGGCCATGTCCTCCTGCACGCGGCGCAGCTCCTCCGCGCCCCGCAGGGCCGTCTCCTTCTCCGCCAGCAGCGCCGCCTGCGCCGCCTTCTTCTCGCTGACCGTCTCGGCCAACCGGTCGCCGGCGTTGTTCAGGTCCGTCTGTCCAGCCAGCTTCTCCTGTGCCTGACGGCGCAGGGTCTCGGCGTTGGACTCCGCCTGTTCAATAGCCGCCTGCACTTCCCTGATACGGGCTTCATCCTCGCTGTCGCGGCGGTCGAAGCCCGCCAGCTCCTGCTCCATGCTCTCGCAGCTCAGGCGCAGGCTGTCCAATAAAATGTCGTAGTGATCCTGGCGGGTCTGAAGGGTCAGTACCTCGCTCTCCGCCTTGTGCTGCTGGTCACGCGCCACCTGTAACTCGTATTCCGCCTTCTGCAGATCGCGCTGCAGGTCCTCCGCCTGCTGGGCGGCGGTGCAGAGTTGGGCGCGCATGCCGTCCTGTCTGGCTGTCAGGCGCTCCAGCTCGTTGGCGCGGGACAGCACGCCCGCGCTGCGGCTGACGGAGCCGCCGGTCATGGAGCCGCCGCGGTTGATGACCTGACCGTCCAGCGTCACGATGCGGAAGCCGTTGCGAAATTTCCGCGCCATGGCGATGCCGCTGTCCAGATCCTCCACCACCACGGTGCGTCCCAGCAGGTTCCGGAAGATGTTGTCATATTGGGGATCATACGTCACCAGACGGCTGGCGACGCCCACAAAGCCGTATTCGCCGGACACGTTGTCCCGCAGCTCCTCACCGCGGATGGCGGTAAGGGGCAGGAATGTGGCGCGGCCGCCGTCCCTCTGCTTCAGAAAGCCGATGGCGGCCTTGGCGTCCTCCTCCCGATCCACCACGATGTTCTGCAGTCCCGCGCCCAGTGCGATCTCCAGCGCCAGCGCGTACTCCTGCTTCGTGGTCATCAGGCCAGCCACAGGGCCGTGTACGCCCCGCAGGGCGTTCTTCTCCGCCGCCTGCATCACGGTCTTGACCGCCTTGGAGAAGCCCTCGTACTCCTTCTCCATCTCCGTCAGAAGGCGGATGCGGTCGTCCAGCGCGGCGGCATCCATGGTCAGCTTAAGCTTGGCCGCGGCAGCGTCCTCCGCTTTTTTGCGGCGGCTGTCCATCCGCAGGCTGTGGCCCTGGATGACATTCTCCGCCGCCTGGGCCTCCTCCTGCGCATCCCGCAGGGCGCGGCGGTTCTCTTTGCTCTCTTTTTCGCTATTTTCCAGCTTTTCCCGTGCCTCGGCCAGCTCCTGTCCCACCGTCTGGCGGCGCTGGGCGATCTCGGCGGCGCCGGCGGTAATGGCGGACAGCTTCGCCCGCCCGTCGGCGGCGGCGGCCACGGCCATGGCCTCCTGCGCCCGCAGGGTCTCCACGTCCTCCGCCGCGTCCTTGGCGCTGTCGGCCAGCTCCTGAGCCTGACGCAGCAGCTCGTCAAGCTGCTCCTGCATCCGGGCCATCTGCCGGTCGATCTCCGCCACGCGGGCCAGCTTGCCGTCGACCTGGCTCTGTATGCCGCTGCGGCGGCTGTCGCTGTCGGCCAGCTCCTGCTCCAGCCGGCGCAGGGACTCCTCGTTGTGGGCCACGCCGGTGCGCAGCACCGCCATGGCGGACTCCTCCTCACCGGCGGCGGTCTCCAGCCCGCTGACCTTGGCGCGCAGGGCCTCGGCGTCCATATCGTTCTGCCGTACCTGCTGGCCGCAGCGCTCACCCTCCTCGTAGGAGGCGTCCAGCGCGATCTGGGCCTTACGGCACTCCTCAGCGGCTAGCTCCGTGTCCGCCTCCAGCTTCACCTTGGCGGCGCGGATATTCTGCAGCTGCTCCAGCCACACGGAGATCTCCAGCACGCGCAGCTCGTCCCGCAGCACCAGATACTTCTTGGCCGTCTCCGCCTGCTTGCGCAGAGGCTCCACTTGTAATTCCAGCTCGGCGATCTTATCGTTGATGCGCACCAGATTCTCCTGGGTGCGCTCCAGCTTGCGTTCCGACTCCTCCTTGCGGTGGCGGTACTTGCTGATACCCGCCGCCTCCTCAAAGATCTCACGGCGCTCGCCGCTTTTTACGGACAGGATCTCGTCGATCTTGCCCTGTCCGATGATGGAATAGCCCTCGCGGCCCATGCCGGTGTCCATGAACAGCTCGTTCACGTCCTTGAGCCGCACGGACTGCTTATTGATGTAATACTCCGACTCGCCGCTGCGGTAGTAGCGGCGGGTGACCGCTACCTCCGCCTCGTCGCGGGCAGGGAAAATGTGCTCCGTATTGTCGATGACCAGCGTCACCTGTGCGAAGCCCATCTGGTTCCGCGTCTCCGTACCTCCGAAGATCACATCCTCCATCTTGGCGCCGCGGAGCTGGCGGCTGTTCTGCTCGCCCATGACCCAGCGGATGGCGTCGGAGATGTTGGATTTGCCGGAGCCGTTAGGCCCCACGATGGCGGTGATGTCCTCGCCGAAGTCCAGCACCGTCTTATCGGGAAACGACTTGAACCCCTGAATTTCCAGCGCTTTTAGATAGATAGGGCTCACCCCTTTCGCAATTGCATACTATAACTAAATTAGTATACAACGGAAGCCCTCTATTTTCAAGAAAAAACCGTGGACGCCACCGAAAAAAATGCGAAAAGCGAGGGGGCGGCCTGCCGTCCCCTCCCTGCCCTATTCCTCCCGCCGACGGTCCATCTGGCGGTACAGACTGTCCAGCGCATCGGATAACCCGCCCACGTGGTCGATGATGCCCAGCGTCACCGCCTCCTCGCCGTACAGCACGGTGCCCACATCGTTGGCCATATCTCCGGAGGCCAGCATCAGCTGGCGGAAACGGTCCTCGCTGATGTGGCTGTGGGCCGCCACGAACTTCACGATGCGCTCCCGTATCCGCTCGAAGTAGCGGTATGTCTCCGGCGCGGCGATGACCGTACCGGACATGCGCACGGGGTGGATGGTCATGGACGCGGTGTGGGCGATGAACGTCTCCTTTCCGCACACCGCCAGCGGCACGCCGATGGAGTGACCGCCGCCCAATACCAACGTCACCGTGGGCAGGCGCATCCCCGCTACCAGCTCCGCGATGGCAAGACCTGCCTCGATATCGCCGCCCACCGTGTTCAGAAGCAGCACCAGTCCGTCCACCTCGTCCGACTCCTCCAGTGACGCCAGCAGCGGCAGCACGTGCTCATACTTGGTGCTTTTCGTATTGTTGGGCAGCACCATGTGGCCCTCCACCTGCCCCACGATGGTGAGGCAGTGTACCGTGCCATGGCGGTTCTTCACCACGGTGGAACCCATGTCCACGATCTGCTGCGTGGCCTGCGGGGACGGCTCCTGCTCCTGGCCTCCCTCCGACGACGCCTTTGCTCTGCTTGTCTCGTCTGTCATGCTCCGCACCTCCCTTTCTCCGGTAGGATGCGCAGGAGAGCATTTTTTATCCCCGACTGCGCAAAAAGAGACGCGCATTTGAGACGGGATTTTGTGGCTGCCCACAGGTTTGTCGTCCGCGCTCCCGCATACCTCCAGAAAAGGAATGTGTGTAAGGGACATCTTTGCCGGTTTTCCCCTGCGCGTTCAATCAGGAGCCGCCGTTGGCAGCTCTGATTTTTGCTTTGCAAAAACCGGCAGGCATCAAAAGAGAGCCACCCAAAGGGTGGCTCTCTTTTGGTGCCTCGTCGGGGATTCGAACCCCGGACACCCTGCTTAAAAGGCAGGTG
>ERZ773229.912-NODE-912-length-22625-cov-8.388037_pt1 | contig 22625 bp, 19 predicted proteins | sample MGYA00580992_ERZ773229 | MGnify/ENA primary metagenome ERZ773229 (study PRJEB29015, sample SAMEA2737795) | human gut metagenome | biome: human gut; feature: human-associated habitat; material: faeces | place: China | collected 2012 ... | reverse complement strand
ATCGGGAAATAGCTCAGTTTGGTAGAGCACCTGGTTTGGGACCAGGGGGTCGCAGGTTCGAATCCTGTTTTCCCGATTTAAATAGATCGCGGTTGGATTTATGCCGACCTTTTTTTGTAATCGATCATTAAACTGATTGATTGCGAGTGTTCTATTTTTTTAATATTTTGCGATAAATATAGTGCAAAATCAGTTTTAAAATACTATAATAGATTATGGTTACCGGGAAATAGCTCAGCTTGGTAGAGCACCACGTTCGGGACGTGGGGGTCGCAGGTTCAAATCCTGTTTTCCCGATTTGAATAAAACGGTTTGCAACAACGATTGTTGCGATAGTGTCCAGGATGCAAAGATTATATAAATTGCATCCTGGATTTTTAATTATAATCTTGTTTGATTCACCAGCATGACCATGGTTCAGACAAAGGAATTTTTTTGTTTCTTAATTTTGTAGAAGCCCTGTATTTTTCAATAGTTGAGATTGATTGCTGCTCGTATCACATTATAAATCATGGTGCAAAAATGGTCCGAAAAGACTATAATCAATTGTAGTTATCACAGGTTGGAAAATGCCTGCAATTGCGAGATCAAAACGTGTTTTCATGCGACTGACAAGGGATATTTATTGCAAAATGACACCTGACGCGTCTATAATAATAGTCAAACATAGTCAAAACGCGAAGAAAGGTGGTAGAATATGCAGAATCGGAATATTTCTGATATAATTGAGCAATATTTGAAAAGCATCTTAAAAGAGTCGCCTTCAATTGAAATTAAGCGTTCGGAAATAGCTCAGCAATTTGACTGCGTTCCGTCACAAATCAACTATGTAATTAAAACGCGTTTTACGGTTCAAAATGGTTATTTGGTTGAAAGCAAGCGCGGAGGCGGCGGATACATCAGAATTGAGAAAGTTGATCTGGTCGATGATGCGGAATATTTGAATGAATTAATCGAATATACCGGAGAATCGATAACGGAAACGGATGCTTTCAAGGTGGTTCAAGCTCTGTATGAGAATCATTTTTTGAACAGAAGAGAAGCAAATCTTATTTTAAGCACGTTTAATCGCAATGTTTTGGCCTTCAGCGACCATGAGATCGAGGATATCGTGCGCGCACGTATTTTAAAGAGTGTTATCAACAGGCTGAAGTGTGCTGACTGACAATACTAAAGAAGGAAGGTAATTCCATGGACGAGTTATATACTGACAGCGCAAAACGCGTAATGGCGATTGCGCAGGAACAGGCAAATTATTTCAGACATCAGGCAATCGGGACCGAACACTTGCTCTTGGCATTGACGATCGAAGACAAGGGCGTGGCAGGTCAGGTCTTAAAACAAGCGATGGTGACGCCAGGCGATGTTCGTCGAGAAATCGAACGCTTAGCCGGGTACGGCAATTTGCTGCGTCAGTCGCCAAGCAACTATTTGCCGTATTCTCCAAAGGCCAAGGCCGTTTTGGACGAAACCAGGAAACAGGCATTTTTGACGGGGGCCGTCAGAATCGGAACCGAACATTTTCTTTTGGCATTGTTGAGCGATGAGGCCATCCTTTCGTCTCGAATTTTAACCAGTCTGCATGTGGATTGCAAAAAACTTCGACAAATTCTTTTGCGCAAGCTCGGCATCAGTCAAAGTCAATTGCGGCGCGTGACAAAAAAGGCCGAGGAACAGCAAGGAAAATCAAAAACGCCGACCTTGGACGAGCTTGGTCGCGACATGACCGAGATGGCTGCTGAAAACATGATTGATCCCGTAATCGGACGCGAAAAAGAAGTCAATCGGATCATCCAGATTTTGAGTCGCAGGACAAAAAACAATCCGGTTCTTTTAGGCGAACCCGGCGTTGGCAAAACGGCGGTTGTTGAGGGCTTGGCACAAGCCATCGTCGAAGGTTGCGTTCCCGAAAACCTGCTTAATGATCGTTTGATGATGCTTGATATGGGATCGCTTGTTGCCGGTACTAAATATCGCGGCGAATTCGAAGATCGCTTGAAAAAGATTCTCGAAGAAGTTTACAACGATGGAAACGTCATTTTATTTATTGATGAGATGCACACGCTCATTGGTGCGGGCGGTGCTGAGGGAGCAATCGACGCATCCAATATTTTAAAGCCTGCGCTTGCAAGAGGAGAAGTGCAGGTCATCGGAGCGACGACGCTTGACGAATACCAAAAGTATGTTGAATCAGATCCTGCCTTGGAACGGCGTTTTGCGACCGTTGTCGTTGAAGAACCGAGCCAAGAAGCGGCATTGGAAATTTTGAAAGGAGTTCGTCCGCGTTACGAAGAACACCATAAGGTAAAAATTTCGGATGAGGCCTTGGAAGCAGCCGTACACTTAAGCAGTCGCTACATTACGAAACGCTTTTTGCCCGATAAGGCAATTGATTTGATGGACGAGGCGGCAGCACGTTTGCGAATCGTCAAAGCAGGAAAAAACGTCAAGCTGCTGGATTTGAACAAAGAATTGTCCGAAATCGCCAAGAAACAAGAGCAGGCATTGCTTGACGAAAAATTTGAAGAGGCGGCAAAATTGCGCAACCAGGCTTTGGAGACAAAAGAAAAGATTGCCAAAATCGAAGAAGCCAAGCGCAAAAAAGACGAAAAGAAAGAGTATGCCGGAATTGTTTCAGCAGAAGACGTTGCAACGGTCGTTTCCGAGTGGACGGGAGTGCCCGTTACGCAGCTGACAAAAACAGAAAGCGAACGTTTGATCAATCTGGAAAAAATTCTGCATAAGCGCGTTGTCGGTCAAGATGAAGCTATCAAGGCCGTGTCGAAAGCAATCAGACGTGCAAGAAGCGGTTTGTCTGATCCGACTCGCCCAATCGGGTCATTCATGTTTCTTGGACCGACAGGCGTCGGAAAGACCGAGCTTGCCAAGGCTTTGGCAGAAGCAATGTTTGGTTCGGAAGACGCCATGATCAGAATCGATATGAGCGAATATATGGAGAAATATTCAACCAGTCGTTTGATCGGGGCTCCTCCGGGATACGTCGGGTACGATGAAGGCGGGCAGCTGACGGAAAAGGTCCGCAACAAGCCTTATTCGGTCGTTTTGCTTGATGAAGTCGAAAAAGCCCATCCGGATGTTTTCAACATCTTGCTTCAAGTGTTGGATGACGGCTATTTGACGGATTCAAAAGGACGAAAGGTCAATTTCAGGAACACGATCATTATTATGACGTCTAACCTTGGCGCAACGGCATTGCGTGACGAAAAATCGGTCGGCTTCGGTGCAACCGATCTCTCAAATGATTATGCGGCAATGTCTTCCAAGATCAGAGAATCGCTGAAGAAGCGTTTCAGGCCTGAATTTTTAAACAGAATTGACGAAATCGTCATCTTCCATTCACTCGAAAAAGATGAGCTGCACCAAATTGTCAAGCTGATGGCCCAAGACGTCATTAAACGAATTGCTGAGCAAAAGGTCAAGCTCAAGGTTACTCCTGCGGCAATCGAAGTCGTCGCAAAAGCCGGCTTTGATCCCGAATATGGTGCTCGACCGATCAGACGGGCGTTGCAGACCGAAGTTGAGGATCTTTTGAGCGAAGCATTGCTTCAAGGAAAGATTCAGATCGGAGACACGGTCACGATCGGTGCCAAAAAGGGCAAAATTACTTTGACGGTCAATACGCCTAAAGAAGACAGCAACAAAAAAGCAGCCGTTAAAAAACAGACTGCCAAATAGCAAGCAGCAGTGCTGCTCAACCAATCTATCCAAGATCTCACTCAAATTTACGGACAAAGTGCCATTTTTGGCTGATTTGTCCGTAAACGGCAGAGCTTTTGCCAAATGCAGCGTCTGATAAATCAGCGCGCCAAGCTCACAGTCGAATTTACTGCCAAACTATTTTGGGTTATTTCCATTATAGTAAGCGTCACGTATACGTAAAAAAACCGGATCAGATTTGCAATTGATTGCAAATCTGATCCGGTTTTTCAATTTGAGACAGAGTTTTTTCTCAGCCCCTTTTTTGACAAATCGACGTTGTTTTCAAAAACTTGTGGAAATCGCCCTAATATCGGTGTATTCTTGTAACCAATACACTACGGGGGTGGTTTGCGTGAATGATGAACTTGACGTCAAGACGGGAGTAACCGATACGCTGCCGACGGTTTTGGCAGCAGTCGTTTCAAAAAGTTTGATGGTCGTCGTGGTTGTGGAAATTATTTCGTTGGCATTCGTCAGATGTTTTGGCTGAATGCTTGACAATCTGTTGGCTTGTTGTTAAAATATGTAGATGCATAAAACTGTGAATTTAGATGCTCAATGTGATATATTGTCCATGTTGAGCAAAAGAAGAAGCAAAAATAGTGAGGTTTATTCAAGTTAAACAGAACTGTTTTTGGTTTTTTTTTGCCAAAATTCACGCAAAAAATTGAAAAAAGATCATTTGTAACACAAATGTAATATTTCAACAGTGTTTAATTTCACAGCAAATTTTTGGAGAGGTGAACAACTTGGCAGGACATTTAGTAAAATACGGCAAGCACCGTGTGCGCAGAAGTTATTCTCGAATTAAAGAAGTTCTTGAATTGCCAAACTTGATTGAGATCCAGACGGATTCATACAAGTGGTTCTTGGATGAAGGACTTCGCGAAATGTTTGAGGAAATTATGCCAATCGAAGACTTTGCCGGCAAATTGTCGCTTGAATTCGTAAACTATCAATTATTGGAACCTAAGTATACGGTTGATGAGGCTCGTGAGCATGATGCTAACTACTCAGCTCCTTTGCACGTAACATTGCGTTTGATTAACAAGGAAACCGGCGAAATCAAGTCTCAAGACGTATTTTTCGGTGATTTCCCACTGATGACGAAGCAAGGCACATTCATTATCAACGGTGCAGAGCGTGTTATCGTTTCTCAGCTTGTCCGTTCTCCAGGGGTTTACTTTAACTCCGAAATGGATAAGAACGGTCGTGAAACATACGGCACGACGGTTATTCCTAACCGTGGCGCATGGCTTGAATATGAAACGGATGCTAAAAACATTTCATACGTGCGTATCGACAGGACGCGCAAGATTCCTTTGACGGAATTGGTTCGTGCGCTCGGATATGGTACGGACTCTGAAATCATTGAAATTCTCGGGCAAAACGACTGCTTGATGAATACTTTGGAAAAAGACGTTCACAAGAATACGGAAGATTCGCGCGTTGAAGAATCCTTAAAGGATATCTACGAACGCTTGCGTCCGGGTGAACCTAAGACGGCTGATTCTTCACGCAGCTTGCTGACGGCGCGCTTCTTTGATCCGAAACGCTATGACCTTGCTGCAGTCGGTCGTTACAAGATCAATAAGAAGCTTGATCTTAAGACGCGTCTTCTGGGCGCTCGTTTGGCCGAAACACTGGCTGATCCTGAAACGGGCGAGATTATCGTCGAAAGCGGCGAAGTCGTTACGAAACCGATCATGGAAAAGCTTGCTCCTTACTTGAAACGTGACGATTTCAAGATGTTCACGTTTCATCCTTCAGAAGAAGGCGTTGTTCAAGAACCGATGACGCTCCAAATCATCAAGGTTTATTCGGAAACCAACCCTGAAGAAGTCATCAACTTGATCGGAAACGGCAACGTTCCTTTGGAATACAAGCACATTACGCCATCAGATATTTTGGCATCAATGAACTACTTCTTCAATTTGCAGGAAGGTCTCGGCTCAACTGACGATATCGACCACTTGGGCAACCGTCGCATCCGTTCCGTTGGCGAATTGCTTCAAAACCAATTCCGAATCGGTTTGACGAGAATGGAACGCGTCGTTCGCGAACGCATGTCTATTCAAGATATCGCGACGGTTACGCCGCAACAGTTGATCAATATTCGACCTGTCGTAGCTTCAATCAAGGAATTCTTCGGAAGTTCCCAGCTGTCGCAGTTCATGGATCAGACGAATCCTCTCGGCGAACTTACGCATAAGCGTCGTTTGTCAGCCTTGGGACCTGGCGGTTTGACTCGTGACCGTGCCGGATACGAAGTTCGTGACGTTCACTATACTCACTATGGTCGCATGTGCCCGATCGAAACGCCTGAAGGTCCTAACATCGGGTTGATCAACAGTTTGTCGACATACGCTCACGTCAACAAGTACGGCTTTGTTGAAACGCCTTATCGTCGCGTTTCATGGGATACGCACAAAGTTACGGACAAGATTGACTATCTGACGGCCGATGAAGAAGATAATTACGTTGTTGCGCAAGCCAACTCTCCGCTTAATGATGACGGTTCTTTTGTAGATCCGGTCGTTATGGCCCGCAGCAAGGATGAAAACATTGAAATTTCAGTTGACAAGGTTGACTACATGGACGTTTCGCCTAAGCAGGTAGTTGCTGTTGCAACGGCATGTATTCCTTTCTTGGAAAACGATGACTCCAACCGTGCTTTGATGGGTGCCAACATGCAGCGTCAGGCGGTTCCTTTGATCAAGCCGCACGCACCGTTTGTCGGTACCGGTATCGAATATAAGGCTGCTCATGACTCCGGAGATGCTTTGATTGCAGAACATGCCGGAACGATTGAATATGTAGATGCCAGAGAAATCAGGGTTCGCCGTGAAGACGGAGCGCTTGATTCATACAAGTTGATGAAGTTCCGTCGCTCTAACGGCGGCAAAAACTATAACCAGACACCGATTGTTCACGTTGGTGATCACGTTGATGCAGATGAAGTTTTGGCAGATGGTCCTTCAATGGAACAAGGCGAACTTGCCTTGGGTCAAAATCCGCTGATCGCCTTCATGACATGGGATGGCTACAACTTCGAAGATGCGATTGCAATCAATGAACGTTTGGTTAAAGAAGACGTTTATACGTCGATTCACATCGAAGAACATGAATCAGAGGCACGTGATACGAAACTCGGACCTGAAGAAATGACTCGCGAAATTCCTAACGTTGGTGAAGACGCATTGAAGAACCTCGATGAATTCGGGATTATTCGTGTCGGTGCCGAAGTTAAGGATGGCGACATTTTGGTCGGCAAGGTAACTCCGAAAGGCGTGACGGAGCTTTCAGCCGAAGAACGCCTCTTACACGCAATCTTTGGCGAAAAGGCGCGTGAAGTACGTGATACTTCTCTTCGCGTTCCTCATGGCGGTGGCGGGATCGTCCAAGACGTCAAAATCTTCACTCGTGAAGCAGGCGACGAATTGGCACCTGGCGTAAATATGATGGTTCGTGTTTATATTGCACAAAAACGCAAGCTTCAAGTCGGTGACAAGATGGCCGGCCGTCACGGCAACAAAGGTACGGTTTCCGTCGTTATCCCTGAAGAAGACATGCCGTTTATGCCTGATGGCACTCCAATCGATATCATGCTTTCGCCAATGGGCGTTCCATCACGTATGAATATCGGTCAGGTACTCGATCTTCACTTGGGGATGGCTGCTCGCAAGCTTGGCATTCACGTAACGTCACCTGTTTTCGATGGTGCTCGTGATGAAGATATTTGGAATGCCTTGAAGGAAGCAGGTCTTCCTTCTGATGGAAAGTCGATCTTGTATGACGGTCGTACCGGCGAACCGTTTGACAACCGAATTGCCGTCGGCGTCATGTACTACATGAAACTGGCTCACATGGTCGATGACAAGATTCACGCACGTTCGATCGGACCATACTCACTTGTTACGCAACAACCTCTTGGTGGTAAAGCTCAATTTGGTGGACAGCGTTTCGGTGAAATGGAAGTTTGGGCGCTTGAAGCGTACGGTGCTGCCTACACGCTGCAGGAAATCTTGACTTACAAGTCTGATGACGTTGTCGGACGCGTTAAGACATATGAAGCTATCGTTAAGGGCGAACAAATTCCGCAACCTGGAGTTCCTGAATCATTCCGCGTTCTCGTAAAGGAATTGCAGGCATTGGGACTTGATATGAAGGTTCTTGATTCTAAAAAGCAAGAAATCGAATTGCGCGATATGGACGAAGAAGACGATGAAGTCGTCAACGTTGATGCTTTAGCCAAGTTATCGCATGAAAAAGAAGAAAAGCAAGAAGCAGAAAACACTGAAGAAGAAACAAAGTCTGAATTATAATCAGTTAAGAATTATGGAAAAGGGAGGTCGGTCCTTTGATCGATGTCAATAAATTCGATAGCATGCAAATAGGTCTGGCTTCATCCGATAAGATCCGCAGCTGGTCTTACGGTGAAGTCAAGAAGCCTGAAACAATCAACTATCGTACGTTGAAACCAGAAAAAGACGGTCTGTTCGATGAACGAATTTTTGGACCAACAAAAGACTGGGAATGTGCTTGCGGCAAGTACAAGAAAGTCAGCTACAAGGGCATTGTCTGCGATCGTTGCGGCGTTGAAGTTACTCGTTCAAAAGTTCGTCGTGAACGTATGGGTCATATTGAACTTGCAGCACCGGTAACGCACATTTGGTATTTCAAAGGGATTCCAAGTCGCATGGGTCTTGTGCTTGACATGAGTCCTCGCGCCCTTGAAGAAGTAATCTACTTTGCTTCTTACGTTGTTACTGATCCGGGCGATTCGCCCCTTGAAAAGAAACAACTCATGACCGAAGGCGAATATCGCGAAAAGCGCCAGGAATACGGTCAGTCATTTAAGGCCGCAATGGGTGCTGAAGCAATTCGCACTTTGCTTCGAGATGTTGATCTTGAAAAAGAATGTGCAGAACTTAAGGAAGAATTGAAAGAAGCTACGGGTCAAAAACGTACACGCGCCGTACGTCGTTTGGATATTCTGGAAGCATTTTTGAGCTCCGGCAACAGTCCTGAATGGATGGTCATGGATGCGATTCCTGTTATCCCGCCTGATCTTCGCCCAATGGTTCAATTGGAAGGCGGACGTTTTGCTACTTCTGATTTGAACGATTTGTATCGTCGCGTCATCAACCGTAACAATCGTTTGAAGCGTCTGCTTGAACTTCATGCACCTGGCATCATTGTTCAAAATGAAAAGCGCATGCTGCAGGAAGCTGTCGATGCTTTGATTGATAACGGTCGTCGCGGTCGTCCCGTTACGGGTCCCGGCAATCGTCCCCTCAAGTCATTGTCGCACATGCTTAAAGGTAAACAAGGTCGTTTCCGTCAAAACCTTCTTGGTAAGCGTGTCGATTATTCAGGACGTTCTGTTATCGACGTTGGTCCTAAGCTGAAGCTTAACCAAATGGGTATTCCTCACGAAATGGCGCTTGAATTGTTCAAGCCGTTCATGATGCATGAGCTCGTAAAACGCGAAATGGCATCAAACATTAAGAATGCCAAGCGCAAGATTGATCGTCGCGACGACGACATCTGGGATGTCTTGGAAGACGTTATCAAAGAACATCCGGTTCTGTTGAACCGTGCCCCTACGCTCCACCGTTTGGGGATTCAGGCCTTTGAGCCAACGCTTGTCGACGGAAAAGCCATGCGTCTTCATCCTCTTGCCTGCGAAGCTTACAACGCCGATTTTGACGGTGACCAAATGGCCATCCATGTTCCGTTGTCAGATGAGGCTCAGGCTGAAGCTCGTTTGCTGATGCTTGCTGCTCACCATATTTTGGCGCCTAAAGATGGTAAGCCAATCATTTCGCCATCTCAGGATATGACGATCGGTAACTACTATATTACGATTGAAGAAGCAAATCGTGAAGGCGAAGGCATGATTTTCAAAGACGTCAACGAAGTCAGAACCGCATACCAGAACAACTATGTTCACTTGCATACGCGTATCGGGTTGCAGGCATCTTCATTGGCAGAAGCAGGCAAGCCGTTTACGGATTTCCAAAAGGGTCGCATTCTCGTAACGACTGCCGGCAAGGCAATCTTCAATGAAATCCTGCCTGATGATTTTCCATACTTGAACGAACCTTCTGAAGAAAACTTGACTGTTGGTACTCCTGACAAGTACTTCCTCGAACCTGGCGAAGACATTCATGAATACTTGAAGAACCATGAACTTGTCGGACCGTTCAAATCAGGCTTCTTGTCAGATATCATTGCGCAAGTCTACAAGGATTACAAAGTTACGGCGACTGCAGAACTTTTGGACAGAATGAAGGATTTGGGCTATTACGAATCAACGAAGTCAGGTTTGACTGTCGGAATTGCCGACGTTACTGATTTGAAGGAAAAGCCTGAAATCATCGACAATGCCCACAAGGAAGTTGCCAACGTCGCAAAACAGTTCCGTCGCGGTTTGATTACGGAAGACGAACGCTACAACCGTGTTATCGCTATTTGGAATGAAGCAAAAGATAAGATTCAAGCCAAACTGGTTGAAAACATGGATCCTTCCAACCCTATCCAAATGATGAGTGATTCCGGTGCTCGTGGCAACATCTCGAACTTTACTCAGCTTGCCGGCATGCGTGGCTTGATGGCCGCTCCTAACGGCAAGACGATGGAACTTCCTGTTATTGCCAACTTCCGTGAAGGCTTGTCAGTGATGGAAATGTTCATTTCGACTCACGGTGCTCGTAAAGGTATGACCGATACGGCTCTGAAGACTGCCGATTCCGGTTACTTGACACGTCGTCTTGTTGACGTTGCTCAAGATGTCATCATTCGTGAAACTGATTGCGGAACGGACCGCGGCCTTGACGTAACTGCAATTCGTGAAGGAAACGAAATGATCGAACCGCTCTATGATCGTATTCTTGGTCGTTACACAATGAAGTCCGTCAAGGATCCTAAGACAGGCGAAGTCATCGTTCCTGCCAACGTGATGATGGATGAAGAACTTGCACAAAAGGTTGTTGATGCAGGTGTAGAGCAAGTTACGATTCGTTCTGCCTTCACGTGCAACACGCGTCACGGTGTCTGCGAACACTGCTATGGTCGCAACATGGCCACCGGCGACGAAGTTGAAGTCGGTGAAGCCGTCGGTACAGTGGCTGCTCAGTCAATCGGTGAACCCGGTACTCAGTTGACGATGCGTACGTTCCACACTGGTGGTGTTGCCGGTGACGATATTACGCAAGGTCTTCCTCGTGTTCAGGAAATTTTTGAAGCACGCAATCCTAAAGGTCGTGCGACGATTACTGAAGTTACTGGTATTGTCGAAAGCGTTGAAGAAAATCCGGCAGAACGTACGAAAGTCGTTACGGTCAAGGGCGATACGGATGAACGCACGTACAACATTCCGTTTACGGCCGTGCTTAAGGTTGCTGAAGGCGACAGCGTGCACCGTGGTGATCCGTTGACGGTCGGTTCAATCGATCCGAAGGAATTGATCAAGGTTCGTGACGTTCTTTCAACCGAAAACTACATTTTGCGTGAAGTTCAAAAGGTTTACCGTATGCAAGGTGTTGAAATTTCTGATAAGCATATCGAAGTTATGGCTCGCCAAATGCTCAGAAAAGTTCGCATCATGGATCCTGGTAACACGAACATGCTTCCTGGTACGTTGCTTGATCTCAACGACTTCAAGGACAACAACGTTGAAACGCTTGTTAATGGTGGAATTCCGGCAACGGCACGTCCCGTTCTTCTTGGGATTACGAAGGCTTCCTTGGAAACAAACAGTTTCTTGTCTGCTGCTTCATTCCAGGAAACAACTCGTGTCTTGACGGATGCTGCAATCCGCGGCAAGAACGATCCGTTGGTTGGCCTTAAGGAAAACGTCATTATCGGTAAGATTATTCCTGCCGGTACTGGCATGAAGAAATATCGTGACATCGTCCCTGAAGAAGATGCTCCTGCTAAAGTTGCAAGCGGCGTTTATTCGCTCAAAGATGACGGCGTTTCTACCTTGGAAGACGTTGCCAAAGCCAACAATTTGAACAGCGAAGATTAAAAGAAAAACGACTGGAAATTTTCCGGTCGTTTTTTTGTATCTGATTATAAAATGCAGAGCCGAAAAGCTACTGCATGTTTTTTTCGACTTCTTCCAGGAACCACTTGTTGAATGCATCGGTGTCCACATCAAGGCAAACGTTGACGTTTGTCTTGTCGTGGTATGCCTTTCTGATATCCGCAACGGTTGCGCCGATGGCGGGTCCTTCACAAACAACGTCAACCCAGAATTTTCTGGCCGTGAATTTTTCAGGATGCAGCAAATAAAAAATGGTTTGCAAATCATGGATGGCAGTGCCCGTTTCATCATGATCGATGTCGCGTTCGATGATTGAGGCAAGCATGTTTCCGGCTTTGCCCAAGAGCTTGATCTTATCTTTTGTTTCATCGGAAATTCTTCCGAACAGCGTGCAGTCAAGCCCGATCATGGTTGTCTTGATTCCTGATGAAAAAACGATTCTGGCCGCATGCGGGTCAGTGAAAACATTGAACTCGGCAACGCTTGTCATGTTTCCTTGGGCAAGAGATCCTCCCATCAGGATGAACTCTTTGATTTTTGGTTTGACCTCAGGGTAAAGCGAAAGCAAAAGACCGAGGTTGGTGAAAGAACCAGTTGCAATGATCGTCAGCGGAACGTTGCTATGCAAAAGCTTGTCTTTCAAAATTGAAACGGCATCATCTGAGAATGGCTTAATCGAAGGTTCGCCAAAATCATAGCCATCGATGCCCGATTCGCCATGGACTTCGGAAGCATCTTCAAGTTGTTTTAGCAGCGGTTTCCTGGCTCCGGCAGCGACAGGAACGTCTTTGTTGAAAAATTCGACCAGGCGCAGCGCATTTTTGGTCGTTTTGTCGACAGCAACGTTTCCGGCAACGGTCGTAATCAATTCCAAAGATATTTCCGGATCCGTCAGTGCGCACGAAAGAGCACAGGCATCATCGATTCCCGGATCGCAGTCCATCAAAATTCTGTACGTCATAATGATTCCTCCAAAGATTAATCGGTAAAATTATTATACATTAATTACCTGGGGGAAGAAACAACCGAAAAATAAGTACGAGCATAAGATAAAAGGGATGAAGGGCAGCATTTTTTGGTGGAAAAAAGCATAATGAAGGATAATCAGACAGCACGAAAGAAACAACAGGAAGCAAAAATTCTGAATGCCGAAAAGAACGCTCAAAATCAAGCAGACGAAAGTATCTGCTGCTCCGAACATTTGCTTTTGTTCAAATATTTTCATCAAACAGAAGAGCAACAGGAAAAAACACCAATCGATGGCATTTCTTTGCGCAAGAGCATCGATACGGCATAAAAGAAGCACCGCTCCGCCGCCATAAAGCGAGGCAGCCGGCACGCAAAACTTCAAGGCGTCCGTCCAGGCCAAAAAAAGCAGCCAGGCTGAAAGAAACAGAGTGAGCAGGTTGGGGGAATCTGGATGAAGCAAAAAAATCTTTCCGCAAAAAAGTCCGAACACAATTTCAATCAGCGTCTCATGGCCAGGAATCTTATGCTTGCAAAATGTGCACCTTCCGCCTTGAAGCAAGTATCCGACAACGGGAATCAATTGCCAGAAGCAAAGCGCATGTCTGCAATTTTCGCAGAACGACCGCGGAATCGTTTGGGGAACGTTGTTTGCAAAACGCCAGGCGACGCAGCCGGCAAAGGACGCAAGGGATGCGCCGATAAAAAAAGCAATCAGAAAAATCAACAGCAAAATTATCACCTCGATAACTAAAGTCGCAAAATGCTTAAAAAAATTTGCTTGATGAAGAAAAAAATTGAAAATAGATTTGACACTGGCCATAAAAGCGTGGTACTCTATACAAGGTGCTTTATGTGAACAGTTCTCTCGAGGAATCGAGATCGTGCTGGCTGTGAGCAAGTTAGCACAAAGCAAGACGTACATCGGGACGTTCTTTTTTTAAAAGCAAAAAAGAAACTCCTGGATGTGTGTACTTAAAAAATCAATCTGAAATCAGGAAGGAGGAAGCTTTAGATGCCTACAATTAACCAATTGGTCCGTAAAGGTCGTCAATCTAAAGGTTCAAAATCTAATTCCCCAGCTTTAAACTTTGGGTACAATAGTTACAAGAAAGTTCAAACAAACAATCCTGCTCCTCAAAAACGTGGGGTTGCTACTCGTGTTGGTACGATGACACCAAAGAAGCCTAACTCAGCTTTGCGTAAGTACGCTCGTGTTCGTTTGTCCAACTTGATCGAAGTTACGGCTTATATCCCAGGTATCGGCCACAACTTGCAAGAACACAGCGTTGTTTTGATTCGTGGCGGTCGTGTAAAGGATTTGCCTGGTGTTCGTTACCACATCGTTCGTGGTGCTCTTGATACTGCCGGTGTTGATGGCCGTATGCAAAGCCGCTCCAAGTACGGTGCAAAGAGACCTAAGAAGAAATAATCAATCACTGAATTTAATTTAACGAAAACTACGAGAATTTGAGGAGGTCGTTGTAATGCCAAGAAAAGGTGGCGTTTCAAAACGCGAAGTGCTTCCAGATCCAATTTACAACTCAAAATTGGTTACACGTTTGATCAACCGTCTTATGTTGGACGGCAAGCGCGGGACAGCATCAAAGATTTTATACGAAGCATTTGATATTGTTAAGGAAAAGACAGGTAATGAACCATTGGATGTCTTTGAAGAAGCAATGAAGAACATCATGCCTGTATTGGAAGTCAAGGCACGTCGTGTCGGCGGTTCCAACTACCAGGTTCCGATCGAAGTTCGCCCTGATCGTCGTACGACATTGGGTCTTCGCTGGTTGGTAAACTACTCACGTTTACGCGGCGAACACACGATGCCAGAACGTTTGGCAAACGAAATCATGGATGCTGCAAACAATACGGGTGCAGCAGTTAAGAAGCGCGAAGATACACATAAGATGGCTGAAGCCAACCGCGCATTCGCACATTATCGTTGGTAATTTGAAATGGCTATTATATGATTTATACAAATCTTATGATAGTCATTTTTTTGAGAGAAACCTTAATTAATCAATATTGGAAGGAGAGAAATCTCAAATGGCAAACAAGCGTGAATTCCCTTTGGAAAAAACACGTAATATCGGTATTGTTGCCCATATCGATGCTGGTAAGACGACAACAACCGAACGTATCTTGTACTACACAGGTAAGATCCACAAAATTGGTGAAACACACGATGGCGCTTCACAAATGGACTGGATGGAACAAGAACAAGAACGTGGTATTACAATTACATCAGCTGCTACAACGGCTCAATGGAAAGATCACCGCATCAACATCATCGACACCCCGGGCCACGTTGACTTCACTGTCGAAGTTGAACGTTCCCTCCGTGTTCTTGATGGTGCCGTAGTTGTTTTGGATGCTCAATCCGGTGTAGAACCACAAACAGAAAACGTTTGGCGTCAAGCTACGACATACGGCGTTCCACGTATCGTTTTCGTTAACAAGATGGATAAGATCGGTGCCAACTTCGATTACTCGGTAAGCACGATCAAGGATCGTCTCCAAGCAAACCCATTGCCTGTTCAAATGCCAATCGGTGCTGAAGACAACTTCGAAGGCGTTATCGACTTGGTTGAAATGAAGGCTGACCTTTATGACGAAGACGAATTGGGTTCAAAGTGGGATACTGTTGATATTCCTGAAGAATACAGAGCAGACGCTGAAGAACGCCGTGATCAAATGATCGAAGCATTGGCTGACGTTGATGACGAAATCATGGAAAAATATCTTGGCGGTGAAGAAATCTCCAAGGAAGAAATCAAGGCTGCTATCCGTAAAGCAACGCTCAGCTTGGACGTATACCCTGTATTTGCAGGTTCTGCCTTCAAGAACAAGGGTGTTCAAATGATGCTTGACGGTGTCAACGACTACCTTCCATCACCTCTTGACGTTAAGCCATACAAGGCTACGAACGCAGATACGGATGAAGAAGAAGAATTGATTGCCGATGATGACAAGCCGTTTGCAGGTTTGGCATTCAAGATCGCAACTGATCCATTCGTTGGTCGTTTGACATTCTTCCGTGTTTACACAGGTACTTTGGAAGCTGGTTCATACGTATTGAATGCTACAAAGGGCAAGCGTGAACGCGTTGGTCGTCTTCTTCAAATGCACTCCAACCACCGTAAGGAAATCCCAGAAGTATTCTCTGGTGACATCGCTGCTGCTATCGGTTTGAAAGATACGACAACAGGTGATTCTTTGACGGATCCAAAGCATCCGTTGATCCTTGAATCAATGGAATTCCCTGATCCTGTTATCCAAGTCTCCGTTGAACCTAAGTCCAAGGCAGACCAAGATAAGATGGACGTTGCTTTGCAAAAACTTGCTGAAGAAGATCCGACATTCAAGGCTGAAACAAACCCTGAAACTGGCGAAACATTGATTGCCGGCATGGGCGAATTGCACTTGGACATCATCGTTGACCGTATGAAGCGTGAATTCCACGTTGAAGCTAAGGTCGGCGAACCGCAAGTTGCTTACCGTGAAACATTTACGCAACAAGTTTCCGCACAAGGTAAATTTGTTCGCCAATCCGGTGGTAAAGGTCAATACGGTGACGTTTGGATCGAATTTACGCCAAACGAAGAAGGCGCAGGCTTCGAATTCGAAAATGCAATCGTCGGTGGTGTCGTTCCTCGTGAATACATCCCTTCAGTTGAACAAGGTTTGAAGGAAGCTATGGCAAATGGTGTCCTTGCAGGCTACCCATTGATCGACGTTAAGGCTAAGCTCTATGATGGTAGCTACCACGAAGTCGATTCATCCGAAGCTGCTTTCAAGGTTGCTGCATCCTTGGCATTGCGCAACGCTGCTCCTAAGGCAGGTGCCGTAATCCTTGAACCAATCATGAAGGTTGAAATCGTTGCTCCGGAAGATAACTTGGGTGACGTTATGGGCCACGTTACGGCTCGTCGCGGTCGCGTTGAAGGTATGGAAGCACGCGGCAATGCACAAGTTGTTAATGCATTCGTTCCTTTGGCAGAAATGTTCGGTTACGCAACAACATTGCGTTCCGCAACACAAGGTCGTGGTACGTTCACAATGACGATGGATCACTACGAACCAGTTCCAAAGGCTATCCAAGAAGAAATCATCAAGAAGAATGGTGCTAACGCCTAATTCTTAATGAAGAAAAAGCACGTTTCGCAGAAATGCGGGACGTGTTTTTTTGTGCGGGAAAAATTATAAATGTAAGCGTTCGTCATCATTTAATTTGGCTGAGAGTTTTCTTTACAAGTCAAAAACTTCATCGATGTCTTTGACTATTTCGCCGCTAAAAGATTTTTAGGTTTTGTAGCTGCTGTTTTCCAAATAATCGACAAAACAGCGACGAAAATGAGCCAGGCACCTCAGATGTCTGGTCCTGTCAAGAAAATTATATCCTGCATAGCCGTCAGTTTGGACGTAGCCATTAAAACCGCTCAACAATTTCTTGGCAGTATCGGATGATCTTCCGTCACTGTGAGTAAACGCGGCAATATTTTTTTCTTCAAATTTACCGCTAAACTATTTTGGGTTATTTCCATCATGGAAGGCGATTGTCATGCATACACAAAAAACCGGATCAGATTTGCAATCAATTGCAAATCATCCGGTTTTTCAATTTGAGACAGATTTTTTTCCTGCCTGTTTGTTTTGCATAATCTTTTCTATATGTGTAGAAAGAGGGCTGAGCACTGTATTTGGCAGATCAGACGATCGTTGCTCCGAGACAGTTTTTAAAATGATTCATTGCCCATTCATGACCGGTCTGATCAAAGCTTGCAACGGCATCTTCTGGAATCGTCAAAGAATAATTGAGGTTGTAAGCAGCAATTGCCGTGTGGAGTACGCAGATGTCGGTGCAAACACCGCTGAGCCAGAGTTCGGTGATTCCGCGCGAGCGCAAGTAGTTGTCCAGATTAGTGTTTTGGAAACTGGAATAGCGATTTTTATCAAATTGATAGACAAAATCCGAATCCTTGTGGGCATTGAACCACTCGGCCGTTTTTCCATAAAGGTCATGACCGCTCGTGCCCTTGATGTTATGTGGCGGGAACAGTTTCGTTTCCGGATGGTACGGGTCGTTTTTTTGATGAGTGTCCGTCGGGAAGATGACATAATCGCCGTTCTTTAAAAAAGAGTCCGCAAGTTCTTTGATGCGGTCGTCGATTTTTCTCCCTGGATCTCCGCAAGTCAATGCACCGTTTGGGGCAATGAAATCGTTAGTGTAGTCGATGACAAGTAAAGCTTTCATTAAAATACCTCACAGTTTTTTCCTATATTATACGTTTAATTTGATCAAGAGTCCATGCGTAAAAAAAAGTTTACGAAAAATAGAATTTTTGCTTGCTTTTCAGTTTTGTTTGTAATACCATAGAAAGGTACCTGTGCAAGGGACAGGTGCAAATTTAGTTGTTTAACTTTTTAAATGAGCTATGATGTGAAAGGTTGCGACACACCCGGCCGCTTTGCCACAGGTGTGGCGGTAATTTTCACGGAGCTAGTCTTGTTTTTAAAATAGACGAGGGAGGTAACACAATGGCAAAACAAAAGATTCGTATTCGTTTGAAGGCATACGAACATCGCATTTTAGATCAATCTGCTGATAAGATTGTTGAAACAGCAAAGAGAACAGGTGCTCAAATTTCCGGTCCTATTCCGTTGCCAACGGAACGCACATTATATACGGTTATCCGTTCACCACACAAGCACAAAGATTCTCGTGAACAATTCGAAATGCGCACACACAAGCGTTTGATCGATATCGTAAATCCAACGCCAAAGACAGTTGACTCATTGATGAAGCTCGACTTGCCATCAGGCGTAGATATCGAAATCAAATTATAATATATAAATTCAAATAATTGGAGGTGTACTCATGACCACTAAAGGAATCTTAGGAAAAAAAGTAGGTATGACGCAAGTCTTCACTGAAAATGGTGAATTAGTTCCTGTAACGGTTGTTGAAGTTGGTACAAACGTGGTATTGCAAGTCAAGACGGTCGAAAACGACGGCTACAACGCAATCCAATTGGGCTTCGACGATCAACGCGCAGTGAACGTCAACAAACCTGCTAAAGGTCATGCAGATAAAGCAAAAACTGCTCCTAAGCGCTTCGTTCGTGAAATCCGCGATGTGCAGGGAGATTATAAAGTCGGTGACGAAGTTAAGGCAGATCTCTTCGAAGCAGGCGACATCGTAGACGTAACAGGTACGTCCAAAGGACATGGTTTCCAAGGCAACATCAAACGTTGGGGACAAAGTCGTGGACCTATGGCTCACGGTTCTCGTTACCATCGTCGTCCCGGTTCAATGGGTGTTATCATTAACCGTGTTATGAAAGGTAAGATGTTACCAGGACGTATGGGTGGCAAGAGAGTTACGATCCAAAACTTGGACATCGTTAAAGCTGATATGGAAAATGGCGTTCTTTTGATCAAGGGTAACGTTCCTGGCGCAAACAAGTCATACGTTACAATCAAGAGTACGGTTAAATAATTAGAGGAAGGGAGGAAAAATACACATGCCTACAGTAGCATTATTTAAGCAAGATGGTACACAAAACGGTGACGTTCAATTGAACGATGCAGTTTTCGGTATCGAACCAAATAACAATGTTGTCTTCGACGCAGTTATCATGCAACGTGCATCATTGCGTCAAGGCACGCACGCTGTCAAGAACAGAAGCGCTGTTCGCGGCGGTGGCAAGAAGCCATGGCGTCAAAAGAGTACAGGTCGTGCTCGTCAAGGCTCCATCCGTTCACCACAATGGGTTGGTGGTGGTACTGTTTTCGGTCCTACACCACGCTCATACGCATACAAGCTTCCACGCAAGGTTCGTCGTTTGGCAATCAAGTCCGTCCTTTCTCAAAAGGTCTTGGACAACAGCTTGGTTGTTGTTGATGCTTTGACATTTGAAGCACCAAAGACAAAGGCTTTTGCAGAAGTTTTGAACAACTTAGACGTTAAATCCAAAGTTTTAGTAGTTCTTGAAGATGACAACAAGACAGCTGCATTGGCTGCTCGCAACTTGGCCAACGTTACAGTTATCCCAGCTAAGGGCTTGAACGTATTGGATGTTGTTAACAACGACAAGTTGGTCATCACAAAGGGAGCTCTTTCTCAAGTAGAGGAGGTTCTTGCATAATGGAATCACGTGATGTAATTTTACGTCCAGTTATCACAGAAGCATCAATGTCTGAATTGGACAACAAGCGTTACACGTTTGACGTTGATACACGCGCAACGAAGACGCAAGTCAAAGCTGCTGTTGAAGACATCTTTGACGTTAAAGTTGCTAAGATCAACGTTATGAACGTTAAAGGCAAAAAGAAGCGCATGGGCCGCTACGAAGGCTACACAAAGAAGCGTCGTAAGGCTATCGTTACTTTGACTGCCGAATCAAATGAAATCAAATTATTCGACGAAGAATAAAATAATTAATAGGAGGGAAATATAGTGGGAATCAAGAAATTCAAACCAACCTCTAACGGTCGTCGCAACATGACTGGTTCAGATTTCGCTGAAATCACAAAGACTACGCCAGAAAAGTCATTGCTTGCCAAGAAGAGCAAGACTGCAGGTCGTAACTCTTACGGTCATATCACAGTGCGTCACCGTGGCGGTGGCCATAAGCGTCAATATCGTTTGATCGACTTCAAGCGTATTAAAGATGATGTTCCTGCAACAGTTAAAGCAATCGAATATGATCCAAACCGTTCAGCTAACATTGCATTGGTTGTTTACGCTGATGGTGTTAAATCATACATCCTTGCACCTAAAGGTCTTAAAGTTGGCCAAGAAATCCAATCAGGTACAGAAGCTGATATCAAGGTAGGTAATGCTTTGCCATTGGCAAACATCCCTGTCGGTACCGTTATTCACAACATCGAACTTAAGCCTGGCAAGGGCGGTCAATTGGTTCGTTCAGCCGGTACGTCAGCACAATTGCTTGGTAAGGAAGGCAAGTACGCAATCGTTCGTCTTACATCCGGCGAAGTTCGTATGATCCTCGTAACATGCCGTGCAACGATCGGTGCTGTTGGCAATGAACAACACGAATTGATCAACATCGGTAAAGCTGGTCGTTCCCGTTGGATGGGCAAGCGTCCACAATCTCGCGGTTCCGTAATGAACCCTAACGATCACCCACACGGTGGTGGTGAAGGTAAAGCTCCTGTTGGTCGTCCATCTCCTATGTCTCCATGGGGCAAGAAGACAGCCGGCAACAAGACTCGTTCCAAGAAAGCTCGTTCTAACAAGTTGATCGTTCGCGGTCGCAACAAGAAATAATCTCCATGCCGCATAAAGGCGGTTAATGTTCCGAAAGGAGGACATACTTTGAGTCGTAGTTTGAAAAAAGGACCTTTCGTCGATGAACATTTGATGAAGAAGGTTGAAGCACAAGCTGATCAAGAAAAGAAGTCAGTTATCAAGACATGGTCACGTCGTTCCACGATCTTCCCTAGCTTCATTGGCTACACAATTGCTGTGTATGATGGACGTAAGCATGTTCCAGTTTACATTCAAGAAGATATGGTAGGACATAAATTGGGTGAATTCGTTCCAACCCGTACGTTCCACGGCCATGCAGCAGACGATAAGAAGACAGGCAAGTAATCAAGGGAGGATAAAAAATGGCTGAACAAGTAACATCAGCAAAAGCAACTGCCAAGACAGTTCGAATCCCTGCACGTAAAGCACGTCTTGTGATCGATCTTATTCGCGGTAAGAGTGTTGCTGAAGCATTGGGCATCTTGAAGTTCACACCAAGATCCGGTGCTTTCTTAGTTGAAAAAGTATTGAAATCTGCAATTGCGAACGCAGAAAACAACTTTGATTTGGATGTTGAAGATTTGTATGTAAGCGAAGCTTATGCAAACGAAGGACCAACATTGAAGCGTTTCCGTCCTCGTGCTAAGGGTTCTGCTTCTCCAATCAACAAGCGCACAAGCCACATCACAGTTGTTGTATCTGTTAAATAAGGAGGGATAACGCGTGGGTCAAAAAATTAATCCTACAGGGTTACGTGTTGGTATCATTCGTGACTGGGATGCAAAATGGTACGCTGAAAAAGACTTTGCATCAAACCTTCACGAAGATTTGCACATCCGCAAATACATTGAAAAGAAGTTAGCCGACGCTTCTGTCTCTACCGTTGAAATTGAACGTGCAGCAAAGCGCGTTAACGTTTCAATCCATACAGCCAAGCCAGGTATGGTAATCGGTAAAGGCGGTTCTGAAGTAGAAAAGCTTCGTAAAGAATTGAACAATTTGACAGGCAAGCGAGTACACATCAACATTGTGGAAATCAAGAAGCCTGATTTGGATGCTAAGCTTGTTGGCGAAAGCATTGCACAACAATTGGAAAACCGTGTTGCTTTCCGTCGTGCCATGAAGCAAGCTATCCAACGTACGATGCGTGCTGGCGCACAAGGTATCAAGGTCCAAGTTGCCGGTCGTTTGAACGGTGCTGACATGTCTCGTGTTGAACGTTTCTCAGAAGGTACCGTTCCATTGCACACATTGCGTGCTGATATCGACTATGCATGGGTTGAAGCTCGCACGACATACGGCCAATTGGGCGTTAAGGTATGGATCTACCGTGGCGAAGTTTTGCCAGAAAAGAAAGATAACAGCAAAGGAGGGAAATAATCTATGTTAGTACCAAAACGTGTAAAGCACCGTCGTGAATTCCGCGGTAAGATGCGTGGTGAAGCTAAAGGCGGCAAGGAAGTTGTTTTCGGCGAATTTGGTTTGCAGGCTCTTGATTCACATTGGATCACAAACCGTCAAATTGAAGCTGCTCGTATTGCAATGACTCGTTATATGAAGCGTGGTGGGAAAGTTTGGATTAAGATTTTCCCTCACAAGTCT
>ERZ773229.896-NODE-896-length-22916-cov-6.526442_pt1 | contig 22916 bp, 16 predicted proteins | sample MGYA00580992_ERZ773229 | MGnify/ENA primary metagenome ERZ773229 (study PRJEB29015, sample SAMEA2737795) | human gut metagenome | biome: human gut; feature: human-associated habitat; material: faeces | place: China | collected 2012 ... | reverse complement strand
TTTGCATTTTTAGGAAATCAGTATCACCTGAATATAGGTGGGGATGATTTTTATATCGACTTGCTGTTCTATAATTTGAACCTTCGATGTTATGTGGTTATCGAACTGAAAACTGGAGATTTCAAGCCGGAATACGCAGGTCAGTTAAACTTTTACCTGTCGGCTGTGGACGGTATTTTAAAAAAAGAGCATGATAATCCGTCCATTGGTTTGCTTCTGTGCAAAAATAAGAATAATGTGGTTGCAGAATATTCGCTCAAGGATATTTCAAAGCCGATTGGCGTGAGTGAGTATAAAATAACTAGCAGTCTGCCAGATGATCTGGAAAAACAGCTGCCATCCGTTGAGGATATTCAGAAGAGAATCAAATAACAATGTGAACTTCCACTGATTTGTACAACTAAATATATAGATACCCATAATTTCAAGCTTTTTGAAGAATATGGTGTGGTTTTATTAGTGTGTATTTACGACTATTGGTTCACCTATATTTCCAAAGAAAATCCCGTATTTATGCGGATGAATCAACTTTAGTCGTAAATTTACTGGAAGTTTACAAACAAACTCAGATAATATATCCAGTTTACATAATAGTTGAAGAGAAAAATGGTAGTATAAAATGTCCCTATAATCGGAATTATACTTAATCATATGGATCAACTTTACTTAAAAGTGCATTTCATAGCAAAAAATATGTATACAATAATATGAGAAAAAACGAAGAGGAACATATATATCAGTGACAAAGTATACATAATTAGGTTTACAACTGTATTCGTGACTCAATTTTGTCCAAAGTGGTTTAGAAATCCCACTTTAGACAATGTACGGCAAAATAAACCCGTAGGTCTTCTAAAGCTGTAAAATTATTTTGTTTTATATTTTCTTATAAAAAGCAAGTTTGAACTAAACAGTTAACAGAGAAAATATCACTTGACATTATTTATTGTTTTATGTACAATTAAATTAACAAAACAAGAAAACAATAAAAAGACTGACATAATCAGTCTTTTTATTTTGATTTCAGACATCTATACGAAAAACCGGTGTTTGTCGTATAGATGAAAAATTCGCTTCTTTTCCATTTATTGCATATATTATAAAATATTTGTCGATTTAACCTTAATTCGACAGGGAGATGTTATTCATATATTGACAAGAAAAAATGGTTCTGGATGACCATCATTTGATATGCGTATTAATTTATATGAAAAATTATAAAGAAAGCAAAATATACAATATTATAAAATGTGGTATATTAATCTATTCGTAAAATTAGTGTTTGGCGAATAGTTTATAGTTCCTTTTTAATCCTATACTTCCAAAGAGGGTCTCTTTATTTCTTAGTGGAATCAAAAGATTCAGTTTCCGCACCTTTCCCCATTGTTTTTGATACCGTTATTTCATTTTTGAAGAATCTGTATTCGTCATTCTTTTCCATCTATCTGGGTACGTATCCTGAAACCATTTAAGAAAATTGCCAAACATGGCTTCCTCCGCGATTTTCCGGGCTCTTATGGCATCTTCCTTGTCTATATATCTTCCAAGTTTATGAGTTTTCCCTTTGAAAACAATCTGTGCCTGCCATTTTTGTGAAGTCTTGTCATAGGTAATACCTCTGACTCCAGAAGTGTTATTTTTTAGCATTTTTTTCGGTTTAATACAATACACAGAGGAATTTTCCACACATCCGTTAAGAAATGTTTCCTGGGCTTTCTGTATATTCTTTTTTCTCGCCCGAGTCTGGGCACATCCGCAGGATTTTACCTTTGGAAAATTTTTGGCAAGCACGACGAACTCTTTTCCGCAGCTGCATTTACACAGCCAAAAATAACTGTCTGAATGCTTCTCTAACTGCTTGATGGCGGTGCATCCATATTTATTTGTTTTACTTGTCAGATCTAAAGGTTGTATAAGGTTCTTTTTATTTACGCATCCGCAGGAAATCGTTTTCCCGGATAATAAACTGTCATATCGAACCGTACAGACATTTCCGCAGCTGCATTTGCAGACAGCGTAGAGTTTACTTTTTTTTTCTGAACGCATTTGTGACAGTCAGATGTCCGTACTGTTCTCCATTTATCTCATCTGTGTACAGAGGAGTATTTCGGCATTCATCAGAACGATACCGAGAGCTGTTACTTTTACCCTGAAATTATTTTCCGCAGATAATGCACTTCTTTACCATATTATCACCTCTGTTTTAAAGAAAAAAAAGGCTGAGCCCGAGTCTCAGCCTGGTCCCCCAATGCCGTATGGCAACAGGCAACTCTGTTATATATAGTATATCGAAAAAAAATGTAATTACAATAGGCTACATGAGAGCCTTATCGATGATCTGGTAATTTGGTTAATGTTCACTCCGTGCCCAGTAAGCTTATCGTGGCCATCTGTCCTCTTTTGACATCAATGATGCAAATGGTGCATGTGGAAGTGTCTGATACCAGTACGCAACACTCGCCACATCATCCTGTCTTTCAAACATTCCTCTGTATCCCACTCCAATCTGCTGGATCGTCACACGAAGATTCTCGTCGAAACAGATTGGATCCTGAATATGCCATCTGTAAAATCCTCTCATCGGAGGACAATCGTCATTGTGATAAGGATTATGGATCAGTTCATCATGTGCTGAATAATAAGGGTATCCCAGATATGGGGTATTGTAAGTCTGCTCCACTGTTTTTCCACCTACCTGTTTCGCAAAGCTCCAGGAACCACCGAAATAATCCTCAGAACCAGTTCCACAGATTGTCGGATATTCCTCATCTCCGTCAATATAGAACTTCACTTCTCCCTCACCCCACCAGTAACGTTCCAGTGTAGTCAATGCGATGTAAGTTCCTATATAATGTCCCTTTCCTTTTACGCCATCCAGAATCGTGTAATCTTTCTGCTTCTCTGTCAGGTGCTCTCTTCTCCACTGCGCATGGAAATAAGTAATGTCTTCCGGAAGTTCATCATACAGACAGTAATCTACCTGGTAAAAAAATGCCGGAATTTTATTTGCATGCTGATTTTCCAGTGTAATCTTCGCTTTTTTCTTAAATGGCATCGGGAAATAACAGTTAAACCCTCTGCTTGGCACAACTGCCATTGGTACAGAATTCACAATACATTCCCTTCCAAACCCGCAACAGAAGAAATCTCCAAGAGGGCTCTCTACAGATGGTGTTTCTTCATCATCCCAGTACATTCTGATAACCAGATCTCTCAATACAAAGCAATCTGCATCTGTAGTCTTATTATCTACTGTAATCCAGATATGATTGATTTCTCCCGGTCCTTCCATTTCTGCCAGAGTTACAATTGCACCTGGTTCTATATCTCTCAGACAAGGGCTTCCTTTTCTTGACGGTCCCAGATGGCTTGCTGCCATTCCGCCCTTTCCTTTTTCTCCGTGAGGATTCTCTGCATTGATTGCACGGCTTTTTCCATGCTTTGCAAGCGCGATTCCACCAAGTCCACCTTTAAATGACTGATACATAGTTTTTCCTCCTTTGATTTCGGCTGCTATCATACAAATTAAGCGCTTTTTATATAATTATACTTTTATTTTGTCATTGTAACATTTCAAATCTGTTTCTTAAAGATTTTTATCAAAATACAGTTACAAATTTTCCATGAAAAGTTTTCCTTTTCTTTAACCACACATGCCTATCCCTTTCTCTAAAATGGCACAAAAAAATGGCTATTTCACCGTATTCAATAGGTTTGTAGCCATTTTTCAACTTCCAGACTGCTAAATGTATTTATCAATTTGGGTAGCCAGAAATTAGTCTTCATTTATATTTTTCAATAATAGCTTTCATCTCAGATAATTTCTGTTCCATGTCCACAGTCAGCTTAAACTGAGTTCTGGCACGATCAAGATTATGATTATCACGATGAATCCGGAAATAGTTATCTCCCTCCAGATAATCTGTCAGGAAACGTATTCCACACTCAAAAGTCATCAGAATAGCACCCATTGGAAGCAATTCCACTTCCAGTTCTGTAAGAGCACCGCCGCATCCCTTCAAAAATCCTTTTACATACACTTCAAACAAATGAAGATCACAGAAAACTTTAGAAGTATCCTGCTCATCCTTCGCCGCTGTACTTGCACCAAAACGGATAGAATCACCAAAATCATTCAAGGAAAGTCCCGGCATTACTGTATCCAGATCAATAACACAAATTCCCCTGCGAGTCTTATTATCAATCATAATATTGTTCAATTTGGTATCATTGTGTGTCACACGAAGTGGCAGTCTACCAGTCTCCTGAAAATCTACAAGTGTATGCGTCAATTGCTCTCTTTCCAAAACAAACAAAATTTCTTTTTGAACATCTGCTGCGCGTCCACATGCATCTTCTTCCACAGCCTTTTTAAAATCGGCAAAACGCTTCACCGTATTATGGAAATCCGGAATGGTCTCATGAAGAGTTTCTGCCGGATAGTCTGCCAATAGTCGCTGAAAATTGCCAAACACAAAGGCACTCTGATAAAAATCTTCATCGCTTTGCACTTGATCATAACAGGTAGCATCTTCAATAAGCAAATAGACTCTCCAGTATTCCCCTTCTTTATCAATATAATAGGGAGTTCCTGTCCGATCATTCACAATATTCAAAGTTTCGCGCTCTGTGTCCCCGCCATTTTCCAGAATTTTTTTTCTTTAACCAGGAAGTAACACCACTGATGTTTTCCATAAGCCCAACAGGATCCCGAAAAATATGCTTGTTCATTTTCTGGAGAATATAGCACTTCCGTCCTGTTTTTGTAGTAAAAACAGCACAGTATGTCTCATTAATATGACCACTTCCAAATTTTCTCACCTCTTCAAGCTCACCGTCAAAATCAGAACTATTAATTACTTCCGAAAATTCACTTAACTTCATTGACAAAATCCTCTGAAATCCAAAACTTCTTTCTTTATACGAGCTTCTTCTGCCGCCAATGCCATAAGATGACTCTCCACAGAAACAGCCGCGTCTGTTTTTCCCTTTTTTCCCTCCCCAATCATACGGACAAAATCACGCATCATACTTATATCACTTCCATTGTGACCTTGGGCAGGGGTGTGAAGCATTATTTTCTCCTGATCGCCACTTACAAAATCTGTAATCTCTATGATACCCGCATCCATATCACCTTTTATTTCTCCTTTTGTCCCCATAAGACGGATTCGTCTTGCACACTGATTAGTAAAGGCTGTCATAAGAAAAGAAGCCGTTACCTGATTTTCAAACATTATATCAACCGTTTGATGATCTACAACCGTATTATCGCAATGGAACACACACCTTCCATAAGGACCTTTTTTCAAAGTTTCCAGTACATGAGACGGATCTGTATTATCAGTTACTGCATAAACCAAGCCATCATCTACTACCTTCGGATGTTTCAGATAAAAACGTGGTGCATAAAAAGCACACTCATCCCTGTAAGGACATCCATCCAAACAATAGTAAGGAGCTCCCTCTGGCGCATTCTCTTCCTTGAAATAAGACAATTCACCAAAAGAACTGATACTTTCACATCTGCTGTCTGCCAGCCATAGCATAATATCCATATCATGACAACATTTCTGCAAAATCATAGGACTGGTCTCTTCTGCATTCCGCCAGTTACCTCTTACAAAACTATGAGCATGATGCCAGTAGCCAACCTCTTCTATATGTTGAATAGTCATTAGTCTGCCAATTCTGTCCGATTCCAGTAAATCCTTTATCTTTGAGAAAAATGGTGAATATCGAAGTACATGACACACAGACAGAATCCTATTATATTTCTTCGCCATCTTTCCCATATTAATAATTTCTTCTTTCTTCGGAGACATCGGTTTTTCACAGAGTACGTGGTAACCTTTTTCCATTGCTATCGCAACAGGTTCATAATGCATTTTGTCCTGTGTGCAAACCATTGCACAGTCTGCCATTTTCTCTTTACCCAGCATCTTCTCATAACTTTCAAAACATAATTCTGGTGGAATGTGATGTCTGGCCGCAAACATTTCTCTACGCTCTTTATCTGGCTCTGCGACTGCTACCACCTGGAATTCATCTGGATGATCTATTGCATACTGAGAATATACATAGCCTCCCCTGAGACCTGCTCCAATTAAAATACCAGTTACTTTTTTCATTTTCAGTTTCACCCCTGTCGTAAACGAATTTTCAAAACAGTATCCTTTTCATCCGGCAGAGAATAAGTAAATACAGGATTTTCTCCAAATGACACAAACGCCACATCCGGGTACAGCACTGTATTCCAGGCCTCTCCCCTATTAACCTCACTTCCGTCGGCAAGATATGTAACAGATTCTAATTTATCCGGTCCGATTCCATACAAAGGCAACGCCCCTAGTGGAGTCTCATAAACATGAGCATAAATCGTATTTCCTTTTTGTGTGTATCTTCCCCATTCCGGCTTCTCGAACTTTGAAATTCCACAGGCATAAATGCTTTCTCCATTTTTTTCCATCCATTTTCCTACTTCTGTAAGAATTTGTACACTTTCCTCCGGAATATTCCCCCGGGCATCCGGTCCTACATTTAGTATCATATTTCCGCCCTTGCTAACGCACTCCACCAGCTTGCGCACAAGCATTTGAGGTGTCTTGTATTGATGATCAAAATTGCAGTATCCCCAGTGGTTATTCATTGTCGCACAAAGTTCCCATGGAATAGGCTCCCCTTTATTATCGCACACACCATTTGGCGGAATAATCTGCTCCGGACTGGCAAAATCTCCACTATAAATCAACGGTTCATCAGTTGTAATGCTGCCATGGTTATCCCCCGCTCCTTCCAGACGATTGTCGATAATCACATCCGGCTGATAGCTTCGAACCATTTTAATCAATTCTGTAGCCTTCCATTTTTCTCCTGTCATATCATCATAGGAAAAGTCAAACCACAGGAGATCCAGCTTGCCATATCCTGTTACGAGTTCCTTTACCTGTCCATGCATGTACGCAAGATACCTGTCAAAATCAACCTTTTCATCCTGATATGCCGGATTGTTTCTCATAGGATGTTGTCTGTCTCCGTATTTCGGAAAGTCAGGATGATGCCAGTCAATAATGGAAAAATACAAGCCAACCTTTAATCCTTCTTCGCGACAAGCCTCCACAAATTCTTTCACCAAGTCTCTTCCCGCCTTTGTGTTTGTTGCCTTGTAATCTGTCAGTTTGGAATCAAACAGACAGAAACCGTCATGATGCTTTGCAGTAAGAACTGCATACTTCATTCCCGCCTTTTTCGCCAAGTGAACCCATTTCTTTGGATCATAATCAACAGGATTAAACTGCTCAAAATATTTGTGGTACTCATCTGTTGTCATCTCTTTTTCTGACATCATCCACTCACCACATGCTGGGATAGAATACAATCCCCAGTGGATAAACATGCCAAATCTTGCCTCCATAAACCATCTGGTACGCTGTCTTATTTCTTCATTCATATCTTTGTTCTCCTATCATCCTTTTACTGCTCCGCCGGAAAGTGCCTCAATGAAAAATCTACTGAAAATACAATACAGAAGTACAGGTGGCAAAATAATAATCACCATGGCAGAAAACAGTCCATTGTAATTGGTGTTGAATGCAGTTGTAAAAGTAGACAATAACGCAGGAACTGTCAGTTTTTCTCTTGTGATCAACACAAGAGATGCCCAGTAATACTCGTTCCAATTATTCAAAAACGCAAGCACAGCAGCGGTCATAATTCCCGGACGCGCAATGGGAAAAATCACCTTTATCCATGTCTGTACATAACCACAGCCATCGATTCTGGCGGCCTCTTCAAGTTCCCTTGGAATATTGTCATAATAATTCTTTATTACAAAAAAACTGACTGCAATTCCACTGCAAGAATAGATTAGAATCAGAGCTGACCTGGTATCATATAGATGCAGACGATTCACCAGGTTATACACCGGATAGGTAAGTGCAGTTGCAGGAATAAACATTGTAGAATACAAAAGCACATTCACCAGAGCTTTTCCCCTAAATTCCATCCTCGCCACCACATAGGCAGACATGGAAATCATAATAACACTAATTAAAACCGAAATACCTGCAACAAATAAACTATTTCCAAAATATCTCAAAACATGTAAATCTCTAAATGTAGAAACATAGCCGTCCAGGCAGATGGATTCCGGCAGTTGGAAGCCAGGTCTTGCCATAGGATCTTTTTTCAGACTGGAAAGAATCAGCCATCCCAAAGGAACCAGCGCCACGATCAGAGCCCACGCAAGACAGATGTAAGTCACAATTTTTGTTCCTGTCGGCATACTGCTGACACCTTTCCTCGTATTTGTTTTTTTCATATTTTCCCTCTTTTCTTACTATTTCTCTTTCTTAAAGGAAAGACTATATACAAAATTGATCATCAGAATAATCACCATTCCCGCAAGAATCTGAATCATAGCCACCGCATTAGCGCGGCCAAACTGAGTTCTTGGACTGGTAATCGCAAGCTCGCGAATAATGTAACTGATACTGTAGGTCCCTGCTGCTCCTTTTGTCAGGAAATAAACCTCGTTATAAAGAAGAAAGCCAGAAGTGGCTGCAAGAACAGACACTGTTTTCAAAGTCCCTTTAATCATAGGAATGGTAATATGCCAGTCTTGTCTCAGACCGCTTGCTCCATCTAACATGGAGGCTTCTCTTATTTCTTCCGGCACCGCCATAATATTTCCCAGAATCATCAACGTAGTCGTTCCGGTAAAGAAAATATACGCACAAGTCATTGCTGCAAAAGCAGGTCCTTTCAAAAGCAAAATATTATCATTAAAGTTTTTATTAAAAAGACGAATAATCGGATTAATAATTCCGTAAGATGGATTATATAACTGCAAAAATATGATACCCATTGCAGCAGTTGAAATCATATTCGGAATAATATATATATTTCGTATGAATTTAATACCTTTTACTTTTCTGGACAAAGCCAGCGCGATCAATGTTGCAACGGGAATTTGCACTACAGCTCCCAGTAATGCCCAAGTGGTAGAATTTTTCAAAGCTTCCCAAAAAAAAGGATATTTATTAAAAATATAATCATAATTGTCCCATAGATTGCTCCATCCGAAAAATTCCGGGCTGGTAATATTTGTATAATCCCATTTACAAAAAGATGTGATAAACACTGTAATAATGGGATACAGATAAAATATACAAAACGCAATCAGCGTAGGTGCAAGAAATGCAATGATAAAGCCTTTTTTTCGTGTATTTAGTTTCGTCTTTCTTTTTTTCACAGCATTTTGATTTTTCAAATCGATACCTCCAAAAAGGAAGGGATTCCTCCCTCCCTCTTTTATTTCATTCATAGTTTCTGTTTACCACAGCTATCTTCTGTGTTCCTTCCAGTTAAGCAACCAGTGCGATCAGTTCTGTCTGCAGTGCAGCAAATCTTGCATCAATATCTGTTCCTGATACTGCACACTCCATCAATGCATTGATAATAGCTTTGTCAACATCAGAGCCCCAGGTATAGTTCATATCAATTACTATAGTGTCAGCTTCATTTACCTGTGAGCAAGCCTGAGCAAGCTTTTTAGTTGCTGCATCATCACTGCTTTCAGCCAGCGAATTTAAGTCTACAGTTGTATTACATGGGTTTGCCTGTACGCCTGTAAATATCTTTTCTTGAACCTCAGTACTTGTCATATATTTGATAAATTCAAGTGCAAGTTCTGTTTTCTCATCACTCATGTTATTTGCAACAGCAAGTCCGCCGCCGGCAGAAGCAATCGCAATGTTTCCAGGGAATAAAGAAGGTTCAATTGCATCTGTTAAAGAATCATCAATTCCGCTTGCATTCCATACGCCATTAAAAAGGACTCCAGCTTTTCCATTTGTGTTAAATTCAGCCATAAGATTTCCATTATCGTCTGTTGTATGCTCAGAACCATTTGCCTGGTCCAGGCTTGCAGCTGTCTTGAAAGCGTTTGCAAATTCATCTGAATTAATCGTATCTTCTGTCAGCTCACTTTCCAGCATTTTTCGGCCTTCCTCTGTAGAAGCCATAACCGTATTTACAATATAACTGGAGCCCTGTCCTGCAATATATCCATAAACATCTTCATCTAAACCGCGGATTTTCTCCATCGCTTCTCCAAAGGAATCCCAATCAGCAAATGCATCCTCTGTGATTCCCGCCTTCTCAAAAATATCAGAATTATACCATAAGCCACGGCTCTCAATCTGATCATGCACTGCATAAATATGGCCGTCTACGTCATGCTGTGTATAATTCAGTCCTACTGCATCCTGAAGTCCGTTCTCATCGATATATGGCTTCAGATCGTAAACAAGATTCTGGGAAAGTGCAGCCTGCGGAACTCCACCGCCTCCGATATCTACCAGATCCGGGAATGAACCGCCAGCAACCTGAGCACTTACAATGTCATCTCTGTTCTCTACTGCAATAGGTTTGAAAGTAACAGAATCATCTGCATGTTCCTTGGCAAATTCATCATAAATATCTCTCATTACCTGTGCTGCTGCCCACTCGCTCTCATCCTGATAATATCCGTGATAAAATTCCAGAACATTGTCATCTGCATAAGCAGTTGTTCCGAAACCAACCAGTGCAGTAGTCCCCATTGCTGCTGCCAGTAAAACACTTACCATCGTTTTCTTCATTTTAAAAATCCTCCTTCATAATTTATATGTCTTTGCTTTAACTGTTCTTATTCTATCGTTATTTTTGGTATTTTTGAATGAATATGATTTGTATTTTACAGATTTTTATTGACATTTTCACAATAAAAACAGGGAAAATATTTACCACCTGGCAATATTTTCCCTGTTTTTATTATTTCTGTTCTGTTTTATTTGTAACTTTTGTCCTATATTTTCATTTCGCCTAAATGTTCTAAAAAGATTTCCGGGGAAACTTTATTTGTAAGCTCCCGGAAAATATTTTCTGTAAAATAACTTTTCTGACTTGCTGACCACAGATTATCCGGAACTTCAATTTTATTCTGTGCACTTAGCACAAGAGAGGCTGCCTGAAACAGTCGTGGCATATCCTCCTTATAAGTATCCAGAACCACCTGACTATTAGCTGGAATCTGCTCCGTCTCCTCCAGAATTCTGGTCTGCACTTTTCTACTTAACATATATTTCAGAAAGCGGACAGAGGCCTCCTCCTTTTGTTCATTTTGGCTTTTTCCAAGGACATAGCCAAGACATGCCGACTCACAGGACATCTTTTTCTCTGAAAATGTAGGAAGTAAGGCATATTTGGCATTGATGTTCTCTGAAATCATGGAGGCACCCCACACACCATTTACATAAACTGCCAGCTTTCCTTCATTAAATAGTCTGGTTTCATCCAGATAACTATATCCTGCATTTTCCGAAGTAGAATATGCATAAATTTCTTTTAAGTCGTTTAATGATGTCTGTGCTTTTGTATTCCAATCCCCACTGTTACCTGCTCCATTTTCCAATAGCATATGATCTATGAAATAGAGATAGCCTTCTGGCGAAGTCTGAAGCGGTTTTATCTCATTTTCCTGACTTTTTGCCCACTCTCTCACCTTGTAACACATTGCCCGGAAAGCATCCCAGCTTTCAGGAAGTTCCTTCACCCCCGCAGCATTCAAAATATCCTCATTATACCAGTAACCACCACTCAACAAAAGTACATCTGCAACGGTAAACAGCTGTCCAGCTTCCGTCGTCCAATAGTTTAGATTTGTTTTGGAAATATCTGCTGCAAATTCCTCATCCGATTTCAGATATTGCATAATATCCAGTGCCATATCATTTTGTACAATAAAATCATACGTTGTATTTCGTCCCATTCCGCCAAAGGAAATCACATCTGGCATATCTCCAACCATAATCATGTCTTCAACTTTTCGCAGCATTTCCTCTCTGGTAGGCATGGGAATTAACTGCACCTCAATATCCTGATTTTCTTTCTGGAACCCATCATAAATATCTCTCATGGCAACATGATCCTGACCGGTTCCGCCCCATGCATGAATGATTGTAATTGTCACCGGCTCTATTTTTTTCTTCCCACACCCCGTCGCCGCCAACAACAAAAGCAGCAAAAATCCAGCCATTAAGGTTTTATTCTTTTTCTTCATTTTGCTCTCTTTTCCTGAATTCTTTTGGAGATACGCCAGTTATTTTTTTGAACATCTTTGAAAAATAGCCGGCATCCTCCACTCCTACAGCCTCTGAAATCTCATAAGTTCTCATATCTGTAGTTCGTAGATATTCTTTCGCAGCCTCTACACGTCTGTTCAAAATATCATCAAAAAGATTGATACCCTTTTTATTTTTATAATATCTGCTTAAATAACTGCGGTTCACATGTAAAGTATCTGCAATATCATCTAAGGTAATCTTTTTACAATAATTCTTCTCCACATATTGATCAATCTGACGAAGTAGTGATTCCGGCTCATTCGATTTCAGTTTTTCCTCTATCTCAATTTCTTTTTTCAGCTTTAAAAGATTCCCAATGGCCTTTTCTACAGCACCTGGAAGCTCATCCATGATGGATATTTTCAGTACGTATTCACATGCACTATATTTAATTGCACATTTGGCATACTCAAAATCTGAATATGCGGTAAGAATAATCACCTGTGTTTCCGGACTTGTTTCATATAAATATTTACATATCTCCAGACCATCCGCTCCCGGCATCTTAATATCCGTGATCACAATATCCGGCATTTCCTTCTGAAGCTCATCCAGAAGTTCCTGACCATCGCTGGCTGTCTTCTCCAGAATACAGTTCATTTTCTCCCAGTTGATCAGCTTTTGCAAAGCTTCCCTGATATATGCTTCATCATCGGCTGCTATTACTTTCCACATAGTTTTCCCCTCTTTCAATCGGAACTATAATCTCAATTTCAGTTCCTTTTCCAATTTCACTCCATACATTAAATTCATAGGTATCCCCATACAAAATACGAAGCATTTTCTTTGTATTTTCCCATCCCACATGGGTATGTTCTATTCTCTGTGATGGCTTTTCTTCTCTTTCAATCTGATTCAGATCTACCCCCACTCCGTCATCCTTCACCCAGATATGAAGCTTCTCCTTTTCATATAACAACACTTTCAGATTCCCTTTTTCCCTCTTTGGTTCCAGACCGTGCGAAACAGCATTCTCTACCAGCGGTTCTATAAGAAGACGGGGTATCAGATTCTGGTTGATTCTCTCATCCTCCAGGATTACTTCATAGGAAAGCTTCTCCTGATAACGACTCTTTTGAAGATACAAATAGAACTGAACAATTTCCAGTTCCTCTTTTACCTTAATCTTAATTTCTCTTTCACGAAAAATCTTCCCCTGCATCAGCTTAGAAAAAGCATTCAACCCATCGTAGACTTCCTCGTTTCCTGCCATTTTAGCTTTCAGACTGAGCATAGCCAGAATATTAAACTGAAAATGAGGATTTATCTGAGCCTGAAGATATTTCACCTGAGATCTGGCTGCCACGATTTCTTTTTCGTAAACCTGAGTAATCAGATATTCAATTCGGTCTGCCATTTCATTAAAAACAATTCCCATATCATGAAATTCCCGTATGGAAGAATCCTCCATACGTACATTCAGATCTGGTTTTCCAAAAGCCTGTATGCTCTCTATCATCTGTGTAACCGGCTTAGTAAAACGATAACTTGTCACATATGCTACCAGGAATGCGATTACAAGCACCACTACAAGCAACACAAGCATAATAAAAATAGTGGGTTTTAAAATGGAAAAAATATTATTATAGCTTACGCTGATTGCCGTCCATATTCCAAAACCACATGAGTTACCATAACCAATGACTTTCATTCCATCCAGATTTTTGGTACCGCTCCAAGTATTTCCTGCAGACTGAAGTTTACTTACCTGCGATTTTTCTCCCATAAACGCAAGAATCTGATTATTCTTATCCCACACTGCCCAGTTACCACCATTGTAATCCTCTGCCGCTTTCAAAACTCTTTCCACTGCATTTTGGCTAATCTGTACGATTCCTGTTCCTTTTTCTTCCATACTGTCGTCATAAATCCGGAAAAAAATATTCATTTCCTCATTATCTGAAAAACAAATATATTGATTTTTCTCACTTTTAAACTCTTGCTGCATACTCTCGTATTTTCTCTTCAGTTCCCGCTCCGCAGCAATAGTTGTAGCATAATAGTGTTCGTAAATACAGTCATCATTATTGTTAAACAGATAAATTCCTGTGACAAAAGGCAACTGGCGATCTACCATATTGCGCTCAGAAAACAATTCCATGCTATAGGAAAGTTGGGGCTCAATCTGATTCAGATCATATTCCGTATTCTGAAAAAACTCATCCAGCACAGTATTATGACGAATTGCAATCACACTATCTTCAATAAACTGCATATGCGCCTCATACTGCTGACTGGTATTTCGAAGTACATATTCTATATCTTCCTGTGTTTTTTGAAAAAAGAATGAGAAAAAAACATAAAAGACTACCGCACACACAGATAGCAACGTACACGCAGATGCCAGTATCATTAAAATAGTAAGCTCCCGTTTCAGAGTATAGATTTTCTTCATTTTTCATTATCCCTAAATATAATTTTATTGCACCTGAATTTATTATAGAAAAACTTTCCGAAACATGCAATCAGTTTATCTGTGAAGTTTCTGATGTAGTAATTTGCCCGATGGATATACAGGGCTTTGCCGTCGATCATGAGTTTGGTCATTTTTGGAAGGTCTTCCGGAGCTTCCCAGTATACGTCATCCCCGGAAAAAGCCGCTATGGGCTGTCCTAACTGGGATTTGATGACCACTACACGTGATTTACCAAAATCATTCTTATATTTGTTTAATACCCGGGCAATGGATGCAGGGCTTCCTCCTCCATTGCTGCTGATCTCTTCCAGGGAAAAGTCGACTTCCGGTTCCAGTCCTTTCTGGACAAAGATGCAGGTATCCCCGCAGCTTTCGATCTCTTTTCCATCAATGGTGATGGTGATGACCGAAGACAGATCATAGCCGGTGATCGTTTTTCCCTCACTGTCAAAGCTTGTGGTTTCGATCTTGTTTCCGGTAATACTGATCTTATTCCCGGATGTTTTGAGTGTCTGGCTTCCATAGTTGTCATAGGTGTAGATGGAATAGCTGTTTCCCATCAAAGAACCATGCAGGTCATTGATGGCGGACTGCCATTTTGCACAGCCGGATAAAAAGACCATGAATATGAATGAAACCAAAAGCAATAAACGTGATTTTTTCTTCATAAATATCTCCTTATGTTGATTAGTTGTAATCTCATCTGTAGTCATTATTGTTCCGAAAAAGATCTCAGATAGTCCGGCACCAGACCGGCACTTCTCTTCTGCTCTTCTGTCATGATCTTTCTGATGAAATCTGTATGCACCAGACCATCCTTGCATGGAAGAGAGATCTTGGTCCTCAGGATATTTCCAGTGTTCAGTTTTGTGGTGTAGTTGTATCTGCCGGAAATGGATTTTCTTATGGAGACAGCGATATATCTTCCAACCAGCCAGTCAAAATCAGGCAGTGTATTCTTTTGGGGGATCAACATCTTTAAGTGCGCAAACCCGATGAAATCCTTTTCCTGGTAGAAAACAGGACTGCCGCCGATGGTATCACTCAACGTGATCACATTTCCTTTGTTACAGGCTTCTAGTCTGCTGTATCCCTTTACCCCGTTATTTAACGCAGTATTTGTGATCACCGGCACTGTTCCGTCTGCATCATACAGATCGGCTTCCGGCACTCCGCGGTAATAGATACTGTTCTGCACCTCAAACAGCTCCTCTATGGAAAACAGCTTCCTATCCGCAGAAATCTCCCCATCACCCTCTGGTTTGAGAAGGTCTTTGATCTTCTCCAGCAGGGCATTAGCCACTTCAGAGGAAAGACCTTTTCTTGTTACCTTTCCATCGATCTTTAAATGTGATTCATAATTCCAGTCACATCCGGAATCTGTGATCTGATCAAGGATGACCGGGATCCCCGGATACACCCTCTTTTCCTTACAGGTTTTTACCAGATCAGAGTATAGTCTCCAGACATCCCTGCTATATTTAAAGCCGCGTTTTGTTCTTTTACATCCGTCATTGCGGAAATCAACAAACAGCACGTTTTTCTGGAAATCATGCGGAATATGGGCCCGGAAAAGGTAGATGCTTGTCTGTACCTTTGCATTGGGGGAAAACAGGTCTATTGGCATCTTGATACTGCACAGCAGTGTATGATGTGCCAGTATTTCTCTGGCTGATACAGATGTCATGCCGCCTCCGGCACTGTCCTGGATGATCACTGCACCTTCCCCGCCTTCTTTTAACATGTCCAGTCCATAAGAAAGGAACGGGAGTCCGTTTTCCTCGCAAGTGAAATTCGGACTGATGAGGAGCTTATCGTATTCCTTATCCTCCGAATACAGGAATGTGTTGCCCAGGACGACTGCTTCCGCAGAGATCCCCCTGAGGATCATATTGGATACTGCAAGAGCTGCCATCCGCGGATTGATCTCAATCCCCCGTAGCTAGTCTTTCTTTAACTGAAGACCTGGATTACTGGAGCGCATTTCATCATAAGCGGCTACCATCCCTCCACTGCCTGCGCAGACATCCAGTACTTCGTCTGTATCTTTCACATGGATCAATTTTGCCATGAGATGGCAGATGTAGGATGGAGGCGACACCTTGCCGTTTTCCGTTGCCATCTGTACCGTATATTTCAAAAACTTCCCGAAAAGTTCCCCTATGGAATCCATTCTGTCAGAAATCCGGAAGATATTCTGGTAGATGAAACAAAAGATATACTGTGTGTAGCTCCCATGCAGCTTTTCAAGGTATCTGTCTCTTTCCGGATCAGATGTCAGTACCTGAAACTCTCTTGCTGTCATCTGATACATCTCTGGGGAAAGCAGGTCTTTTAAGAAGGCCATCAGATGCCTGTATATATAGTGGCTGGCGGTATCCTCTGTAGCGTACAGGGAATCCGGGGTCAGCACATGCATCGCCAGAAGCATTCCGTTGGCATAGACTGCCCGGTCGGAAGCATTGATGTGGGCTACATGCATGATCTCGTTTAATTCCGTAGCAGCTTTTTTGAGTACTTCGTATTCTTCCATATTTTTTCCTTCACAAAAATTATCGATCGCCATATCTGTTCTCCTTTCGTATGTACGGTCAGGATACCATGATATGGAAGCCAGTTGTTTTCATACGAAAATATTACCACAGATAAGCAGGAACTGCAAAAAGAAAGACCATCCGCGGATGGCCTTAATACAATCCCATATTTTCTCCAAAGAAGGAAATCTGTCCAAAATCTCCCTGCAGCTTCGACCTCAGATTAGAGTTCCTTGAAAGCATGGAGATTGTTTTTACTGCTTTGTATATCGCATTCCGCTGTCCCTCCAGGAACAGGTATTTCTTTGCACGTGTAACTCCGGTGTACAGGAGGTTTCTTTCTAGCATGACAAAGTGGCTGTTCAAAAACGGCATGATCACAGCAGGAAACTCGGAACCCTGTGATTTATGGATCGTGATCGCATAGGCAGGATCCAGGTTTTCAAGGTCGTTCCGGGAATAAGTCACGTAAGGGTTTGGGCCATGGGCTCCTATTCCTTCATCCTCCTCTTCGTCCTCCTCATCCATATCCCAATAATCCAGCCAGAATTTGCTATCCGTTTCCTGTTTGTCCGTATCAAGGAATTCGACTTTCAGGAGTTCTTTTTCTAAATTGACTGCCACGATATACCCAATATCGCCATTAAATACTCCTTTCTCATAGTCGTTCTTTGTCTGCATGACACGGTCTCCCTTCCTGTATGAATATCCTTCAAATGCAATGGACGGACCTTCCGGGTTTAAAGCTTCCTGGGCAAGTTTGTTCAGGGCTATTGTTCCGGCACTGCCGTTCCTCATTGGGGCAAGGATCTGGATATCCCTAGGCTGGATATGGTACATATTTGGAATCGTATCCGCCAGAAGTTTTATAATGGCCTGTGCAGTCCGCTCTGCGATTTCCGAGGCTTCCAGTTTTTCCCCTTTTTTGTCCATTATTTCCAAAAAGAAATCATTTTTCGGATCCGAATCGTCGATCACCGGGAAGAGACCGTCATTGATCCTGTGGGCATTGGTAATGATGTGGCTTTCAGCAGCCTGGCGGAAGATTTTAGTCAGCCGGACGACCGGGAATACCCCGCTGTCGATGATATCCTTCAAAACAGTACCCGGACCAACGGAAGGCAGCTGGTTGACATCCCCGATCAATATCAGACGCATGTTTTCTGGTACAGCCTTTAACAGGCTGCTCATCAGACGGATGTCGACCATGGAGCTTTCATCAATGATCAGGACATCTCCCTCCAGCGGGTGTTCCTCATTGTGTTCAAAAGTCCCGGAGCCGGATCCCAGCAGACGGTGGATCGTTTTTGCTTCCATTCCTGTGGACTCGGAAGCCCTCTTTGCGGCACGTCCTGTAGGTGCGGCCAGAAGGATGTGCAGCTTAAACTTTTTAAATACCTCGATGATCCCCTGGGTGACCGTTGTTTTTCCGGTACCTGGGCCTCCGGTAAGCACCATACCCTTTGATGCGGCTGCGGTACGGATCGCATACAGCTGGACGTCATCATACTGGATGCCCAGTTCCTCTGCCATTCCGGATACATCCACGGAAAGATCCGGATTGCCGCTTCGCTGTCTTTCATACCAGATCCTGCGGTACAGGTAGTCTTCGGCGGGGACAGAAGCCAGTTTCTTTAATTTCTCAGCACAGTAGTTTTCTGCTTTCAGAAGCTGCGGAAGGTAGATACAGTCCATCTCGCATCCAAGGTCTTTTTTGGCAAGCATATCCGAAAGTGTGAGGGAAACAAGGTTTTTGTCCTGCAGGTTAAGGACTTCTTTTCCCATGGCTTCAGTTACGACCTGTTCCCGGTAACCGAAAACATGTCCCTTCATGGCAAGCTGATCCAGTGCGTACTTGATCCCACTTTCTATCCTTAAAGGTGAGTTTTTCTCGATCCCCATTTTCTCCGCGATCTCATCCGCAGTGGGAAATCCGATGCCTTTCACATCATCCGCAGCCTTGTATGGGTTAGCGGACATGATCGTGATCGTCTTTTCCTCATAAGTCCGGTAGATCTTATCTGCGAGTTTGTAGGATACCCCGTATTTTAACAGGAACACAAAAGCGATCCTGCGGATGCTGTTCTCCTGCCAGGAGTCTTTTATGCGTTCCAGTTTTTTAGGAGAGATCCCTTTGATCTCCAAAAGCCTTTCAATATTGATATCAAGGATATCCCATGTATCCACACCAAAAGCATCTACGATCCGTTTCGCCGTTACCTTTCCGATCCCTTTAACAGTTTTGGCGGAAAGGTAAGATACAATATCTTCTGTATTGACCGGTTTGGCCTTCTCCCAGTATCCGCAGGAGAACTGTCTGCCAAATTTTGGATGTTCTACCCATTCACCGTAAAAGTCGGTTTTTACGTTCTTTTCTATTCCATGGAAGCTGCCGGTAGCCGTAAATACTTCATCCCTGGCAACGACAGTGAGGACATAGTAGTTTGTTTCATCATTATGAAAGATGATATGCTTCATTTTTCCAGTAATTATTTCCATCAGTTTTCCTCACTTTCCCAAAAATTTTTAAAAATATTTTTCATGTGCTCATTATACTATATCTTGTGTGTGCCTCAAAATTTGGTACGGAAATTGTGCACCTTTTACAAAGAGCATACACAAGATATAGTGTTTTGTCAGCACCTGCAATATGACGAAAACGGTGAAAAAGAATTATTGTTTTGTCATATTGGAAGTATCTAAAAAAAGGAGGTATTGTATGATTTTTAAGACGGGATATGGATAAGAGCAATCAGATTATTACCTAAGATGCAGATTCCAGATTTTGAGACCGAAGATTTTTTGAATATCCGCGGAAGCAGACATATGATCAGCCTGTCGATCAATCCTTTGATCGAAAGATTGAGGACATCTTATCGTTCAGGAATAAAAAGTCTGAAGCGCCTGGAAACCTGCATAATATGATATGCCATGCTCTTATGGATCATTTAACCGAATCAGGCAAGCCCCCCCCTGCGGGAGTTGCGAAAAGCAATAAGCGGGTACATGCTTGTATCAGGAGGAGTGCATACTCATAAACTACATTTATTCGGTGTAGGGCTGCGTAGCGAATGATTTGCTCCGGATTATCAGGTATAGCTGCTCATGAAATCTGTTCGACATCCATAATGCATTGGTTTACAGGTGAAATTTTTTTAAGGCAGAGAGCTCCTCTGTCTATTTGTGCTGTCTGAAAATAGTAGTAACCTGTATAACACTGTAGGGAACACCAGTTCTGCTTGGGGCATAAAAAAAAGAGCCTGGTACTCCCGTCAGGCCTCTCCAACTTTTTCAAGAGTCGAGGTTGCTGGTTGGGTTCTACTTGGCTGTCTGGGGGAAGTGCTGAAGCTTATGGAGCTGACTGGTGAAATGCAGGAATTGGAGGATTCCTGGTGTACTACGGGTTTACGACATCACTGATGAACCAGCCTTGTGAATAACTTGAGTTTTGTGAAATGGATAAAGTCACGTAGATAATATGATGAATTTTTGAAATCAGATGAACTTTGTTGGCCCCTTCCAGAGCCAGAGGGATATGAACGAGCCGAGGCATAGTTTTCTCCCTTGATTTTGGATTAGAGGATCCCTATGCCCCGGCTCGTTTTTGAACGACTTACGGAATTTCTTCCGCCACCGTCGGTCGGTCACTCACCATGGTTCCGATATAGTGGCAGGCTGCCCTGCCAGCATAATGCCGCAGATATATTATCTGCGTAGTGTGGTCTCTTCATTCCCTGTAAAAGCGGAAATCGATTGGAGCCCTCCTCACACTACTCTGTTTCCGTCTGCATTACACTAATCTGTAACGGGTGTATCCCGTCCTGGCTCCGCGCCACTATTGACGTGCTGCCTCCAGGCGCTACATTTAACCATATGCGCTACGATTACACACTTAGGCTTATTGAGGTCTTGCGCCCGCTCCAACCTCTTTGGTACAGCAGAAAGATCGGAACTGTTCTCTCCGCCACCCCATCGACTTCTTGCCGCTCGATCGACCACTTAACGTTGTTATCATGTCTCGTTTCCCATCAGGCAGGTTTGCGTGTTTGGTAAACGCTCCTGCCCCTCCGCTATAAGGAGTGACATCTCATATATACACATTTTCGTGCCTTAGTATCTTCCGGAGCCTATGACCGCACAGCTCTTTTGGATACCGTTTAATACCAATATGACAAATACTGTTAGATACATCCGGTATTGAGAGGCATATCAGCATTGCACTGATGTTATTTATCGGAGGATACCGATTTTCTCCACTCACCGTTATTGCTTATTTTCTAATTTCATCCGCTATCAGCAATTACGTTTATGCTTACGGAAAGTTTTTATATGTTTGATTAAAATACGTTTGGATAAAAAAATAAATTTGTGAAAACCGAAGGTCGACAGACATCCAGCTCACGGGCTGGAGCATTATTTCTATTAAAAAGAAACCCTGACGCTGAAAGGATCAGTTTATAGCCTGCTTTCCGGTTATCGTTTTTTTCAGCAATACTAATATGATTAAAAAAATATTTTTGTTTGCTGGCAGCTGCACCTGAAAACGGAGCCTACAGATATCCATGAAAAGAAATCCAGAATATACAGGCGAGGATTCTCCAGTCAGCTTCTCTCTTTTTTCGGTCAGCACTGCCTCGGCGCAGATACTATGACGAAAAAAATATTTTTTTTGCGGTTTTTTGAAAACCTAACAAAAAATTAATATTTTGTCTTATGAGCAAAAAAAGTAAATTAGAATTCACTTTTTCGTAAATCAAAATATATTACTAATGCGGGATATTTGAATACAAAAAATTCTCCGCGGCTGATTACAAACATACAAAAATAGATACTGACAGGTATCAATCTGTTACTGTTCACTTCGTAATGGTATTTAGATAAATAAAGCATATTCTGGAGATTACTTAACATTTAAAAATAAATGCCTTGAAAAATTTATGAAATATGAAAATGATTAAATTCTTGTTCGTTTTGCCAGTAACAAAATGTCAATAGTTTTTTAATCATTTTTTTCAAAAAGGCAAAAAAATAGAACGTATAGATTATTTCCATACGCTCTATCTCACATTTCATATTAGATTTTTGAATTCTACAAACTGGAATTAATCAAATAGAGCTTCCCATATTTCTGATTGCATAGCCTTAAAACACATCTCAATTTGTTCTTTATTATTCTTTTCTTCTGCAAGTTCTGGAAGCTCATCAATTCCAAAATAGTCAAAACCGGTTGTTTCAATATTTGTTGTAAATTCACCACCAGTCACTTCACATTGCATAAAAATCTTACATACCTTATATGCATATATTGGTAGATTATGCTTCTCCCTATCTTGAACAGCAATAACACGTTTTACAATAACATCAAGTCCCGCTTCCTCTTTGACTTCCTTTATTGTGTTCTCCTCTACGGAAATATCGACATCACACCAACCACCGGGCAATGACCATGTACCATTTGCTTCATGAACTAATAATATTTTTCCTTCTTTAAATATTGCGGCTCTTGTATCTATTTTAGGAGTCTGATACCCTATATCATTACAAAATAAATCTTTTACTTTATCGGTAGATATTTCAGTTTTAAAGCTTATCATTTCAGCAGAAATCTGTCGAATTCTTTCATATCGTTCTATATCAAATTTATCTTTTCCATAAAACAAACCGCCTTGAGCAATAGCTTGTAATTCTACTGCCCATTTTAACCATTGTTCATTTTTATGCATATATTTTACCTCCACAAATCCCGATTGAACAAAATCGCTGCGCGATGGCCTGCCAAGGCTGTGGCGCAGTTTTATT
>ERZ773229.884-NODE-884-length-23095-cov-5.038411_pt1 | contig 23095 bp, 21 predicted proteins | sample MGYA00580992_ERZ773229 | MGnify/ENA primary metagenome ERZ773229 (study PRJEB29015, sample SAMEA2737795) | human gut metagenome | biome: human gut; feature: human-associated habitat; material: faeces | place: China | collected 2012 ... | reverse complement strand
CCCTCAATCTCAGGCACACCACTAAACGTGTTATCCACGTTCTTGTCCAGTTCCTTCACCACCTTCTCATTACCAAAAGGCAGGTTCCATGACAAAGCACCACCCTCAGCAGTAGTGAAGTTCTTCACAGCATGGAAAGAGAAAGACGAGAAGTCGGCAATAGCTCCCACCATCTTTCCCTTACGCGATGCACCAAAGGCATGAGCGGCATCACAGCAAATGGCAATACGACCAAGCATCTTCTGCAAGTCAGTCTTAGGAGTAAAGATATCCTTCTTTCCTTCCACGATACTATACAGTCTGTCATAGTCGCAAGGAATACCAGCCAAGTCTACAGGAATAATAGCCTTAGTATTAGGAGTGATAGCCTTCTCCAAAGCCTCGTAATCCATTTCGAGACAATCCTTCTGTACATCTACGAAGACGATGGTTGCACCCACATGGTTAACAACTGATGCACTTGCCGTATAAGTATAAGCAGGAACGATAACCTCATCCCCCTCTCCTACGCCAAGCAATCTCAGCGCCATTTCTGCACAGGCTGTCTGCGAGTTCAGGCAAACCGCCTTCTCCACGCCAACAAATTCAGCCACTTTCTTTTCCAATTTCTTAGTACGTGGACCAGTTGTAATCCAACCGCTCATAATAGCATCACGCACTTCACTTGCCTCAGCCTCCGTCATATCAGGTGGAGAAAAAGGCACATTTCTTCTTTTCAAATCTGTACTCATAATATTTGATTTTAAAATTCACTAGAGAAATAAAAATGTATCTAAGCTATTTCTTGCATACTTCTTTGATAACATCCACATATTTCTGAGTTCCAACTTCACGAGTCAAGTTATCCATCACAAACTGGCGTCCGTTTGTTCCGTATTTCTTGCAGAGTTCACGATTCTCATAAAGCTTGATGATAGATTGCTTGAATGCCTCCTTATCACCAGCCTTGGTAAAGATACCACACTCGTTGCCAGCCAGGATATCCTTCAACTCATTCTCATCAAAGTTGGCAAGCACAGGACGGGAAGCCGACATGATGCTCCAAGTCTTTGAAGGAACAGAATTAGCCCCAACGCCAGGTTTAGAGATAACAAGGCCAGCATCACCCAAGGAGAACACATAACTTATATCCTCGTATGGCTGGAATGGAATCATCGTTACATTGGTGAGATTATCACGCTTAACGATTTCTTCCACCTGTGCCTTATATGCACCCTCACCCACAAGTACCAATCCTATATCAGGATGCGTTGTCTTCAATTCCTTCATCACTTCAAGCAGCATGTCCATGTTCTGTGTAAGACCAATATTACCGCTATACTCGATATAGAACTTAGAGCGATCAAGCTGATACTTATCAAAAAGCTTGTTCTTGTCACGAGGAATATCAATTACAGCATTCTGATCCACCCAATTATAGACAACTACAATCTTATCCTCAGGCACACCCTTAGCCATAATATTCTTCTTGAAATCCTCAGAGATAACAATGATTTTATCAGCATATTTATAGGTAAAATTCTCTATAATACGACCGATTTTCCAAATAAGACTACCTTTTTTAGTAATACCTGTACTTACAAGCGAATCAGGAAAAATATCTTGAATTCCATATACAAATCTTTTATTCCTGATTATTTTTAGAGCAGCCCCAATAGCACCTTGGAAAGGAGGGGTACTACCTAATAAAACTATATCAAATTTTCGAGTGAACAATGCTTTAAAAAATTGAGAAACAGAACACAGAAAATAACGCACCAATCTCTGCATGGTATTTTTAGACTCACCTACCATATCAAAACGATGTAATTCCAAATGATTTTTGTAAAGGAATTCAACCTTCTGATAGCTAACATTTCTGTTAACGCCTCGAGTAGGAGAAGGTGTATAAACAATCATATCGAACCCTTCATTTGCAAATGCTTCGTTTCTATTTTCAAATAAATAAGAACTTGCAAAAATTTCAGGTGAAAAATAATCAGGCAATAATAATATCCTCATCGTTATTTTTAATTAGCATACACATTTTCATGTTTCAAAACAGTCTTGATAGTTTTGAAAAATATTTTTAAATCTAAAATAAACGATACATGATTTGCATACCATGCATCCTTCAATCTTTTTTCTCTTACAGGAATACTATTTCTAAAATATGCCTGACAATATCCCGTTAGCCCAGGAACTACCTTACACTTATCTTTTTCGTCTTCTTTGTAAGTATCAACACTCTCCCAATCTCCTGCACGAGGACCAATTATACTCATATCTCCTTTAATAATATTAAGAAGTTGAGGTGTTTCGTCCAAACTAGTTTCACGAAGGAACTTACCCACCTTGGTTACTCGCGGATCATTAGCAGAATTCCAAGTTCCCCCATCTGCATTTCTCAAATCAGGAGCATTCACTTTCATAGAGCGAAACTTATACATACCAAATTTCTTAAAACCCTTACCAACACGAGAAGAAGAATAAAAAATAGGTCCTCCATCATCAATCTTTATCGCAATAGCCACTGGAATAAATATTAAAAGCCAAAAAGGAAAAGCACAGATAGACAAAACTAAATCTATCATTCTTTTAAAAAAATGTATATACATACTATTATTCTCTAACAATTAATTTATCTATAATATTTCTAACCTCAGATGCCAGCGCAATACTAAGCTCCACGTCTATATCATGAGCAACTACATACCCGCATCCATCCAAATTAGTACGATATGGAGTAATTGTGTCACCTACATGTAGATGATGTTCAATCTGTACGTTATATTCTGCCGCTATTTGATCAAAATTAGGCAATTTCTTAATTATACCAGGTGTTAGAGCCAATAACTTAGTTGCGACAGGTTTTGGTTGCCATTCAGGCTTCCAATTGGTTGCATCCCCTACGGCTGCTCTAATCATATTTCCCATATAATCAATGCCTGTACCCATAGGAATAATATGAGAACCAATTAGATTGCCTCCCATACGAGCACCAACATCTACAATATGAACATTTCCCTCATTTGTAATAAGCAAATCCATATTCACTGAGCCATGATTAACACCCAAAGCAAATATGGCACGATATACACACGACTTGACCTTAGTTTCCAATTCAGGGGTAAGACCAGAAGGAATAGCATGACCTAATTCTGCATAATAAGGAGGTAATGTCATATCTTTCTGCATTACTCCAAGCACATGAATAACTCCATTATCTACAAACGATTCAACACCATACTCCTTTCCTTCAATAAAAGGCTCAGCAACTGCACGATGCGTTATACTGCCATTCATTGCAAATACTGCTGCTTTAACAAAATCTTCAGTTTTTTCGACTTTAGATGCCCCACGACTACCACTACCATCAACAGGCTTCATCATAACAGGAAACTTTATCTTAGGCAATATATCAGCAATATCGTCAACAGAATCTATTTCATAAGAAATACCGGTATCGTCAGCATTCGCCTCAAATAGTCTCTTACGAACCAAAGCCTTATTTTTAATGACTTTAGCAGATTGGTAATTGATTCCTGGCAGATGCAATTCTTCTGCTATACGGCTCATTGTCAAAACACTAAAATCTGTAGCAGCTGTCAAGACACCATCTACTTGTTTGTCACGGGCATAAGCCAAACAAGCTTCTTCGTCAACAATGTTAATAACAGCATGTTCATCTGCAATAGCAAATCCCACTGCATTTGGATCTGCATCAAGACATAAGACATAGTAGCCCAAAGTCTTTGCTTTACGTATTACATATTTTTGGAGGAACCCACCTCCAAGCATAAGAAGTTTTTTCATATAAATTTATATAATAAAGTAACTTAAACGTTCGTACTAACTTAAATTTTCTTTTATAATTTTTGCAGGATTTCCAGCTATGATAACATTATCCGGAAATGTTCCACATACTACACTACCTGCACCAACAACAACATTTCTACCAAGAGTTGTTCCCTTTAAAATTATTGTATTTGCACCTATAAAGCATCCCTCTCCTATCACAATAGGACGCTTTCGAATTACATTTTTTCGTTCAACCGGATAACGATCGCTATAAGATAATGGATGAAAATCATTATCTATTATCTTACAACCTGAGCCTATATCAGTATTTCTTCCTATAACTATTTTCTTCATAGAATAGATTGTACATCCACTCATACAGACACCTTCATTTATACGTATTTTTCCACCATTCTTTGCTATAATAATCGCACGCTGAGACAATCCAATCATATTGCTAAAGGGATGAGAAAAAATAAAGATTTTACCCCCCCCCAACATTATTAAATTGAATTTCAGAACCTTTCATGGCACATATAATACTAAATCCCCTAAACCAAATTTGCTTACGATATTTTATACGACATTTTAAATAAAGCAAATATAAAATTAAAGCTCTTATTATCATTTTTTTGCAACACTATTAAATAAGTTAATTATATTTTCAATCTCAGCTAATGTAAGGTTCTCTTTTTGGAAAAGGCTGACATTCTTCTTTAATATAGCCTCATCATAATTCCACCATTGAAATTCAAGTAGTTTTTCAATAACTTCAGGGGTAAAACGATAACGAATAATCTTAGCAGGCACACCACCAACTATAGCATAAGGCGGAACATCTTTAACAACAACAGCTCCTGCACCTATGACTGCCCCATGCCCTACACTTACACCACCATTTATCAGAACGTGAGACCCTACCCAGACATCATTACCTAATATTGCACGCTTATCTTCTACAGGATTAGTATCCTTATAAATCCATTCAGTTTGACACCCATTTATCTTTTGTGTAAAGATAGGACTAGTTGACAAATGATTCAATGTGTGACTTCCCATTCCTATTCGACAATGGTCAGAAATACTACAAAATTGCCCTATATCAGCACACTCAACATCGGTATCATTACCTATATAAGAATAACGTCCAACTGAAGAGTGTTTAATTTTTACCATACGATAGATAACTACACTTGGATCTAACATATTGTTAGAAGAAACAAATGATAAAAAAGAGATTTTCGGATTAAAAAGATTCCTTAGCATCCCTTTCATATAATGAACTACAGAAAACATATTATTTAATATTGGCTTTTAAAATTTCTATCTGAAAATGAGGATTCCAACTTGTATCAATTTCGCTCATACAAGCAATTCGAACTTCTTCACGTAAAGGACCCTTTTCCTCAAACCATTTGATAATATGACAAGCTAAATCCTCAACATTATCTTTTTCAAAAAAAGTGCCAGTAACACCTTCGTGGATAGCCTCAAATTCAGGCATTTGATAAGAGAAATCATTATGCGTAATACATGGAGTTCCAAATACCATTGAGTGCATAGCAGTAAGACCTATATTACCAGGAGCAACACAAAGATCAGCATTGTAAATAAGAGAACTCAACTCTTTCTCATTATAACATGGACCATAAAACCAAACCTGTTTTTCAAGCTTAAGCGCCTTTGTTAATTTTTGTAATTCAAAGATCTTTTCACCACCACCTATAAATGTCAAGTTAAACTCTACACCCTTATTTCGGCAAACAACCATAGCTTTCAATATCTGATCCAGTTTTTTCACAGCAGTCAATCTACCTACAAAGAAAAGATTTTTGTTACTATTTCCGAAATGATCTTTATATACGGAATTCTTTAACAATGATTTTCTCATTTCAACCTGCGTATCATAGGCTAACGAATTATGGATAGGAAATATCTTACTACTTTCGAAACCTTCCTTAATCATCAAGTTACGAGCATAATTCCCATAAGTAAAAATACCCCCATTTGGAAGTTTAAACTCTATTTTCTTAACAAACGATTCCATCTTAGTTTCCTTCCCATACCATCCATGAGTCCAAAAATACACTTTTTTTTGGGGTTTAAGTAACCTAGCCAAAATACAGAACATCCAAGTACTTAAAGCTCGAGTTTCACCTAGAAGAATATAATTATCATAATCCTTAAATAACAATCCAAGTACTCCAGGTTGCCAATACCACCCCCCAAAGATATGTTTAGTATGCGTTTCTATGACTTTACCACGCAAGAGGCTATAATCCATTTTCTTGACATCTGCCATAGAGTCACCAAACAAAAAATCACAATTAAAAGTTTCACTAATCAACTGAAATATATCAGTTCTATAATGCTGTGCAAAATTATATATTAAACAAAGTTTCATAAAATTACTTTTCTAAAAAATTAAAATCGACAAATATAAAAAGTAAATATAACAATAATAAGCCACAAGAAAATAATGCAGTAAAAAGAGAAACATTCATAGTCATAGACATAGCAAATAATGAAAAAACAGCAAACAGTTCTGGGCTACACCTATATTTTATACCATTAAAAAAAGACTTGAACACCAAAAAGATTATAGATATAATAATACATCCATAAATTCCTCCTGCAGCAATACCATCCATAAGCCAAAACATACCATTTGCATTAGATCCACCTTGCGTAACAACCTGACCTATAGGTACATCTCCATAAGGATAACTATTTGTAAACATATTAACCATACCTATATGTGAGTAATAAGTATAGGGATGTAATCCATCATAACCAAAAAACCTAAAGTAAGTATTTAATTCTTGTCCTTCAATACACTGAGTTCTGTATATTAAAATAGCAGCAAGTTCGAAAGCAATATCAGAAACATCTTTGAATTGGAAACAAAGAAATGGTACTATAATCAAAATCAATAATATAAAATTATGAAATGAATTTCTAAAAAAAAGACGTTTCTTTTCATATATCAAATATAATATAAGAATAGCAAAAGGAACTATAAAAGTTATTTTTTGCTGATCAATCATAAACATTATGATACACCCTGTAAATACAATAAAAACATGTAGTTTTTCTTTTCGTATTAAAGAACTGACCAACAAAATTGGTAAGATAATATTCTTAAACCAATAAATTAAATAAACAACAGGGGTTCCTCCTACAACTTTTAAATTTGCTCTTAAGTCATACAAATCTCCTCTATCTTCAAGAAAATTAGTTAGATGCAAATTAGATAAATTAAGCAAAACAACTAATATTAACAACATATAAGATACCTTTCGAAATGTAGAATAGCGAAAAATAGTTTTTCTCTTAAACACAGCACTATTTAACTCAAAAGAATCAGATGCGAAGAATAAACACATAGAAACAAAAAAAACTATCCTATAATTAGAATATTGATTCTCCCATCCACCAACAGCTAAGGTTTCATTAAATGGAATATAAGCTAATATATAAGTAAATATAGAAAATACAGAAGCTATGTTAACGAGTCCCTTATAAAGCAAGATAGGGAATCCACCCCAAAATAGTAACTTTAAATATCCATAACTATCCATTGGATAATATGGTTCATTAAATAGTGCACAAACAAAATAACGATAAATAAAATCATAAAATAACAAATATAATATGACTACTAAAACATTTAAAGCTATATTGTTATTAATATACTTAGAGTAGTTCTGACTAATCTTAAAATTTCTTTTCATATCAAACAAGCTTACTTAAACGAAAAATTTTTTTTATATAAAAATAGCCCAAAACAACAATTGTCGTACAAAAGACAAAAGACAAAAAGCTCAAACTATCCGTGTAATATATAATAAGATTTTTTACCTTATTATGAATCAAATAGATATCATATGACAAATTTGCGAAAATCTTAGGGGTTCTCACATTTTCAACCTTGAAATAGGAAAATATATAAATTAGGAATAACAATGTAATAATACTCATTAATCCATGTATAAAAACATATAACTCACCTACAAATGCTAGAGATAGAATTAACAAAATGAGACACAAAAACCATGGCAGTTTAATATCTATTATATTAGAGTTATCACTTATCAGTATACCTAGGAAAAAAGCTGGAACAGATACTGCAGCAAAAGCACCTATAGTTGTTCTAACAAGCAAGATAGTTAACACTGTTAACAATAGGAGAATTATTATTTCATTTTTTATCTGCTTTAATTCAAGTTGTTTATAAAAAAACAAAACAACATAAAGAGCAACAATAACTTTAACAAACCAGAGAATAGAGTCGTAAAAACAAAAACAGAATGCCTTAATAATACCAATTAATAACGCCGGATAACAAACATTACCTTGTGGCAAAGATATAGACTTTATTCCTAATAAATCTAATATTATTAACCAAAAAATTGTCACTATGACTGCTGGCAAATAAACTTTAGCAAGTCTTTTACATATATATTCACGGAAAGACAATCTATTCTTATTAAAACTAATATTTAAACCATAACCAGATAAAAAGAAGAAAGTAGAAACGGCTATATAACCACATTGAGAACTTAGAAAAAAAGTAAATATATTACTACTTTGTCCACTATTGATTGCATACTGAGCATAATGGTGCAAAGCTATAATTATACAGCAGAGAAATTTCAACATTACTGTAATCTCTTTATCTAATTTAAAACTAGGTATTTTATTCTTTTTTATTTTCATTGTTTCTTTTACTGATTATATTATAAGATAAAGATAAGACTAGAAAAAATAAAGTAGACATAACTACAACTGCCCAGGAATACATTATTGCTCCATCTGCACCATTAGAATACGTGAGTAAGAGATACACGCTTATAACTAATATTATATCCCTAAAAAGTCTTAGAGAAAATAGAAGCCAAGTCTTACCAAGCGCTAATAACTCTGATTTATAAACCGAAGCACAAGCTTCAAGAATTGTACTAAAGGTCAAGATCCTCAAAACCGATGGCATACCAACAAATGAATTACCATAAAAAGAAGCAATAAAATCTGCAAGAAAATAAACTATAAGAAACGGAACAATCGTTGTTAAGAAATTAATTCGCAACATCAACTTTAGAGTCTTTTTATGTTGTATGGTATTGTTTATAGAACTTGACAAATAGGATAATATTACATTTATTAAAAGACCAGGAATCATTGTTATTATTGAATTCCACTGAGCTGATGCAGTATAAAGTCCAACTTCTCCCATCGAAGAAAACTTAGTTAACAACATAATTGCCGCCCAATTACAAATAGCAAAAGAACTCTCCTGTAACGCTACTGGAAACGAAAAGTAAGCAAGTTCTTTTTTATAACTTACCTTTTCAACACAAGGAAAATTAACACTTTTTTTTCTAATACCAATATAATTGACTATAGAATTAAAAACTTGGGAAAGCAGCAAAGATAATAGCGCACCTTTTAATCCCCAAATATAAGTCAAGGGTACACATAGCAACAACATTAACACACCAGAACTTAAACTATTCACGGCTATGATTTTAAATTCCTTAAATCCAGCCAACAACCCAATTTGTGTTGTAGTAATTGCCTTAAAGATAATAACAACAGATAAAGCTCGTAATGCCAAGACTAGATGTTCTTCATTTAATAATTTCGCTATACACGGAGCCATCACAAAAATGACAAAAGCAATTATAGAACTGAAAATGACTGTTATTGACATTGCGTCATGAATCACATTCTTTACATGAAATGGCTTTGAGTTTAATAGACTAGCAATATATTTTGTCGATGTAACACCTAATCCTAAGGTAGCAAAAGAGGCGATATAAAACATTGTCGTTTTAACAACGCCATATTCACCATATAAATCTTTGCCTAAGAGTCGAGCTATAATAATACCAGCCAAAAGTAAGAATCCATTTCCTAAGCCATTACCAAAAACCGCCCAAAATGAATCCTTAAAAAACTTATTATTTTTAATGCTATCAATCAACGTTTTTTTATTAATTTCCATGAATTTACAAATATTAATATCCGGCCGTAATAGTATCCGATTAACATTTTACAAATCATATATCCGGCTTTATTCAATATCAAGAATAAAGGCAATATATTTAAATGCCAGAATATAACCAAATAAGCAATACAGCCATATGATAATAAATAGCCTTTATAATTATCGAAAAAATATTCTCAGAATGTAAGCATCCAACCCCTATGACAATACAACTCCATCCCCAGTGTTTACTGGGGATACAGGGTATTTTAAGAAATTGGACTTTTCTGATTTTTAAACAGGTTTAACTAAAAGTGCCTCTGTCATCAAGGCATAATCCCTTCTTCCAGCTACAATCATGTCAAAGAATCCCCTGAAGAAATCCAGTGGAGCCGTTGCCATTAGCTTGCAGGTTTCAACGAAAGTAAGGTAGTGAGCAGTGTATAATCTGAAGATACTCAGGTAAAGTAGCCTCAGATATTTCTTTTACCGTTAAAGCAACTAAATCCGTTCGATCATACCCATACCCTATTTCCCATGGCATCCATTTGGACTGCATTGCATTGTTTGCCAACAGACAAAGCATGTGTGTACTTCTTCGAATACCATTCTGTATGGCTGTAACAACGGAATTTGGATTATTAATATCGATGCTTGAATCATATTCATCAAAATAAACATCGATACCCGCTTTAAGTATATAATCCGCAATAGCTTTTGCCACAGCCTTATCATTTCTTTGATGACTAATAAATACGCACTTTGCATTTATACCATCATAAATTCACTTACACTATATCTATTGAATGGCATATTACTTAAGTATTTTTACGTTTCATTGCTCTTGACATATCATATTGATTGGTTGCTCTACAATTATACGCATTATCTATCATCATTCTCAGATTTTCTACTGTCAACTTATCCCAATTTATCACCGAGATGCAAACATTCTTTGCCAACAAGTTATCTATTATTCGAGCGGGCAGATACGGGTATCTTCTCTCGTACTCCAATCTGGTATTAATAGAAGTCCAAGATTTTTGTTCTGGATATATTTTCGACTTTTCGCCATTATGAGAACAAGTAAAATATTCACTTTTTGCAGATGGTAGTAATATCACTATCAACCCAGATTTTTTATTGACCTTCCCATCAAACATGCTTGAATATATCTCCCAATCTACATGCTTTCTATTTTTCGTCTCAGTTCCTACCAACAATATAGTTACAGTAGTATCCTTAAGATGCGAATCTCTAATATATTCTCTTATATGTTGGTCTGTCCAATCCTCAGGAATTTCCCCCAAATCTACCGAACCATCAATAAAAATGTCATTATTTTCTCCCAATTTGACCAATTCATCTTTATATATTTGGTCATTTTTATGGTGAAAACTTATAAAAACTTTATGTTTGCTCATATTTTTGATTTTACTTAATGATATTTTTTAGCCCTTTCAGCACTAAAGAAACGATTTCCATTATATCAACAGAATGGAATAAGGTTTTGTTTTCTTCTTCAGAAAGACCATTATTCAAACTTGATATTTTTATACTATCGAAATAAGAATATGCAATAGGATTGCCATTATCTTGACACCAATCAAAAATTTCTTTATACTTAGCGTCTGAAATTGCATATTCTTGCAACACTTCGGATGTCGTATTCTGTTCTATAATTTCGGCAAGAAGATGAGCAACACCACCAAAACCACCGATAAGATATACAGGTTGTTTATTCTCTGTTGCTATCACAAATTCTTCTGCGATACCTGCCATATAGCCTTTAAAACCTGAAGTCCTACCACTAATAACAATTCTGGCATTTGTCACCTTCGCCATTTGCCTGCGCATTAAAGTTAAAGAAGTAGCCCATTTCAATCTATTCTCTAACGAACAAGGTGGAACAAACACACTTTTTTCTTCTTTCGTTACATTATCGCCAGCTTCTGCTGGGATAAGCTGTATTCTGGAATTAAGGAACTCAGCTTTTTGCTCCAACGTCAAATTATTATATAATGGCCAGGCAAGATAGTTGTCTATATAAACTACATCTGAATCTGATTTTTCTTTTTGCCCATATTGATTAGACAGCTCCTTGAATAATTCTGTATAACCATCTTTGCGCAAATCACCACCATAAACCAAATGACCACCAGCCTTTAGAATATGGCGAGTCAATTCTACAGTTAAGTCTTTCAAGATCTCTCCACCTATACCAAGCGATGGCAATTCATCATTCTCGGACACAGATATGGCTACCTTTTTGTCGCTTAGATTTAAATCAGAAGTTAAGCTCGCCATTGGAGTAACAAATGAAATATCATGATCCATTTGTTTGCATATTCCACGCAATACATTTAGTTCTTCATTTCCCAAAGGAGGCTCTGGATATAATAGTTTAGTTGTATCCTTTTTTATAGTTGATAAATTATAAGCCTCAGGAAGGTAAGGAAGACATTCTTCAGTTGTATCATCAGCAATTAAAGAAGTCAATAACTTTTTCTCATAACATTGATCCAAAGTTGTACGAAGTAAAAGATTGATTATCGGACGCCAATCTCCTTTGTATGATATACTTGGTACATTACCTATATAAGGAAATGTTCTATCCACCTTGTGTTCTACCATATTTACCAACACGATAGGTACTTGCTTCTCCTTTGCCGTCAAAGCCTCTATTCGACACCATTCACGAGAGGAATAAGTATCGGTAAACAAGATTAAAAGAACAGAATTCTCAACATTATTTTTAATTTGATCACCAAACTTATAACCATCAAGGATGTCATGAACATCAAAGAATGAATTCAACTTTGTATCGGAATAGAGAAAGTCTCTTACAGCCTTAGCACTTAGTTCTCCCTTGTTTCCCTTATCTCTTTTTGAATGACTTATAAAAACAGACAACGCATCAGTACCTTTTCCACTGATGAAACGAATAAGCAAATCAAAAAGTCTCGTCTGAAAGACTTCCCAATTATCTTTATCTAACAAGGATATTGATCCATTGCCATCTTCCTCACCAACAACAATTGATTGCGTTTCACCCAAGCTCTTGTTCATTGAGAAAGCATGTTTATACTGCTTAATCGCAATTACCATTGTTCTTTTATCTGCATTCTTTATGATTTCATCAATATACTTACGCCAAGATTCAGCACAAAACATATTGATATCAATAAAAACAAGTATAACCTTCTTTTGGCTTTGAATCTTCACCAAACGATTGATTTTATCATCACCTGTGGCATAAAACACAGGAATGTCAAGGCCATCCATAAAAGGATTTTTTACGTCTCGGCACAAGAGACAGTACAACTCTGAATATATCTTCCTCCCTTCAGTATTCTTTGAGTGAAAAAGGGCATATACTGATAATGGTAACTGATTCATAATCATATTTTTATAAAAAGTTATTGTTCTAATTCTAAATCACGGTCATTAAGTTCATCCTTATAGGTATTTGACAAATCATCTATAGTACGGAGAGCATTCATTCGAGCCGCAATATCTCGTAAAGCCTTGTAGGGATAAAATCGAATATTTTTTCCAGAAGAAGCTACTAGTCTTCTCAACTCTACCAATACATTTTTGTCATGCAATGCATAATATCTATATTCCAAGCTCATAGTCTTATAAATCGTTTCCGTTATGGAATCGACTACCAACTGCTTATATTCAGCTAATAAACGAGCCAAGAGAACACTATCTAAATTTGCAGTACGAGCTATACATTTAAAATAAGCCTCAACATGGTATCTGTTTGTTTTTTGTTTGGTATAATTATCCTTAGCTTGACTCAAAGCACCATCATAATCATCTAACTTTAACTTTACGACAACAATTTCGTGCTTAGCTTTTGCAACGTAATTAGCATCCTTGTTGGATTTAGATTGATCCAAAGCTGCCTGATAATACCCCAAAGCAGTATTATACTCCCCCTTACATCTATAGTAAAATCCAAAAAGGAATGATTTGGAATATCCTTTGAACTTATCTATTTCATTATAGAACTTGTCATTCTTAAGACGACAAAGAGCCATGCAAAGCCAATACCTTATAGAACGAACTATCTCATTATAATAATTGATGCTATCTTCCAAAAAACGCTCGCTTAAAACCACAACTTTGTCATATTGCTTATTACTATACTCTTCAATGATTACCTTTAATGTAAAGGATGGTATTAAATATTTTTTATCAACATGCTTGATATCTTCCTTTATTGACGTTTGAATACCCATCAAATAACCTGATAAATCTTCAGAAGCAGTATCATCAGACACTATATATTCTTTCAAGACTTGCTGTAAAGATTTTCGAAAATCATCATTTAATTTTATCTTGTTTCGTCTTATATAATCTGACACGACTGAGTTGAGTCTCAAATATTGGTTATTGCCACCTATTGTTTCAAAAAGACCATATGCATATAACTTTTCTAAATATTCATATATCTTTTCTTTCTTGTTCAAACAATCAAGGACCTGCTCTATGATATGGTGACTTATGAACTCAAAGTTATGCATCAACACCAAAACCTGAAAAACATCTTCATCTTCTTTCAGCTTGTTTATGATAGGAACATAACCTTTTTCTTCATCCTTAAGCATTTTGTCTATTTCCAGCGCAACCTTATGAGGGCTACCGAACATCCCCATCAAATCAGCACTTCTGAATATATAAGAAGGCAAGCCAGGAATTTTATCAATTATAGAATCAGCTCCAGATGGAATAGATATATTGCTTATTTCAGTATAAGCATAGAACAAGACTCGTACAGCATCTTTTTTCAACGGATTTATTCTAAGGCTTATTAAAGATGACTCTGCAAATTCTGTTCTTTGATTCACAAAGTAAGAAGCAGCAACAAACAAGCAAATCTTATGAGGCAAATTAGAATCATGGAGTATATCTGTAAACCAATCTGACAAACGGCCATCAGATAAAACACAAACACCATTGTCCCTTATTATAACGACTTCTTTCAACTGCTGAATTTGGCAAAACAGATTGACAACAACTTTAACCTTTTCTTCCTTGGCTTGTGAACTAATTTTCAAGATATCATCATGATGATAATAAAGAACAATATCATTCAGCTGAAAGATTAAATCTTCAATGCTTGAATTTTCATTGAGATTGACCAATATTGGCTCATAAGCGGAAGACTTGTTAGGAAGCAACTCACTTTTTACATATTCTGCAATGAGTTTTCTGCGCCCAATACCTGGAGGAAAACCAGAAATAATCAAGCATCTGCGAGCAGACATATTCCCATCATAATACTTCTTTCTTAAATGAGCTAACTCATCATCTCGTCCTTGAAATAAAGAATCTTTCTTACGTAAATCCGGATACAACCTCCATGAGATTTCACGTATTTCTTCCTTTATTTTTCTAGCTACAAGGATAGGATTTGAATATTTCTGCAAATTATAATCTTTGCGAATCCATAGTTTGATAGAAGTCTCATTATAATCTACACGTTCATCAATAATGAATGGTAGAAAAGTGATTTTACCTTCATCAACATAGTCACGCACATTAGACAACTCATTTTTTACCCAATCAGAAGCCACAGCCTCCTTTGAAATAAGAAACACAAATATTGCAGAACATCCTATCGCCTTATATATTTCATCAATAGTTTTCATCCCGTTTTCGAATGAACTATTGTCTATAAAGCAATTATCATAGCCTAAAGTCTTTGCAATTTCCTCTGCAAATGTCTTTTGAGCACTACTATAAGAAATAAACGCCTTAATCATATTATTAAAATCGTTTTAGTTGCGAAATCAAAATGGCAAGTCAATTTCTACTTTCTCTTTTAAGGTCAAAGAAACTGTCGGTAAGACTGTTACAAGATAAACGTAAACTATAAACACCAAAGATTTAGTCTCTTCTAAAAATATCTCTCGTATAGACTTTATCCTTCACATCATCCAGACAAGCATCGTAACGGTTGGCGATGATGGCATGGCTCTGTGCCTTGAAGGCTTCGAGATTGTTCTCTACTCTACTACCGAAGAAGGTGCTGCCTTCTTCCAAGGTTGGCTCATAGATAATGACCTCAGCACCCTTTGCCTTGATACGCTTCATGATGCCCTGGATGGCAGACTGGCGGAAGTTATCGCTGTTTGACTTCATGGTCAGGCGATAGACACCAATCACGCAGTTCTGCTCCTTGCTGGCATCATAGCTGTTAGCATCGGCATAGCTGTAATAGCCTGCCTTCTGGAGTACGGCATCAGCAATATAGTCCTTGCGGGTACGATTGCTCTCTACGATTGCCTCAATCAGGTTCTCCGGAACATCGGCATAGTTTGCCAAGAGCTGCTTGGTATCCTTTGGCAAGCAATAACCACCATAGCCGAAGCTTGGGTTGTTATAATGGGTGCCGATTCGTGGGTCAAGACCTACGCCATCGATGATTGCCTTGGTATCGAGTCCCTTTACCTCTGCGTATGTATCCAACTCGTTGAAGTAGCTTACTCGGAGTGCCAGATACGTATTGGCGAAGAGCTTGACAGCCTCAGCTTCCTTCATGCCCATGAAGAGGGTATCAATGTTCTCCTTGATGGCACCTTCCTGAAGCAGAGCAGCGAAGGTTTTGGCAGCTTCCTTCAACATCTCGACATTGGTTACAGACTTGATTGCCTCGTTCTCCTCTGCAAACTCAGGGCGCTCGATAATCTTTGGATAGCCTACGATGATACGGCTTGGGTAAAGGTTGTCATAGAGTGCCTTACTCTCACGAAGGAACTCTGGAGAGAAGAGGAGGTTGAACTTCTTCACGCCCTTCTTGGCATACTTCAAGTAGAGGTTGCGAGTGTAACCTACCGGGATGGTGCTCTTGATGACCATCACTGCATCTGGGTTTACCTCCAGAACAAGGTCAATGACTTCTTCTACATGGGTTGTATCGAAGTAGTTTTTTACTGGATCATAGTTGGTTGGTGCTGCAATCACTACGAAGTCTGCATCCTTATAGGCTGACTTGCCGTCAAGGGTTGCCACGAGGTTCAATGGCTTTTCAGCCAAATACTTTTCGATGTAATCGTCCTGGATTGGAGAAATCTTATTGTTGAGTTTCTCCACCTTCTCTGGGATTACATCTACTGCTGTTACATGATGGTGCTGAGATAATAGCGTTGCTATGCTCAGACCTACGTAGCCGGTACCGGCTACTGCTACTTTTATATCTTTAAAATCATTCATCGTGATATTGTGTTTTTATATTCTTTTTTTTCTAAAATCATCCCGTCCTTCTTTACCATTAAAGAAGGCATTTTTCGAATCCCTCCGTCTCCCTTTAGCCAAAGGGAGCTCCACATCCTAACCAAGCCTTCCCTTCTCAGAAAGGAAGGATGTAACCGCCCTCCGGTGCTCAGAACCGCTACGCTATAAGGTTGGCGGACCATCAAAGGTCTTCGCCATATTATGCGGGATGGGACCGCCTGGAGATGAATAGCGATTTACCAAAAACTTTTTATATATGCTCTCTAGAATAACAAGGGCTTCATGTTTTTAAAGAATATCTTGAACTATCTGTTTAACACTATAATTCATATCCTTTTCTGATTGCTTTCTGAGTAAATTATAGCCCCATGAAGGTATCATAAAACTGGTCTTGCGATGTAAGAAAATGAAATTTTGAATCTGTTCTAAATCTGATAAGGCAACAGGTTCATTCCGTCCAGCTTTATCTAAAGCAGAATTCAATAAACTCTTGATGTTTGCTAAACTCTTCAAATTAGTTGTATTTTGCCTGTGCACATCATATAACCACTTTGCAGCTGGCAAAAGAGGGACTATACCCATTGTAACTATGTCCCACAAATTGGTATTCTGTATACCGAAAAACACTAATAACAGAAGCATTATTAACCCTATTAAGAAAACCATACAATTTGTATATAATTGCCTGATTCTATAATCATAATATACATTAGACCTCATACACACTAAAGTAGATTTTTCTTGATTAAGAGGGTTTATCTCTAAACTATACCAATCATACAATTTATTTACATCTTCTTTCCCCAAATTTCTACTAATATCTTCAGGTTGTGGCTTTTCACCGCATAATGCCTTGTTCCAATTCAACTGGAATAAGCTACAATCAAATAGTTGCTGAATTCTTGCAGCTAAGAGTTTGTATCTAGCTATTTTAGATACCAAACAATTCTGCAAAATCAAAACAAAGACTCCATACATTGTTATCCAATGAAATATATCTTCATGAAAAACTGAAAAAAAACTATTATCCTTTGGTAAAAGAAGCTTGATAAAATTCGCACATATAACAATGATCACACAAAAACAAACTTGAACTGTATTCCAATTCTTTGCGACATTATATAAATGACGCTGTGCCGAAAGCATATCTATAAAACGCTGTTCGTTCTGTTTCTCTAAAATACTATTTGCCATAATTAGGAAATTTATCACCAAAAATTTTCTTCCATAAGGAAATCGCTGTACTAATATTCTCAAAACGATCGGTATTTCTTATTATAGCCTGAAAAGCTAAAGTCCAATCATTTTTGGCAATCGCTGCTAATTCATTTTTATCTGCTATTGACAGATTATTAAGATTTCCTTGAATATTCTTATAATCATAAACAGGCTTCTTTATGGCATTCGATAAATAAGCCAATAAAGAACTAACATCTTGTGAGATAAATCCAGAAAGAGAATGGCAAGCCACATAATCAAGAATCATCGTTTCAAACATATACGAGGATATTCTATTGCCCCATTTCAGTTTTTTCCAATATTTCATCAATCGTATCAATCCAAGTAATTGTCCATTATTGGCTTGATTTATTTTAGTAATACGTTGCTGGTCTATTCTTGGGTCTGTCTTTTTCCAGTTTCCTTTTCCGTCTGGTATAAGATAGAAATCCGAAGTTGTCATAAAGCAAGGTACTATATCAAAATTCCAAGGATAAGAAGTTAGCTGTAAAGTTGCCGCTTCTTGATTGCGATGAATGTCAGCTTTAGCATATCCTGAGATATCTGCAAGAGCACCTTTTAAATTCTCTATGACCTTTCTTGAATTTAGCATACCTTGCTCATCACAAAGATTACTCAACACTTGTATACCATTCGAAAAACTTATAGTATAACATTCGTTTTCTTCAACGGTATGATAAACACCACCAGTTCCGCTATAGCACACCATTAAATCAATGTCATCTAACGGACGTATCTTGGTATTGCGTGCAAATGAGCCATGCTTAATGCTTTTACCTCCATACAACCTTGGGATTTTCTTATTTTGTGCTAAGTTTTCAATATTACTCAACAGCCAATCTCTACTATTACGGGCTGTTTTGGTCTGCATTTCATCCAGTCCAACCTCGTCTTGAATGAATTGAGCAAAAGCTGCGTTTACTGTATATGCCATAATCAACAAATCAATTAGTATACCCTTATTCTAGTCACATACAAAACCACAATATTACCACTGGTTTAGGTTAAAACCAGGTGCAGTCACTACTGTATGACCTAACTTAATACTTTTAAGTCGATTACAAAAAGAATCGAACTTCTGTATTTCGTTTTTGTCATTGGCATATAATTGTTTCGTCAGAATGATTTTTATGTCATTTCTACGGAACAACTGTGTCAAATCCACCTGAGCATTTCTTATGCTATTACGTATCTGTTGATTGGAACCATCATCATATGTAAAGATAGTAATATGCTTTCTTTTATACTCTCCATCCATACCACTCTGCTTGATAAAGAAATCCTTGAAATAAGGAAAGTCCATACCATTGATGGAATGTCCGAAGAAAATGATGTCATCGGCTTTATCAAAGTCCTCGTACATATTGTTTGACATATAGAAGCGACTGTTGTCCTTATACATGAACGAATATTGTTCATGTATCTGATTGGCAGGATCTGTCAAAACACCAAGTATGATACTGTCATTTTCTAAAGAGCCATGAACATGAGTAATGCGTGAAGTATCTATTTTAATTCTACAAGACATGGCAATGTCACCTAAGCTTGTATAGTTGAATGTATAATATTCAAAACCACCAACTTCTGCTATCAACCGCAGTACTTGTAAAGCATAATGATTTGTTTCCAAAGTTCTTGTTTTCTGCTCTTCTTTCAAATATTTAGAAAGTGCTTTTGTCACATCGACAAAACTATTCTTGTCCTTATCTACAAGGTTTGATGTCAGATATTCTGGGCGTATAGAACGCACATAGTCATTCATTGTCTTCTCAATATCAAACCATGCTTCTTTTTCCTTAGCTTTTTTCAAAGCTCCAAGCAAATCTTGGTCCAAACCGTAGGTATTTTCCATCAGTTGCTCCCAAATCTTGCTATTTGCAAAATCAGAATACCGAGTTCGGAGGCCTAAATCTATATCGAACCCATTACCTATTATCAATAATTTTTTAGCCATAATTATTAAAACATGATAAAGTTGCATATCGCCAATAAGTGTCCCCACCATATTACAAGTAGTTACACCTATCCGTTTTTTGAAAAAAGTTATTCTTGTATGTAAGCATCTAACTCCAATGACAACACAACTCCATCCCCAGTGTTTACTGGGGATACAGAGTATTTAAAGGAATTAGACTTTTCGATTTTAACTGACAAAACACTAAAGTTCTTTACCACCTAAGAATTGGCCTAGAGCGGACATCATTCGGAGTTGCTTGGCAGATGGGGCTTTGACGCCTTTGTTTGCCATATCCAAATAGAAGTTGAGACTGGTGGATAAGGCTTTGGATAACTCTGATGGCATCAGCATGTGCCATTCCTGGTTTTCCTTATCCTCGTAGGAGGCTACCAAGTATAGCTTCTGAAGCTTGTACTGGGTCTTGCGCATCTTGCGTACCACATAAGTGTTGGCATCGCCTTTTACAAACTCATCTACGATCTGGAGTTCCTGCTTGTTCAAACGGCTCAAGATCTCTATCGGGTTATCCAACATTTCCTGGGCTATTCGCCTAGCAGTCTCATCTTTCTTCAAGTTGGGACTGACGTATAGGTCGAGCTTGTCACATGCTTTCAGCATATTGACTTTCGTTGTACTATTGAGTAGCTGAACCAAGCGGATGCTATCAGCTGTGAAGTTCTTATTTGGAATTACAATCATAAAATTATAATGTTTCTTGTCCCCATACAGCTACAAGACGGTCTTTCCAGAGTTTCAAAGGACAATGGGAATTGAGTTCTACATATAGTTTATTGACAGCATCTAGGAACTTGTCTAGACCTAACTCTACCAAAGGATGGAAAGGAAGGTAAGTTGGAGCGAGATTGCGATAATCTACATTCTCGATATCCATTCCTAAGCCCATAGTTTGACCGGCATTTAATGACATAACGAATATGTTGTCAGGATGCTCGCTTTGCCATATCTGGACAAAGGTTGGGCACGGACGCTTCATTATACCAAAGAAATGCTCCTGGTCTTTGATGCTTGAAAGATGCAAAAAGTAATCACCCCAATCGGCATAAAGAGTAACGGAGTTTTCTCCGCCCAACATCAAATAGACATGGGCGTAATAGGTCTTGCCGGATGGTGTCTTGGTCTTGTAGATGATCTCGACATCGTCTTTATGATAGACGAGGGTGCGGGAGCTACCTAAAAAGAAGGTTGCTCCTGGCTTTATTGAGAAATAAGATTTCATGATTTTATATTTTGTTCCTCATTGCAGTATCGCTCTGCACTTGTCGTCGCTCGAATGAGGAATATTTGCTTTATTCTACTTTTGATAGGATTACCTCCGGGGAGGTGCCCATCAGGGTTATGGCAGAAATCTTATGACCGCCATTGGCATTTAATGAATGACCACAATGATAGAGGCTATCATCTATAATAAGCCAGCGATCATGAGATTCGTTACTCCATTTTCTGATGTCTATATGACTATCGGGGAATAGGCGGTCATGCTCATCCATGAGACGTTGCATTCCTTGACCTACACCAACCGTGTAAATTGTAGCTGTTACATTTGACTTACGGACATCAAGAACACTTAGAGTTAGCGATGAAACATAGCCATCTATGATGATTACTCGATGATTGGCTGCACGAACCAAGTTCTCCAAAGCAACTCTTGCTGTGTAGAAATCACCTTCGAAGAAGACCATCTCTGCAGGAGGGGTCGAAGTCCGAATAAAGAAATCAAGCTGCTGTTGCTGCTTAGCCTGGGTATCCTCAATATGGGTCATACGCTTGTCCATATTCTCCTGTAGGGCTATCAAGTGACGATTCACGGAATAACCTTGAAGAAGATATTGCTTTATAACTGCATTCGCCCACTGACGGAAACGGGTTCCTATCGGACTCTTTACTCTATAGCCTACAGAGATTATAACATCCAAATTATAGATTTTAGTACGATATCTTTTGCCGTCTGCGGCAGTATGTAAGGATTCCTTACATACTGATTTTTCGTCTAACTCTTTCTCTTTAAAGATGTTACGAATATGCATAGTTATATTGTTACGAGTTGTACGAAACAACTCTGTCATCTGTGCTTGGGTAAGCCAAACCGTATCTTGATCCAGTTTCACCTCCAACCTAATGCTATCATCTGGTTGGTAAAGTACTATCTGTGAATCATCAGCCATAGGCTGTATATTATTGTCGTTTGCCATAATTATACATTTTTATTGCTAATATAGCGACAAAAGTACGATTTAATTTCGTAATCACCAAGGATTTAAGAGAAAAAATGTATTTATTAACCTATACTTGACTTATGGCTAAACATTACAACACACAAAATGATTCTGCTTCCTTACCGGTTCTGCGGCGATAGTCATCACGCATACGCTTTTCCATTTGTGCTATGTATTCGGCCTTTCGCTCCCTAGAAGCCTTGAAGCGTCGCATGAAATCTGCTTTTTTTTCTTCTATGTTCATAACGTAAGATCCTTATTAATTATTGTATTGTTTCGACTCACCTGTCCCCCTCTTGCGAAGAGGGGGTCCTTACCCTATACCCAAGCCCTAAATCCCTACCATAGGGATTAGGGATGTAACCGCCCTCCGGTGCTCGGAACCGCTACGCTATAGGGTTGGCGGACCAATCAAAGGTCTCGCCAGGTTGTGCGGGATGGGACCGCCTTCCTATTATCTTGCTAAAGGTGCTGGATACTACCCCTATTTTAAAACCACCCTGTCTTGTAATAAGTCACAAAGAGAACGTAATGTCTTTAATGTATAAGGACGAATCGTCAAGTCATCACAGATTACCTTCTTATCCTTACCCAAGAAAAACATACCACAATGATCATTAAGACCTGCTTTAACAGGATATATTCTTA
>ERZ773229.883-NODE-883-length-23109-cov-8.894162_pt1 | contig 23109 bp, 19 predicted proteins | sample MGYA00580992_ERZ773229 | MGnify/ENA primary metagenome ERZ773229 (study PRJEB29015, sample SAMEA2737795) | human gut metagenome | biome: human gut; feature: human-associated habitat; material: faeces | place: China | collected 2012 ... | reverse complement strand
CGAACAGCACATCATCATTCAATTCCGCAAATTTAGGAGCAAATTCCCCCAGAGCATCTCTGCCTGCCGTTTGTTTGACTGCCATATTCCGTTCCTCCCATCAAATTTTCAGTGTGTTGACCCATTTCTGCACGGCAGCGGTGCTCTCATTGCTTTGCAAACGCTTACCGGGTAGCCACGCCGCTGCGGGGCAGACCGCCTTGAGGATGCTGTTTGTTTTGCCCATACCGCTGCCGCCAGAGGTGGCGAAGGGGATCACGGTTTTTCCGGCAAAGTCATAGCTTTCCAAGAAGGTTTCAATGATGCGCGGTGCTTGATACCACCAGATGGGAAACCCCACAAACACCGTGTCATACTGTGCCATATCCGCAAGTTTGCTTGCAATAGCGGGACGGCTGTTGTCATCGTTCATCTCCGCAGTGCTGCGGCTGCCTTTGTCCATCCAGTCGAGGTCGGCAGCGGTATACGGCACCTCCGGCGCAATCTCAAATAAATCACCGTCAACAACGCCTGCAATGGTTTTTGCCAGCTTCGCGGTTTCTCCACTGGCGGAAAAATAGGCTACCAATATCTTTTTCATATACGATTCACTCCTGTTGGCTTAAAATATGTTCTTCGTACCGGAAATGCTTGTTCAAACATCCTTGCCCATCTGATAGGCTTGCTCCAGCGCAATATGACCTGCGATCTCTCCCACGCCGTTTACGCCGCCTGCAAACACTGTGCCAACCAGCGTGCAGCGGGGGAAACAGTCCACCCAGCCCTGCACGGCTTTCTCTGTACCCGCAAAGGTTTCCGGTGTGTTCTCTGCCGCTGTTGCCAGCAAGTAGGCTTTCGTAAAGGCGTAGTCCGTATCGAACAGCGGGTTGGCGCGGTCCAGCATAGTCTTGAGCTGACCGCTGACGCAGTAATAGTAGACGGGCGTTGCGAACACCAGCACATTTGCATCGTGCATTTTGGCGGCAATTTCCACTGCGTCGTCTTGGATGACGCAGTGCCCCAGCTTCAGGCAGGCGAGGCAGCCCTTGCAGAAGCCAACCTGCTTTTCTCGCAGATACACAGTTTCTACCTGATTGCCTGCCGCCTGTACACCCTTGGCAAACGCTGCCGCAAGCGTTTCGGAGTTGCCGTCCTTGCGGGGACTTGAGGAAATGATTAGTACCTTTTTATTCATCGTAGAACACTCCTTGCATTTTTATATTCTTTATGTTATTCTCATAGTAGCACCTAAACCTAACTTTAGGTCAAGATGTTTTTTTGAATTTCTTTTGGAGGAAAATTTATGTATTCAATTGGACAGGTGGCAGAGATGTTCGGATTGCCCATCTCTACGCTGCGCTATTATGATAAACAGGGACTTTTTCCGAACATGGAACGGGTATCCGGCATCCGCAAGTTTAGTGAGGCGGAGATTGAAGCACTCCGGGTCATCGAGTGTCTGAAAAAGGCCGGCATGGAGATCAAGGACATTCGGCAGTTCATGGACTGGTGTGCAGAAGGGCCGGCCAGCTACCCGCAGCGCAAAGCCATGTTTGAGGAGCGGAAAGCCCACATGGAAGCAGAGATCGCACACATGAACCGAACACTGGATATGCTGAAATTCAAATGCTGGTATTATGAGCAGGCAATCAAGGACGGCAGTGAAGATACTATCCCTGCCATGATCCCCAATGACCTTCCGGAGGATATCCGCAGGGCGTACGAAAATTCCCACAAAGAATGATCAAGCGGAGAATAATCTGAATCTTTTGTCCTCGTTAATTGTTTGCATGATTGAATCCTCACGCTTGACCCAGTTTTGACCCAGAATCCGAAAAAAGCAGGCAGGGCTGGACGGAAACAACGGAAAATCCGCCGAGCGAACGGTGGTAAAAAGCACAAATCGGAGCCGAAATGGCTCCGATTTACCCTTGAGACAACCTACGGACCAGAAGGCCGGGGGTTCGAATCCCTCACGGCGTGACACCCCGAAACCGTTGCAATACAACGGATTCGGGGTTTTTCTTTTGCCCATTGGCCGTTTTTTCCGGCGGCATTTCTAACGCATTAGACACTGGCTCAGCCTATCGTCCAGACTCCGCTTTCGGGCGGTGTCTAAACGTCCATAGATATTGGCGGCGGGTTGAATTGCGTTGCTGCGGCCTACCTACGCCTGAATGTCCCTTATGCTACACCATCGGTTCATCAGCGAGCTGGCACAGCCGGGCCCTTACGGCATAATTACGACAAAAAAACCATTGGGGTGGACTACCTGCCCGCCCAAGAAATCAGGACATTTCCTCTGTAAAGAAGAAATGCCCCTTTTTTCACCCAAAATCAGATGCCGGCAGGAGAAACGTAATGCCTGAAAAAAGCGCAGACGAAGTGGGGCAAAGCTAAAGGGCTTGCCGCCTGCAATTCACAGACAGAAAGCCCCTTCAGTAGCTGGAACAATTCCCACTATAAATGTTTGCCTATCCTTTGCGGATCACCTCAGACGCAGGGTGTGCAATATTTGCAGCGATATAGTCCATTAAAGCAGAGATATATTTTTGGAAACTACATCCTCAAAAAATTGCGTTGCCTCCTTTTTGCGGGAACGGCTGATAAGAACTTCACTGCCGTCGATGAGATGGAAGGTATCGCCCACAAGGGAAAAAATTTTGGGAGCATTTACCCAAAAGCTTTGGTGGCAGTGGATAAAGGTATGTGTCTCCAAAGTGGACAGCAGCTCCTCGGGAGATTGGCGGCAGAGCACCGTGTCATGGAGCTTCACTACCTTCGTCTGATGTCCTGTCCGCTCCAGGTACAGGATTTCAGAGACTGGTATGCGCTCTCTGTTGCGCCGCTTTCTAACCCAGATAGCAGGCGCATCGTAAAAGCCTTTTTCCAGAGTGTCCAAGCATTTATCCAGGGCTGATGTCAGATATTTTGTCATATCCTTTTTCAGAATAAACCAAGCGTGGTCAGCAAAATAGGCCTCGGATGTATACTCCGGGTAGGCGGTAAGAAAAATAATCTGACAATTGGGGCACTTAGCATTAATGGCCTTTGCCAGGTCGATGCCGTTGACTTTGCCTAAGCTGATGTCCAGGACGGCGATGTCTGCGCCGTACTCACCCAAACCGGGCAGAAGATCTGCGGGGGAGCTGTAGTCGAAAATTTGAGCAGATTTATTTGCCATATAGCTTTCGATAAAATCGTGGACACAGCGCAGCTGCAGGGGGTTATCGTCACACAGGAAAATATTAACCATGATTAGGGGGCTCCTTCAGGATTAGGGTGTTATTATAGATGTGACCATTTGCACGGGAGGTAAAGCAGCCGCCATACTTTTCCGCCAGAGACCTGAGAATACTGACACCGGTGCCGCGTTCCATATAGGAGATGCGGCGTTCTTTTTTGCCACCGTCCGGGCTATAAGGATTTTCGGTTTCAATATGCAAAAATCCGTCGGACAAGCTGGCTTTCACTGCGATATGGGCATCGGGGAGCTGCCGGCAGGCGTCCGCAGCATTATCCAGCAGATTCCCCAATGCGGTGATCAGGTCCACATCGGAAACAAAGCAGTATGGGGGCAAATGAATGTCCACAGAAAGGGTGATGCCTTGCGCGGCAAGATTTTCCATCCGCTCCCGCAGAAATGCGTCCACCGCCGTGTTTTGGCAATCACTGAGCAGGCTTCGGACAGCGGTGGTTTTCTCCAGCTCGGCCACATATTTCTGGGCAGCGTCCTTTTCATTGCTTTGCAGCATAGCGTGGATGGTACAGATGTGGTTGGCAATGTCATGGCGCATCTGACGCATATTACTGTAGCTTTGGGCCATGAGCTGATAATACTTGGCCTTCACGGCCATCTGCTCCTCCATCAGCTCATTGCGGGCATGTAGCTCTGCATTTTCTGCTGTGCGGCTGATAAGGCGAAACAGGAGTATATCTGTAAAGACGGAAAAAAACAGCACCATAAGGACGATAATAAATTTTTTTATTGTAAACGGTTCGACTGAAGTAAAGATATAGTAATAATACCAAATAGACAGAAGAACAAATTGGTTAATGGGGAGCAGAACATAATAAAAACGGTTTCGGTTAGAAACGCGGTTTTCACTTTTTTTATCGAGAAGACGAAATGCATAGACTATGATTGCTAAGTAGAGAGCCTGCGCCAAAAGAAACAGGATGTAGAACGGAATCAATTCCAGGTGACAGAAATCTCCGTTTTGGATGTACACGGAGGCCGTTGGCGCCAAAAGGAGGGTGGTAAGCTCCGTAAGCACCATGGTAAGAAAGATAGCCAGTACAGCCAAAAGCTTACGCAGGAGATTCCCCCGATGCAGAAGAAGCATGAAAAAAACAAAGTAGGTATTGGAGATTACCAGGCGAAGGGTAGTATTGCCCGACAGCGGGACATAGGTCAGAAAGCAGGCTATTGCGTTCAGGACGAGAACCAGCGGATAGTAGAAACGCGGCGGGAGCTTGGCGGGGAAGAGCCTGCTGAAGGCACAATACCACATCGTCTGCTGAGTGAGATTCATCAGCAAATAGGCAAATACATACAGGGTTGCAGCGGACATGGGGGCGTGGCTCCTTCAAACATGGTTTGTAACATAGCTTTGTGGATTTATAATACAGGAATTCAGCAAGAAATGCAAGTATATAACATAACTCGCAATCTAAACGACATAATTCGCACTGCCGAAGACGGCCTCTGCCTTGAATGGTTATCTATGTTTCACTATAATTAATAAGAGTTAGATGCATGAATGTGCCAGGGCTGTAAAGGAAGCACTTGAATTGGCTGTGACGCCGCTGCGGCAGTGGCTTTGGCTACTCTCTATACATTGCTACAAACAGAAAGCCGAGGAATAACAGAATGACGCAATATGAGACTTTTACGAACAAGGGAACGAGAGAGATCAATGAAGACCGATACGGTGTGGCCATGTATGGAGATTCATACTGCTTCACTATAGCTGACGGATTAGGCGGGCATGGAAACGGAGAAATCGCAGCACAGGCTGCTGTTGACGCAATATGTACGATGTTTGTGGATGAAGGGTACTCAGATGTTTTTTTTAAAAAGGCATTTTCAGCTGCCCAGGATGCGATCGTGCAGCAGCAGGGGCGGCTACAGGCACCATCCCAAATGAAAACAACACTTGTTGCGCTGGTGATCCACGAGGGGAAAGCAATATGGGCTCATGTGGGAGACTCACGACTATATGACTTTAAGCGGGGCAAGCTGAAGGTACGTACAATCGACCACAGTGTACCACAGATGTTGGCCATTTCAGGGGAAATTGAGGAAAAAGATATTCGTCACCATCCGGACAGAAACAGGTTGATGCGTGTTATGGGTATCCAAGGTGAGGAACCGAGATATGACATAAGCCCGATGGTGCGACTGCATGGGGAACACGCATTTCTTCTGTGTACAGATGGATTTTGGGAGCTGTTAGAGGACGTGGATATGGCACGGCTACAGAGGGAATCGCCTTCGCCGAGCCTGTGGATGACTCGGATGACTAAAATAATACGAGAAAACGGAAAAGACGGCGAGATGGACAATTATACGGCCATAGCGGTGTATACAAAAGGAAAGAGCATATTGGGTAAATAGCGATGGAGAATAGTTTTTCATTTGTGGATCTAAGAAAAAGTAATCGGTACGATATAGCCTTTAGAATGGGCATTGGCAGGCGTGATTCACAGCAGGATGCCGGTTTTGTAGCGGCCTGTGATAATGAAACACTTGCGGTGGTATGCGACGGTATGGGCGGCCTGACAGGAGGAGAGAGGGCCAGCAAGGCTGCAATTGAAAAGTTCCTGAGTGAGTATGAAAGAGAGGGACGGCTGGACGGCGGTGAATGGATGGAGGAAGCCATAGAATTGACGGATGATTTGGTTTACTCCTTAAAGGCACCGGATGGGACTCCGCTTGGCGCAGGGACTACCCTTGCGGCAGTTCACATTATAGCGGACCGCATGTACTGGGTATCTGCCGGGGATAGCCGCATTTATGTCCTGCGGGCAGGGCAAATGGTGCAGATCACAACAGATCATAATTATTTTTTTCAGCTGAATGAAATGCTTCAAAACGGAGAAATCGACAGGGAACAGTACCGGATAGAGGCACAGGAGGGAGAAGCGCTGATTAGCTATGTAGGAATGGGCGGCCTACAGTGGAAGGATATCAGTAGGGCTCCTTTTGTATTGCGGCCGAAGGATACAATTTTAATCTGCTCAGATGGCTTATACAGGTCTGTGCCGGATCAACTCATTCTTGCGTCCGTTTGCGCCGCAGAGAATATGGAGAATGCTGCAAGCTGTATAGAGCAGGCAATACAGGAGGCAGCAAAGCCGGAGCAGGATAACTACACATATATCCTTATACAATTAAACGGGAGGACAGGCAAATGACAAAGGCAGTAAAATGCTTGGCATGTGGGTTGTACTACAATGGACAGGTTTACAACGAATGCCCGCACTGCAAGGCAAAGCAGGAGCCGGATAAGGAAACAGAAAAAGCTTTAAATCAGAGAGGCAACACTGCAAAGATAGAGGCACCTGATATTAATGAAGAGCAAAACCCAAAGGTGAATAAAGACGACCCAGCTCAAAAACAAAAACGGTATACCGTGCCCTACAACAGAATACCGACGGGAACAGAGCATGAGGCGAATGATATCCTGCCTGAAAAGCAAGAGGACGAGCAATGCGCTGAAGCTGAGAAAATAGAACAACGAGCGGACGAGATTGAAGAAGAGAAAAAGGAGATAGAGCAAAAGCCGGATATTATTTCTCAAAACGAATTTGCCGATGATTTGATAAAGCAGCTGAAGAAAAGTGGCAGAACAGTGGGGAAATTTACATCAGCGGACGGCCGCCGGGTAGACCCTGTCGTGGGATGGATCGTTTGTGTAAAGGGCCCTTACTATGGGCAGAGCTTTGCGCTGCACAGCGGCCGGAATAAAATAGGCCGTTCACAGGACTTTGATGTTCGACTCCTGAACGACGAGAGTGTATCGAGATCCTGTGTGGCAGTCATTATGTTCGATGCAAAGGCAAGCACATTTTCTATTATCTCCGGGGACAGCGATAGCCTTTGCTATGTTAACGGGGAAGCACTGTATGAGAGAAAGGTGCTGGTTGGGTATGAACAGATAGAGCTTGGCGATAGTGAGAGAAATATGTTTGTATTTGTGCCGCTTTGCGGAGAGCAATTTAGCTGGATTTCCTATCAAGCAACAAAGTAACTGGAGCTGCAGGAGAAGAGTATGAAAAGGTGCGAAAAGTGTTTTGGTGAGTATGATGAGTCAATTGCTGCCGGAGTTTGTCCCTTCTGCGGATATATACAAGGCGAACAGCAGGACGATCCCCGATATCTTCCCATTGGGAGTATTCTGCATGACCGTTATATAATCGGTGGTGTGGTCGGCGCAGGCGGATTTGGTATTACATACAAGGCGTGGGATAATAAATACAACATTTGCAAGGCAATTAAGGAGTACTTTCAACAGGGCGTGGTGAACCGGATTCCCGGGGATACTGATGTGTTTGTTGCTGCACCTAAAAGGCAGGCGGAATTTGAATATGGGAAGGAGCGGTTGATAGAGGAGGCGCGCATAGTCGCTAAATTTCAATCACCCAGCATAGTCCGCGTGGATGACTTTTTTGAAGAAAACGGGACATCCTACATGGTTATGGAATTTTTGGACTATGAAACGCTGGAAGATTTTTTGATACACCAGAAACGGCCGCTTACGGAGGACGAAGCGGTAAATATTGGCGTGCGGCTCTGTGAGGCACTGGACGAGATCCACCATGCCGGGGTGATCCATCGGGATATTAGCCCGGATAATATTTTTGTGGGCAAGGATGGCAGCGTGAAAATCATTGACTTTGGTTCCGCAAGGCTGTCCAAGGAAGACACGGATTCCAGATTGATCGTGTTGAAGCCGGGATATGCACCCCCCGAGCAGTATGAAAAAATCGACCCGGAAAATGATTTGCAGCAGGCGTGGACCGATATATATGCGCTTGGGGCTACGCTATATGTGGCGGTAACTGGAAAAGTGCCGGCAGAATCCACAGATCGAAAAGCGGATTTTGATGCCCACACAGATCGAGTATGCTACCCGAGGGAAATCAATCAAAATATACCGGAGTACCTCAGTAACACAATCATGACGGCGATGGCGATCAACATTCATGAGCGCTTTCAAAATGCCACACAGATGAAAGAGGCGCTGCTGCAGAAAAGAAAAGTTTTATCGGTTGAAGCGGTGCGAAAAAAGAAAAAGACAAGGCGAACGGCCGGTATTGCAGCCGGAATTGCGGCAGTGATGCTCCTTGCGGGTGTTTTTGCGGCTAACTTGGTTAAAAACAAAAAAGAAGTTGTGCTGGAACCGGCGACTATCTCTGTTTGGTATTCGTTGAGCAGCGATGAAAGCATTGCCGCAGAGAAGGAGAATGCACTGCAGGCCATTTATGATGCACTTTATGACGGAGATCAGTTTACAAACGTTAAAATTGAGATGCGCGGAATTGCTGCGGATAGCTACCGTAAAGAACTGAACAAGGCGTATGCGGAGGGCAGCATGCCAACGGTGTTTGAGTCGGCGCAATCCGATGATGAATGTATGAAGGCGGCACAGAATCTGAAGGAGCTTGCGGGTATGCCGGATACGGAGGAATGTAAGTTTCAGACAGCCTTTGAAAATTATATTGAGAATGGAACGAAAATGCCAACGGCATTTAATGTCCCGGTAGTCTATATCAATACAGAAGTAGTGACGGATTCTGCGAATTTGAAAAGTGTAGCAGGGATGAATGATATATTAAAGCTGTGCGGTGGGGAACTGAAATATAAACCAATGTCGGTGCGAAAGGGATTAAAGTCGGTTTATAAGAAGATTATCCCGGGTTTTTCCGATTACGTCTCAAAAATGAGCTCAGATGTGAAGTTTTTGGAGGGGAAAACTGCCGTCTGCTTCAGTGATACCTCTATCTATTTCAAGGTCAGAGATGCTTTGCCGGGAAAGTTCACGATGATTACGCTTGACTTAGAGAATATACCCTGCCAGTACGCCAACTGCTGGAGTATGTCCGCATCAGAAGGGGCTGAAAAGACCGCGGCAGAGACATTCTTGGCATATCTGCTGAGCAATAATGCACAGGATATTTACTATTTGCAGGGAGGAAATCCCGGTTTGCCGATGAACGCTGCGGCGTTAGAGGGGTATGACGATGTCAGAAAGCAGTTTGAGCAGGTGATAGCAAGCTGTGACGCATATACATTTCAGTAGGAGAGATTGAAAATGGAAAGCAGCAAGCAATGTATGCAGTGCATGGAGTTTTATGACGCACAATATGATATATGTCCCTATTGCGGTTATGAGGAGAACAGCGGTAAAAAAGAACTGCTGCATATCGATGCAGGTACTGTACTCATAGACCGCTACTTGATCGGAAACGCTCTTGGCTTTGGCGGCTTTGGCGTAACGTACATCGGGTATGACCAAAAGCTCAAGCGCAAGGTGGCCATTAAGGAGTATTTGCCCAGTGAATTTGCCACCCGTGCGCTGCATCAGCCTGATGTGATGATCAACAACAATGAAAAAAAGATGCAGCAGTTTACTGCCGGGATGAAAAAATTCCTTGAGGAGGCAAAAAAGCTGGCAAAGCTGAGCAGCCTTGACGGAATCGTACATATCTATGACAGCTTCGAAGCGAACCACACAGCATACATTGTCATGGAGTATCTGGAAGGGGAAACATTGGCCTCCTACATGAAGCGGGAAAAGAAGCTCACAGAGGAGGCTGCCATGGACATTATTGTCCCGGTGCTGCAAACACTGGAGGAGGTTCACCACAGCGGGATTATTCACAGGGATATTGCGCCCGACAATATTTTTCTGGCAAAGGGACAGGACGGTAAGACACATGTAAAGCTGATCGACTTCGGTGCTTCCAGGTATGCATCTACATCACACAGCAAAAGCCTGACTGTTCTTATTAAGCCCGGTTATTCTCCGGCGGAGCAGTATCAGAGCAACGGCGAGCAGGGGACCTTTACCGATGTTTATGCGGTAGGTGCGGTTTTGTATCATTTGGTCACAGGCGTCAGACCCGAGGATGCATTTGAGCGCCGGACCCAGATACAGAGCGGCGGCAAGGATCCACTAAAGGATCCCTCCTGCTATAATGATGAGCTTTCGGAAAATTTTGAAAACGCATTGATGAACGCTCTGAGTGTTCGGGTGGAGGATCGGTCGGAGACGGCAGATGCCTTTTTGCAGGAGCTTATTTCCAAGGAGCCGGTAAAGCGTCGGGTGAGCAGTATTCGGCGGATTGACTTTATGCGGTGGCCTCTTTGGGCAAAAATCAGCGTTCCCGTATCCGCTGCAGCGGCCATTACGCTGATTGTGCTGCTGGCGGTTGGGGTCATTGGCTTTAAGGGGGCTGTGGGCGTATACAAGCTGCCGGACGGAATGACCCGTGTGCCGGATACAATCAATGCCAATGTAGAAGATGCACAGAAATGGCTGAAGGATGCGGCCCTGCAGGTAACGCAGGCGGGAACGGTCTACTCTCCGGGATTGCCTGAAAATGTAGTGCTGGCGCAGGACGTTTCGGCGGGCAGCGTGGTGATGAAAAACACGATGCTTTCCCTTACGGTGAGTACCGGGAAAGAAATCTACCAAATGCCGGATCTGACGGGTATGACGGAAGACTATGCAAGACAGGCATTGGAGTGCATGGGCGTGGCTGTGACAATGCAGGATGGAGAAAAGACTGGCGTCAGCGCAGGCTGCGTGACAGCACAGAGCATTGAACCCTATGCCGAGATAGGAACCGGCGATGCGGTAACGCTGACAGTTGCAAAAAAATCCAAGGGCACAGCCGGTACTGTACCGAAATTGATCGGTATGAGCTATGAGGATGCACTGAAAGCTGCATCGAGCGCAGGGATCACACTGACAGTGACCCGGAAGGAGTTTTCCCACGATTGTAAAATTCCGACCATTAAATCTCAAGCAGTGCAGGCGGGCAGCCAAGCTGGATCTGATGGAAAGCTGAGTGTAAGGGTACTTCTTCCCTGGCATAGCTTCCAAATGCCAAACCTGAACTATAAGACGGAGCAGGACGCCACCCAGATCCTGGCCAACATGGGCGCACAGGCCAAGGCGTCGCAGGAGAGCAATGAGCTCATCGCGGCAGGACTTGTATTCGCGCAGGACCGGGCCAAGGGCGAGACCCTGGAACCGGGCAGCACCGTGGCTATTACAGTGAGCGCCGGTGGAAAGCCCTTTGCTATGCCCGGCATTGTGGGCATGAGCGAAAGCGAGGCGAAAAAGCTGCTGGCGGAGGCAGGACTTTCTGTTGAGGTTGAGTATAATTACGATGCCGATGTAAAGGAAGGAAATGTCATCTCTCAGAGTATCAGCGCTAATACAGACGTGACGCGCGGTACAGCCGTAAAAATTGTTGTGTGCAGCACGAAAGACCTGATAACCGTGGCATCTGTTGTGGGAATGGACAAGACGGCGGCGGAGAGCGCAATCAAGGGGCAAGGCCTAAAGGTGACTATCAACCTGATCGAGAGCAGCAATGACCAAAAGGGCCTGGTTATCAGCCAACTGCCGGAGGCCGGAAGCACACAGAAGGCGGGGGTAACCATTGTCCTGACCGTAGGCAAGGGCGCATCTAAGAAAGCCGACGCCACGCCAACACCAGACCCGACGCCCGCAAAAAAAGATCCGGGACCGTGGTCCGATTGGACAACCTCGACGCCGCCCTCCGGGGACTATGATGTGGAGAAAAAGACCCAGTACCGCTATAGGGACAAGGAAACCACCAGTTCTACGGCTTACCCGCTTGACGATTGGACAATGGTAAATTCGGACTCCTACTATACCGATTGGGGCGATTGGAGCGGCTGGTCCGCCAGCGCCGTGTCTGAAAGCGACACCCGGCAGGTGGAAACACGCACTACCTATATGTATTGCTATTTCTTCTGCTACAACTGCGGAAATCACTGGCATGGCTATGGCTTCCAGTGCCCGAGCACATGGGGCGGCGGCTGCGGACGAAGCACTATACAGGAAAGCAGCTATAGAGAAGTGTGGGGTACTACACCGCAAAGCCAAATGAATTGGCAGGATTGGCACGGAACAGGGCATGTATGGGCATATTACAATGGGGAGCGTGTATTTAGAAATATAAATACTCCCAACGCAAGCCGCACTGAATACCGCTACCGTGACCGTTCTTTGATCACCACCTACTACTATGAGCGGTGGGAGGCTTGGTCGGATTGGAGCAGCTCTGCGGTAAGCAGTAGTAGCGACCGCCAGGTGGAGACAAGAACCGTTTACCGTTACAGGACCAAGGGAGCCTGATGGAGAAAGGGAGATAAAGTGAACGTGGATAGCAGACCGATGAAAGAAAAGAGAAAAGCATCTGCGTTTCAAATCACGCTTATTGATGCTGACCAGACTATCAAAAGCCTGTGGCTTCCACAAAAAGCAGAAGGAAAATTTCGGTTTTCCGGGAATGAGCCCGATGCGTGGTACGACTTTTTCTATATAGAGGGCCGGGAAGAAAAATGGTACGCAGTATGCACAGCAAACGCCTGCTTCAAGACCGATTCGGGGGAGCCGGAAAGGTGTATTCCGCTTTTAAACGGACAGTTTCTTACCATTTGGCATGACGACCAGGAGTATACCCTGTATTCGGAGCGCGCCGACGCGGAAAACAGCACCTATCACAACTACCGGATCCATGGGGCGGCTCAGATCACCATTGGGCGCACGGATGAAAACGATATTCAGTATGCGTTAAACTGCGTTTCCAGAAGACACGCAACGCTTTGCTGGAACAAAAACCGATGGGTCATTACCGATGAGCATAGCCTGAACGGAACATTTGTCAACGGACAGAGAATCCACCAGGTGCCTGTTTTTCCGGGGGATGTGATTTACATTGCAGGGCTGCGGATCATCATGGGCTTTGACTTTGTCTCCATGAACGACAGGGGGAGACCGGTTTCGCTGAATCCCGGGGTACTGAGACCCGTTCAGAGCATCGAACACAGAGAGACAAAGCAGATGCCTGCGGAGGAAAGGGAACAATATTTCACACCCTCCCCCCGGAAACGGCTGTCCATGGCGTTTCCTACCATTTCCGTCGAACCGCCGCCTATGTCGGCACAGAACGGCAATATGCCGCTGCTGCTGCAGATGGGGAGCTCGGCGGTCATGGGCGGAAGCGCCCTGCTGGCAGGACAGTTCACAATGCTGCTCAGCTCATTCTTGTTCCCTCTGCTGACCAATCGCTTCACCGACAAAGAGCGCAAGGAATATGAGGAGCGCCGGGTAAAGAGCTATACCCAGTATTTAGCGGAAAAGGAACTGGAGATCGAAAAGGAGCGTAAAAGAGAGCAAAACGTATTCAATAGAAATTATCCGGAGCTAAATACACTTTTGGATCAAGCCAACCGGGAAGAGCAGCTATGGGAGCACAAAAAAACCGATGACGACTTCCTCTGTCTTCGCATTGGCAGCGGACAGCTTCCCCTGCAGGCAGAAATCAGCTATCCGAAGCGCCGCTTTAATATAAAAGAGGATCACCTGGAAATGCAGATGTATAACCTGGTGGAAAAGCCCATCATATTGGAGGATGTGCCCATTCTTGCGTCCTTTACCGAAGAAAAGATAAACGGCGTGGCGGGAGACCGACGGCATATGGTGGCGTTTATTCGAAATGTGTTGCTGCAGCTTATAGTGACTCACAGCTATGACGATGTAAAGGTTGTTTTCCTGGCAGATGTGTGCGATGTAGAGGAGCTGGAATTTGTCAAATACATTCCTCATATTTGGAACGATCAGCGGACTTTCCGCTTCCTCGCATGTGATGTGACGGAAGCGTATTCTATCAGTGAATATCTAAAACGAGAGCTGGAGAATGATCTGGATTCGCCCCGGGCACTGAAGGAAATTCTGAAGCAGCATCCGTATTATGTGATCTTTGCTCTGGATAAGAAAATCTTTGACAGCATGGAGATTCTTAAAAGGGTGCTTCATCTAGAGGAAAACATCGGTGTTTCCATTTTGGCTGCGTTTGACGGTTTTCCAAAGGAGTGCGAGAGAATCTTTCAGCTTAACAAAAACGGTACGCATACCGTTGCATATTTGAAGCAGCTGGAAAGAAACGATGATTATTTCTGGCTGGAAAAATGCGACGAGATCAAGAGAGAGCAATGCGTCAAAAGGATAGAAAACACCCGCCTGAAAATCGGCGAGCAAGGATTTGCTTTGCCGAAAATGGTTTCATTTCTGGATCTATTCGGTGTTGGCCGCATTGAGCATCTCAATATCCGCGATAGGTGGCAAAGGAATAATCCTGTCAAATCGCTCTCAACGCCGGTTGGCATCGGCACGGATGGATCTGTGTTCAATTTGGATTTGCACGAGAAATATCAAGGCCCGCATGGATTGGTGGCCGGTATGACGGGGTCAGGCAAATCGGAATTTATTATTACATACATCTTGTCGCTGGCGGTAAACTATCACCCATATGAGGTGGCATTTATCCTGATTGACTATAAGGGCGGAGGATTGGTTGGCGCCTTTGAAGATGCGGAAGCTGGGATTCGCCTGCCGCATTTGATTGGCACAATCACGAATTTGGACGGCAGTGCGATTCAGAGGTCGTTGATGTCGATCCAGAGTGAGCTAATCCGGCGGCAGCGGGTATTTAACGAGACGAAAAACCGGCTTGGCGGCGAAACCATTGATATATATGCGTATCAAAAGCTGTTTCGTGCCGGAAAGGTAGCCGAACCAATGCCGCATTTGTTCATCATTTCCGATGAATTTGCGGAGCTGAAACAGCAGCAACCGGATTTTATGGAGCAGCTGATCAGTGCCGCACGCATTGGCCGCAGCTTGGGAATTCACTTAATCCTTGCAACTCAGAAGCCCAGCGGTGTGGTAAACGACCAGATTCGAAGCAATGCGAAGTTCAAGGTGTGCCTGAAGGTGCAGGATAAATCCGACAGTATGGATATGCTGCTTCGCCCAGAGGCTGCGGAGTTGAAGGATGTGGGGCGGTTTTATCTGCAGGTTGGGTATAATGAGTACTTTGCCTTGGCGCAATCCGCCTGGTGCGGCGCACAATATGAGCCGCAGGACACAGTGGAGGATAGGGTAGAAAACTCCATTGCTGTGCTGGATAACCTTGGGCAGACGGTGCTCCGCATAGCGCCGGAGGCGAAGCGCAGCGATTCCGGGAAAAAGCAGGTCACCGCTGTAGTACAGCAGCTCTGCCAATTGGCGCAGGAGGAGAAGATCCCCATGCGGTCCTTATGGAAGGATCCGCTGCCAAACCGGCTGGATGTTTCTGAGCAGGGTCAGATGCCTAAAACTCCGGTGCAAGCGTATTTGGGAAGGCTGGATGACCCGTCCCGGCAGAAGCAGTTTCCTCTGTTTTTTGATTTTGAACACTGTCAGAATCTGATGATTGTCGGAGAGGGTGGCAGCGGTAAGACGACCATGGTACAAAGTATCCTGTATTCCCTCTGCAAGAACTATTCTTCCGGTGAGGTGCAATTCTACATATTGGATTATTCCAGCCGGATGCTGAAGGTGTTTGACGTCATGCCCCACTGCGGTGCGGTACTGATTGAGGAAAATGAGGACTCGCTGAATGACTTTTTCACTCTGCTCAATGGGATCGTGGCCAGGCGAAAAAAGCTGTTTTCCCAGTGGGAAACAGATAGCTTTGAGGCGGCGCATGCTGAGCACCAGCTGCCGCTAATCCTGGTGGTCATCGACGGCTTTGCGGGACTAAACGCTACCAAAACCGGTGAGGCACACGGCTACAAGCTGCAGAAATACATTCGGGATGGCGTTAATTATGGCATAAAATACATTATTACATGCAGCCATCTGAATGAGATATCGGTGCGGATCAAGCAGGAGCTGGGAGGCAGATTATGCCTGCATATGCGGGAAAAGTTTGATTATGGCGAGGCGCTGAACTGCAAGGTTTCCTATGTCCCACCGGATCAACCGGGACGGGGGCTTTACAAGTGGGAGGAGGCTCCGCTGGAATTTCATGCGGCCATGTATTGCCCGAACCTGGAGGATGCGGAGCGGAACAAACACTTAAAAGCGGAGCTGGAAGGCCTGCGAGAACAAAGCGGTGAGGCGCAGGCGGCTATACGTCTGCCGGTTCATAAGCAAGATGCCGATTACAGGGAGTTCGCAGCGCAGTTTAAACCCGGTCGGATCCCGCTGGGTTACTTCAAGCAAAATCCTGTAGCTCTTCCCCTGAAGCAATTCAGCGCGTTGAGTGTTTATTTGGGAAATCCACAGGGAACTGTGCCCATCATGAGCAATTTCCTATATGCGGCGCAAAGAGAACGAATGGAGATTTTGGCTGTTTGCCGCTGCGAAAGCAGTATCTTTACCGGGGAAGCAGAAAGAGCCGGTGAGGCTGCTGCAAGAAAAGATGTGACACTGTATGCGCCGAATGAAGAACAGGGCACCCTGTTGCTGGACGAAATTATGAAGCACATGAATGTCAGGAAAAAGCTCCTGACAGACTTCTGCCAGGCAAACGATCTGGACGAAAAAAACAAGGACGAACTTGCTCGGGCGGCGGAATATGTTCGGTCGCATACGACACCGATTTTAGTTTTTATAGAGAATTTGGCGGATATGGTGTCGAACTTGGACATGATGTCTGAGATGCTGCTGGATGGCGTTTTTAAAGGCATGTGGCAGTATAACATGCGCGTGATCGCCTTCTTTGAGCCGAAAGATGAAAAACGGTGCCAAGAGAGCGTGCTGTATAACGGGTACGCCCTAAACGGTCATATGCTCTTGTTCGGCGGACGCTTTGATAAGCAAAAGTTCTGCGCGGTACCTATGGATGGGGAAAAGGCGAAGGAGCTGCTGCAATACAATTTGGCTGTCATGCGGTATAACGACGACTGCTATCCTCTTCTGATGCCTTGTGGAGAAATCCGGGTGGAGGAAATACCCGAGGATGACAGAAGTATTTTTTCCTGATATACAAAACCCTGCAGAGAAAGGAGGCGGACATGATGGATGCAGCAGAGGAGTTTTTGCATCATCTCGGAAAGCTGGAAGCGCTTTTGGAGAACGACCACGACACTGCAGACAAAAACATGCAGGGTGGGTTCGTGGCTCCATACCGAAGAGGCTTGGAGAGAGAGATGGACCAGCTGCAGGAATTGATCCGAAAAATCAGAAACATTTAAATTTGAAAGGAGAACATTATGGCCAATATTTCTTTTGAAGAATCCCGGGCTAAAAACTGGCAGGCTGAGGTGGAGGCGGAGCTGAAACTGGTCGCGACGATCAATGGGGATGCAGGCCGCTGCATGCAGGATCTGGCTGAAGAGGGGGATCCGCTGACGGTCATCCTGAAAAGGACCGGCAGCATGATCGAAAGCTTCGGCAACCATCTGAGCAGGTCGTTTTTTAACGCGATGGCAGAGATCGGAAGTGCAATCACCAAATATGTTGAGAGCCATCAGAAAGTTATAGATGACGGCACTGCAACCAGAATGGGGTAACGGGAAAGGAGACAGAAACTATGCTAAAGTATACTGAGTCTATTTATCTGGGCAAGATCGATCAGCTGACAAATTACATCTCCATGCTGAACGAACACATGGAGCAGCTGGAGAAATATAAGAATGAGCTCAAGATATTTTGGAACGATGTAGAGGGCGATCGTCTTGCGGACTCACTTCAGATGGCGGTTACATCGACGAGAAACCAGCTGTGTTATCTGCAGAAACAGCTAGGCTTTTATCAGAGAATGGTGAGAGAGTATCATGGCGCTTCGGCGGACGTGCAGCAAAAAATCGAGAGTGTCTTTCAGACCATGTCGAAGATTGGCGACGTAGTCTCTTTGGCCGGGATGTAAGCATCCATGCTGTTTCAGGTAAACGATGCCGGTTTGCAGCGTCAAATGGATATTGTACAGGAGGAGCTGCGGGAAATCCGCTTGCTGCAGGAACTGTTTACGGGCCGGCTGGCGATGTGCGTTCCAAACGGAAGCGCCTGGCTGCAGCGGCAGGAAAAGCAGATCAAAAAACGCATTGCATTTCTTGAAAGGCTGAGAGAGGTGGCCGTCAGGCTGCATACAGAGGTTGAAAAGGATATGGATGCGGTGACAGTGCAAATGCAACGCATCAACAGCGGCAAATGAAAATATCTGCGGCAGATGTGCAAATGCGCATCTGCCGCAGGTGGGGTGCGGGAAGTAAAAATGGATATTTTGATCAACTTGACCATACCGGCATTAGCAAAAAAATATGATGTTCTTATACCAAGCTTTTTAACGGTGGGAGAACTGACTCCTCTAATCGTAAAGGCGGTGGAGGATCTATCTGAGCAGAGGTACCATGCCTCTGGAGGAGAACTTCTGTGTAATGAATGTGGGTATCTGGATTCTCAGCTCACGCTATATCAGCACAACATAAAAAATGGGGAACAGCTATGGCTATTTTAAGATCTGCAGTATAATTATATGGGCGAAGGAAAGTGATAGTGGCAGTGGAACATGGTGATTTTCTGATACCGTTATCACAAATCTTACCACTTTATCGATAGACTCAGAGTCGGGAAACCTCAATGGTTTCCCGGCTCTTTCTATATTTTTAAAGGGCTTCGGAGTTATCTATTTCTTCATTGTGCTGCAGGTTTCTGAATTGAATCTGCAAAATATACATCCAAATTACCTGTGAACTAACTAAAAACGGCGGATATTTGCCCGGCGGGGTACCATCTAAAAACGGTTATCTCTGACGTGAAATTCGCTGATTTGCTTACTCTGTGATGTGCTTGCTTTTATCAAAGGGGGCGGAGGTGATCTTTATAAGGGATGGGTAGAAGGATGCGGACATGCAGCTTTTACATAGGAAAAAATAATTTACTTATATTTAACTCGCCTTTGCTTTCGGATTTTACTCGCAGGAATTACGATAAAACCGTGGTCAAGAGAATCAAGAAAACAACAGTACAAGGAGGTAACAAAGATGAAAAAGAGAATTGGATGTATTGCAGCGGCTATGCTGCTGGTATTTGCGCTGGTGGGCTGCGGAAACAACGCCGCCAAGGAGCCGGTGTCTACCGATGGTTCCACCTCTATGAGCAAGGTCATCGGCGCCCTGAGCGAGACCTTTGAGGCCGATACCGGTATCACCGTAACTTACAACGCCACTGGCTCTGGCTCCGGTATCCAGGCCGTTGAGGAGGGCCGCTGCGACATCGGCCTGTCCAGCCGCAGCCTGAAGGACGAGGAGAAGGCTAAGGGCCTGCAGGAGACCGTGCTGGCCTACGACGGCATCGCCATGATCGTAAACCCGGCCAACCCTGTCCGGGAGCTGGATCTGGAGACCATCGCAAAGATCTATACCGGAGAGATCACCAACTGGAAGGACGTGGGCGGCAATGACGCTGAGATCGTGCTCATCGGCCGCGAGGCCGGTAGTGGTACCCGGGATGGCTTCGAATCCATCAGCGGCACCAAGGATAAGTGCCAGTATCGCCAGGAGCTGACCTCCACCGGCGACGTTATTACCACCGTGGGCAGCAATCCCGATGCCATCGGCTATGCCTCTCTGGCCTCTGTGAAGGATACCGTAAAGGCCTTGACCGTGGGCGGTGTGGCTCCCAGTGAGGCAACCGTGAAGGACGGCAGCTATGTGGTGCAGCGTCCCTTCGTCCTGGTGACTAAGGATGGGACCAAGCTCTCCGACAGCGCACAGAAGTTCTTCGACTACATCACTTCCGATGCAGCCAGCCAGATCATCAGCAAGGCAGGAGCAGTGCCTGTAAAGTAAGGAATAGGAGCGGCGGTACCCCGGTGCCGCCGCTTCCTTCCATTGAGGTAAGATATGAAGAAAAACAGAGTATTTGAAAATGTCGTCCACGGCATTTTCCTTCTGCTGGGACTGATCACCGTGGGGTGTGTGCTGCTCATCACGGTGTATCTGATTATTTCCGGCATCCCGGCCATCAAGGAGATCGGGCTGGTGAAATTCCTGTTCGGCAAGGAGTGGGCCTCTACGGCGGCCGAGCCCAAGTTCGGCATCCTGCCTTTTATCCTCACCAGTGTGTATGGCACGGCCGGTGCTATCCTCATCGGTGTGCCGGTAGGCTTTTTTACCGCAGTGTTCCTGTCCAAGGTGGCAGGAAAAAAGGTGCGCTCCGCCATGGAGACCGCCGTCAGTCTGCTGGCGGGCATCCCGTCAGTGGTATATGGCCTGGTGGGCATGCTGGTGCTGGTGCCGGCGGTGCGCAGCATCTTTCATGTGCCGGACGGAGCCAGCCTGCTGGCGGCCATCATTGTGCTGGCCATTATGATCCTGCCCAGCATCATCAAGGTGTCTGTCACGGCGCTGGACGCCGTGCCGAAGGAGTATGAGGACGCCTCCCTGGCCCTGGGCGCGTCTCCGGTGGAGACCTTCTTCAGGGTGTCCGTACCCGCTGCAAAGAGCGGCATTGCCGCAGCGGTGGTGCTGGGCGTGGGCCGCGCCATTGGCGAGGCCATGGCCGTGATGATGGTAGCGGGTAATGTGGCCAATATGCCCAGCCTATTCCAAAGCGTGCGTTTCCTGACTACGGCGGTGGCCAGCGAGATGTCCTATTCCAGCCCCGGCAGCCTGCAGCGCAACGCCCTGTTCTCCATTGCATTGGTACTGTTCCTGTTCATTATGCTTCTGAATGCGGCGCTGAATTTCTTTCTGAAGCGGGATAAGGAGAAATGATATGAGCAGAAAAAGAAAGAGTTATATTGCCCTCATGCGCGGCGTAATGTACGTCTGCAGCGGCCTCACGGCGGCGCTGCTGCTGTTTCTGCTGGGGTATGTGCTATATAAGGGAATCCCCAATATCAGCTGGGAGTTCCTCTCCACCAAGCCTAGCCATCTCACCGAGCGCATCGGCATCCTGCCGGATATCCTCAACACGGTGTATATCGTTCTGGCAACATTGGTGATCGTGCTGCCGCTGGGTGTGGGTGCCGCCATCTACTTGACGGAATATGCCCAGAATAAGCGCGTGGTGGCGGCCATCGAGTATGCCGCCGAGACCCTGTCCGGCATCCCGTCCATCATCTATGGCCTGGTGGGTATGCTGCTGTTTTCCAATAACTTCGGCACCTGCCTGCTGGCCGGCGCACTGACCCTGGTGATCATGAATCTGCCCACGGTCATGCGGACCACCCAGGAGAGTCTGAAAACTGTACCCCAAAGCTACCGGGAGGGCGCCTTCGGCCTGGGAGCGGGGAAGTGGCGGGTCATCCGCACGGTAGTGCTGCCCGGCTGCGTGGACGGCGTAGTCACCGGGTGCATCCTCTCCGTGGGACGTATTTTAGGCGAGTCGGCGGCGCTGCTGTTCACGGCGGGCTTCGCCCACGCCATCAATGGCTTGTTCAGCGGCCTTGTCAGCCCCGGTGCCACGCTGACCGTGGCCCTCTATGTGTATGCCAAGGAGGAGGGTGAATTCGGCGCCGCCTTTGCCATCGCCGCTATTTTGATGTTTTTGACGCTGATTATCAATTTTTCTGCCTCGCTGGTGGGCAAATACTTTGCCAAAAGGAGAAGCGTATGAGTGATATTATTACGGCGGAAAATCTGCAGCTCTGGTACGGAGATACCCATGCCCTGAAGGGGATCGACATGGCCATCCCCGAAAAGAACATCACGGCCCTCATCGGGCCCTCCGGCTGCGGAAAGTCCACCTTTCTGAAAACCCTGAACCGCATGAACGACCTGATCCCCTCGGTGCGGATTACCGGGGAGGTGCGCTATAACGGCCGCAGCATTTTCGATAAGGACGTGGACGTGTGCGCCCTACGGCGGGACATCGGCATGGTGTTCCAAAAGCCGAATCCCTTCCCCATGAGCATCTATGATAACATTGCCTACGGTCCCCGTACCCACGGGACCACCTCTAAAAAAGAGCTGGATGAGATCGTGGAGCAGGCCCTGCGGGATGCGGCCATCTGGGACGAGGTGAAGGACCGGCTAAAAAAGAGCGCCCTGGGGCTCTCCGGCGGTCAGCAGCAGCGGCTGTGCATTGCCCGGGCGCTGGCTGTGCGGCCCCAGGTCTTGCTGATGGACGAGCCCACCTCGGCCCTGGACCCCATCTCCACCTCCCGTATTGAGGAGCTGGCCCTGCAGCTGAAGGAACGGTACACAATAGTCATGGTGACCCACAATATGCAGCAGGCCGTGCGTATTTCGGATAACACAGCGTTTTTCCTGCTGGGCGAGCTGGTGGAGTTCGGCCAGACGGAGAAGCTGTTCTCCCAGCCCAAGGAAAAGCGGACAGAGGATTACATAACAGGAAGGTTTGGGTGATGCCATGAGAAGCAGATTTGACGAGCAGCTGAAGCTGCTGAATCGGAAAATGACCGAGATGGGCGGCGAGTGCGAGAGCATCATTGCCGCCGCCGGCAAGGCACTGCTGCAGGGCAGCGCAGAGGACGCCCGCCGGGCTCAGGAGCAGGGACACCGTATTGACCAGCTGGAGCGGGAGATCGAGTCCATCTGTCTCAAGCTCCTGCTGCAGCAGCAGCCCGTGGCCCGGGATCTGCGGGTGATCTCCGCGGCGCTGAAGATGATCACCGACATGGAGCGCATCGGCGATCAGGCGGAGGACATTGCCGAGATTATTACCACCCTGGGTGGCCGGACCGGCGCGGAGTGCCGGGACATCCGGGTCATGGCGGAGGCCACCATCAAAATGGTCACCGACAGCGTGGATGCCTATGTGCGGCAGGATCTGAGCTTGGCTCGGGCGGTGATCGAGTACGATGACGTGGTAGACGAGGCGTTCTGCCGGGTCAAGGGAACCCTCATCGCTATGATCGCGCAGAATACCGCCGATGGCGAATACGCCCTGGATCTGTTGATGATCGCCAAATATTTTGAGCGCATCGGCGATCACGCCGTAAACATCGCCGAGTGGGTGGAGTTTTCCGTCACCGGCGAGCATAAGAGTGACAGCATGTAATGATCTTTCCCCGGGATGGGAGAGCTTTGGCGGCCCCGGGCGGTGCATTCAGCGCAGCCCGGGG
>ERZ773229.875-NODE-875-length-23383-cov-3.524177_pt1 | contig 23383 bp, 14 predicted proteins | sample MGYA00580992_ERZ773229 | MGnify/ENA primary metagenome ERZ773229 (study PRJEB29015, sample SAMEA2737795) | human gut metagenome | biome: human gut; feature: human-associated habitat; material: faeces | place: China | collected 2012 ... | reverse complement strand
TCGCCGCTCACGCCCGCGAGGAACTTCTGCCCCGAGACGGCGGAGAGTGCCAGATCTCTGGCACTCTCCGCCGGGGAGGCAGCAAAGGCGCTCTGCGCAAGGCAAACAACACAAAGCAGAAGCGCAATAAGCTTTTTCACGGATCATTTCCTCCTTCCGGTTCTTCCGGTTTTGGGGGTTCTGCCGCCGGGGTGGGTGTCGGCGCGGGCGTCGGTGTTGCCGTCGGCTCCGGCGTCGGCGTTGCCGTGGGTGTCGCTGTGGGTGTCGCTGTCGGCTCTTCGCTGGGCGAAGGATCCGGACTCTCCGTCGGGCCTGTCGCGGGAAGGACTTCCCGCTCCTGCTCGCCGCAGCGGACGCACTCGCGCAGGATGTAGCCGTCCTCGGTCTCCGTCGGCTCCTGCCGCTCGGTCTCCTCCATATCGCTGTGGGCGATGAATATCTCGTCCCCGCCGATGTAGCGGTAGCAGTAGGTGGAGAACTGACCGTAGTTTCCGCCGGTGGCATCGTAGCCGCCGATGTCCTTGCCGTAGGCGAGCGTAAAGCGGAGGTAAAGCACGTCGCCGTCCTGCAGATACCGCTGGGACATGCCCTTGGGAGCGTATACCGATCCGTTGATGGAGTACATCCAGCCGGAGCCGCGCGTGAAGTCAAATTCGCCGAGACTGTCGCTCGAGCGCTTCACGTTTCCGGTGCCGTCGTACATGATGCCGATGCCGTCGCGCTCTACCGTCGTCCACAGCCGTTCAGGGACCGTGCCAACGTTGATCGAGCCGGAATCCAGACTGCGGATGTAAAAGCCGATCTTTTCCGTGCCGTTATAATTGACGTTATAGCCATATTCCGGCAGCACCTTGAGAACGAGCGAGGAGATCGGCACGTCCTGCTGCACGGGTACGTCGTATATCACGTCCAGCACGCCCATGCCGACGGTCGTGGCGTCGATGACGATGGTGGCTTTGCCGATCTCGTCGCCGGTGTCGATGGCGTTGTAAGTGAGAAGGTATTCTTTGTATCTTGCCGAGCAGCCGTCCTCGTCCCAGGCGGTGATGGAGATCGTATAGGTGGCCACATCGCCGCTGTTCGGGCGTTCGAGCCACAGATCGAAGACGTAGCCGTCGTTTGTGTAGGGGACCTCATCGCCGTAGCCGTCACGGACGACCACAGTCATATTCTTGCTCGGCGTGAGGCGTTTGCCGGTGTGCGTGTCCGTCACATACGGTTCAAAGCTGAAATTGTGGTTGCTTGTCACAAGCGGCCAGCTGCTCTCGTCCGGCGCGGCCATGGTGATCGACGGGGGATAATGGCCGGTCTCGGGGGTATCTTTGTCCGCCTTTTGGATGTACTGGATAGTGTAGCGCTTGGAATCGAGCGCTTTTCCGTTCTGGCGGAGCGTGATGGTTATGTAGTTCTTGCCGAAATGGAGCGGCGCTTTGTAGTCCTGCCGGCCGTTCACATAGAGGATGCTGCCGTTGCCCGTGTCCTTCTCATGGCGGAAGCGGACTTCGAGCGAGAGGCCCGTGCCGCCCTCGGCGCGCGCATAGAACGCGAGCATCCCGTCCGTCAGATCGGCGGGCGATACGGGCACGCCCGTATACTGGCCGAGATCCGTGACGATGTACGCTCCTTCGGGCGTATCGTCCCCGCCGTCGTCGCCGGTGTTGCCGCCGGGATTGTCGCCCGAGCCGTGGCCGCCGCCATCGCCGCCGGTATTGTCGCCGGGGGTATCCTTCCCATCGCCGGGATCGGAGGGGCGGCTCGTCGTTCCGGGCGTCGGGCTGGGGCCGTCGGGTCCATCCGGATCGTCGGGCGCGGAGGACGGATCCGGAGATTTTTCCGGATTGTCGGGCGCAGAATACGGATCCGGCGATCGGTCCGGCTCATCCGGCGGCGCGGAAGGGCTGGGCTCGCCGGAAAGGTCATCCGACGGCATCTCGGTATCGGAGTCGGCGCCGAGACCGGCGGCGCGGCCGGTAGACAGCGCCTCGGGCCGGAGCAGCGCCGTATTCTCTTCGCGCGGATCGGGCGGTTCGACGCGCTGCGTGCCGCTTACGGCGAACACGCAGCCGAGCAGCAGCGCCGCCGCCAGCGCAAGGCCGAGCGCACGGGAGATCGTTTGATTGTTCACATTCACGTTTCCTTTCTCCGTCTCCCCGCGCGGCGTTCTTCGTCCGCCGGGGAGCGGTAAGGCCGGGTCATCAGTTCCAGCGTGCGTAAAGCGTCATGTTCTTATCGACCGTGTCTTCGTCGAAGTCCCACGGCTGCGTGCATTCTTCGTCCTTGAACCAGCCGCCGAAGAGCGAGCCGGTCTTGAGCGGCGTGGCGGGCATTTCGATCTTTGCGCCGCGCCAGACGCGCACATCGTCAAGCTCCGTGCCGCCGAAGGTCGCAAACTGCACACGCTTGCGCAGCAGGAGAAGGAGAATCAGCAGCAGACCGATCAGGCCGAGCAGCGGCAGCAGCCACGCAAGCAGATGTCCGCCGGTCTTCTCCGACGCGTCGGTATCAAGCGGCGCGTCGCTCCAACCGGCGTAGAGGGTCATGTTGCCCTCAACGGTGTCGTTGTCGAAGTCCCAGGGGTGGGTGCGTTCGATATCGGTGAACCATCCGGCAAAGTATTTTCCCTCACGCGTCGGATCGTCCGGACGGGGGATCTTCTCGCCGTAGGGCACGCGGATCTCATCCACCTGGCTGCCGCCGTTGGGGTCAAAGCGGATGATGCACTCGCCGGAGAGGATGACCGTAACGTCGTCCTTGGTGGAGGCGTAGTGATCCGCGCCGTCCCTGGTGGAGACATAATTTGCTTTGCTGCGGATATGGGTCACGCCCGTCTCGGCAATGACGCGCAGCTGAAAGCTGCCGAGCGTCGTGGTGGCGGGCCATTGCGTGCCGCCGCCGAGAGAGAGGAAGTTCATATAAAACCGATGCATCCCGTCAACGAGAGCGACCTGCGACTTATCGATGCCCGGCATGAGCAGCGCACTGCCCTCGACGAACTCAAAGAATGTGGGATCGTATTCGATCTCGTTCTGCACGCCGTAGACCGTGTAATTCTGGGCGCTGTCGGTGCGTTCCAGGGCGAAGACAACGGTGATCACATCGCCGCGGAGAACGTTTTTCGTGTGCTCGCCGTCTATGGTGAGATCAAAGTGGAACTGCATCGATTCGTCCGTTGCCAGCGCGCCGACGGAGCACCAGAGCGCCAGCAGCAGCGCGAGAAGAAGTGCGGAAAGGCGTTTCAATGTTTTCATGGGATCTCCTCTCGGGATAAAGGATTTTGTTCGGAAACTCACCTGCGCCGCCGGGTCCCGGCGGCAGGGGTCAGTATCCGGGGGGATCCCCGCGGGCCTCCCCCTTCCGGGGGAGGCTTGCGGGGATGGGGAAAATTACTGCTGGTTGATTTTGCTGATGACCGCCACCGCATCGCTGACGTTCAGGAGCGTCGAGCCTTCCGGCGTGTCGTCCGCAATGTCCGCGCAGAGGAACTTGTACATCGCCACATCGCTGAAGGACGCATAGTGCGCGTTGTACATATCGTACACGAGCTGCGCGTCGTTGATGTCTACGACGCCCGATCCGTTCACGTCACCGCCGTAGCTGACCGTTCCGGCCGCTTCGCCTGCCGTGATGCTGAGCTGCGCTGCGGCGTCTTCCACGGAGAGCGTCGGCGCGATCACGAGATACGCATACGTTCCGTTCGTGCCGTACTTTGTGGTCTTGAACATTCTCTCTCCGCCGTAGGTGTACACATTGTTCGCGCCGGGATCCGCTTCCACGGTCACGAGCCAGACGGACTGCTGGTTCTCCAGCTTCACGTACTTCTGCACCTTCACGCCCTGCGTGCTGACCGTCTTTTCGACCGTCACGGTGATCGTACCGGAGACGACCTTAGCGCCGGGGATCGTGTAGCTGCCATTCGTGCCGGTGAGCACCTCATCGCCGAGCTTCACAGTGTAGTTGTACTTCGCGTCCTCGTTCACGGTGAACGTGAAGTCCGCGCCGGTCGTCGCGGTCTGCGGGTTGCCGCCGGTGACGTCCGCCGCGCCGCTGCCGGTGAAGTTGACCGTAGTCGTCTCCGCCAAGCCCTTTTCCGTCTGCGTGAAGGTGATGTGGATGTTGCCGGTGATAGCGTCGCCCTTAATGGTATAGAAATAAGTGTTCATAAAAGATACATAGGAATCGTCAAATTCCGGCGTATACGGTTTCCCGTTGATCGTCATCGTCAGCGTGTAATCGTATTTGTCCGTTTCAAGTTCCTCCGCCGTAAAATCATAATCCGTACCGTAAGGAACGGTATCCGCAACACGAATACAGCCCTTGGCGTTGCCGTCCACGGTGATCGGGTACTGCTTCGCCGTTCTCTTGCCGGTCACGGTGAGATCGCCGGTGTCGTTCTTGACGGTATAGGTGCCGTCGCCGTTGTCAATGACGGCAACGTTCTCGTCGTTCACCGTCGCCTTGACGTTGGTGTATTCGTAGTGGCTCTCGTCCTTATCCGTCTTGGAGAAGGTGTAGTCCGCGCCGTCCTCCACGGTCGTTTTGCCCTCGAAGATGTTGGGCAGAGTGACGCTGTGCACCGCCTTGATCGTGAGCACCGTTTCCGCATCCAGAAGCTTCGCTTCCGGCGCGTCCTTCGCAACGGCGTTCGCCGACTTGTCGATCTTCGCGCTCGTCGCCGTCACGGTCGCGGCGCCCGTCGCCGTGGTCTTGACCGTGAAGTTCAGCGTGAACGCCTCGCCGAGGTTTTTCGCCTCGCCGTAGGCCTGCACATGGACCTTGCCGGCCGTTGCCGCGTCTACGATGTAGTTTGTCGTGTCGCTGATGCCGGTGTACTCCAGTTTACCGGCATCGTAGGTGAAAATCATGTCCGCCGCGTGGAACGTGGTCTCGTCCGCCGTGTGGCCGAGCGTCACGGGGACGGCCACGGCCTCGCCCGCGTTCACGGTCTTATCGGTGGGCAGCGTGAGAGTGTAGGAGCCCGTTTCCTTCTTCATGCCGCACACGCTGCAAACGCCGTTTTTAAAGTTGTGCTTGCCGTCCGTGCTGCCCGGGCACTCAGTGAACGTCAGAACAAACTCGTCGCCGTCAAAGCCGGTGGATTCGTTATCCACGACGTAACCGGCAAGCGTCGTCGCCGGCTTTTCACCGTTGATCGTGGCGACCCAGACGGATTTCGGGCCGTAGGCCGCGTCGCCGTTGGCGAGCGTTACGCCGCTGGGGTCGGTAATGCTGGTGATGGCGGTCTCCGTGGCAACATAGGTGTAGCCGCTGGCTTCCAGGACGCCCTTGATAACGTCAAGACCGGTCTTCTTTTCAATGTCTTTGCACACGTATTCCACGCCGTTGCTGCCGGCGCTGCCGGTCAGGTCCGCAAACTCACTGTTGACACTCTTGCCGTAGATGCGACCGTAGAGCGTCAGCACTTCGCCAGCCGGGGACACGCTCACCTTCGCCGCTTCACCGGCAGTGTGGACGATGTTGGAGTTGAACTTGTTGTCCATGGCGTTATCGAACACCAGACGGAAGCTGCTCTCCTTGTTTTCCGTCAGGTCGGTCTTTGCCCTGAACGTCAGCCGGCAGAGATCGCCCCTGGCAATGGTGATGCCCTCGGAGAGTACGTCCATGCAGCTGATGTTATAGAACGTGCCGTCTTTGTCCGTATCTTTGCCTGCTGCAACATTGATGCTTGTATTGACCTGCTCGGTTTTGGTCAGCTCAAACACCGAATCGTCAAAGTACAGCTTATAGTTCAGCGTTACGATGTCTTTGATGTCCTCGTCGAGCGAGATCGTTACGACGACTTCCTCCCCGGCGGACAAAGTGTTTTTGTTCGCCGTCGGGGTCATTTCTGCGGCCAGTGCATTTACCGAGAGACTCAGCAGCAGCACTACGGCAAGCAGAATGGATAATGTTTTCTTCATGTTATCTCTCCTTCCTTACGCAGCAGGAAACTTCGTGAGCTTCTTGTTGTGATAGGCATAGATCAGCGCCGCGTCCACATTGTTCACCTTGCCGTCGCCGTTCACGTCAGCCGCGGCAAGCTGATCCTCGGTCAGAGTGAGCTTCTTGTTGTGGTAAGCGTAAACCAGCGCCGCGTCCACGTTGTTCACCTTGCCGTCGCCGTTCACGTCGCCCAGCACTACCGCACTGCCGACGGTGACTTTGGGCGCAGCGCCGGTCTGCACCTTCACGGCGTCATTCACGAACGTCTTATCGCACACGGCGACCTTTTCGAGCGTGAACCCGGCGGAAGCGCCGGTCGCAGCGTCGGCCTTCACGGTGAACGTCAGTTCAGCGACCGTGCCCTCGGTCATGGAGAACACGCCGGTATCCGCGAGCTTCACGGCGCTGACCGTGACGGCCTTGGAGGTGTCCCCCTCGCCGGTCTTGTAGTTTGCCTCGGGGGGCGTGCCGATCTTCGTGAGATCGCTCGCCGCGCCCGCCTTGCTTTCGGCCAGCTCAACGACCGCGGGATCATAGCGGATGTAATACTCAAAGCTGTTGATGTCCTTCAGTTCGCCGGTGAGAGAGAGCGTCAGCGTGACCGTTTTTCCGGCCGGGACCTTCTCCGCGTCTGCCGAGAGAGTGATCTCCGGCACCGCCGTCTCATCGGCTTCCGCCGCCAGCGCCGGGATACCCAGCGCCAGCGTCAGAGCCAGAACAAGGACAAGCGAAAAGATTTTTTTCATATCGTCCTCCTGTTTGTCGTCCGGTTTATTCCGTCACGGCCGCGAGAAGCGCGGCGATGATCGCGTAGATCATCGCTGCGTCCTTCGCGGTGATATGGCCGTCGCCGTCCATATCCGCAAGGATAAGCTCCGCTTCGGTGAGTTCACCCGCGCCGATGGAATAATTGTACACAAGCTCGGCGTCAGTCACATCGACCGTGCCGTCGGCGTTCACGTCGCCCGCGAGAGGCTGCTTTGCGCCCTGCCACGCGAGGATCGGGTAACCGCCGTTGATGTTTTCGCTGTCCTCGGCGAAGCTGTCGCCGAGCGTGGCGGCCAGGGCCTTGAGCTCATCCGAGGTCTTGGCGGTGCCGAGGCCGGTGATGCCGTACTTCGGGCTCGCGCCGGAAACGGTGCCTTCCAGATAGTAGCTGTTGACATAGTTCGCTTCCGCTTTTATCGGGGACAGGCCGCCGACATAGGAGGCGTTGCCGCCCGAACCGATGACGGTGGAGGTGCTGTAGCAGTTGGTGATCGTCGCGCCGTTGGTGTTGCTGAAGTACGAGCCGCAGATACCGCCGAGATAGCACTCGTTCGCGGAGATGGTGCGGATCGTGCCGGTGGCGTAGCAGTCGGTGATGGCCGAACCGCCGGCCGTGTAGCCTGCGATGCCGCCGCCGTGCTTACCGCCCGTGACGTTCACGGAGCTCCAGCTCTTCGTAACGGAGGTGTCGCTCTCCATGTAGCCCGCGATGCCGCCTGCCTGTCCATAGGACTTGTTGGTCGTCGTCACATTGCCGGTGATGCCGAGCTTCGTGACGGAAGCGCCGGTTTTCACATAACCGAACAGGCCGACCGGGTAGCTCGCGCTGTTGATATAGAGGTTGCGGATGGTGTGGCCGTCGCCGTTGAAGCTGCCGTAGAACTTATCCAGCGGCGTCCAGTCGTAGCCCGCGAGATCGATGTCCGCGGTGAGCACCGCCGAGGCTTTGCTGCCGTTCGCGCCGAACCACGCGAGCTCGGAGGCCGTACCGATCTGGTAAACGCCGTCGGCGTCCTTCGCAGGCTCGGTCTTCGCCGTGCCGTCCCAGGCGTTTTCGCCCGCCGGGAGGAACGCCGCGGTCGTGACGGTGAGGATGCCGTCTTTGATCTTCTCCGCATCGGCGCTGCCGAGCGAGAAGGCGCCGCGCGTGACAACATAGCCGTCCTTGGTAAGAACATAGGTGTAATCGCCGTAGCCGAGCGTGTAGCGGTTGTTCTCATTGGTCTCGACGGCCTTGCCGTCCGAGCCGGTCAGCGTGATCTTGACGCCCTCGACCGCATTGCCGGAGGCATCGGGAACGACGAGCTTCGTATCGTAGGTCACCTTGCGGTGCACGGTGACGGCTGCGTCCGCGTAGTGGTTCATATAGTAGGTAACGGTCACAGCGTTGAAGTTCGTGCCGACGCCGGCGTCGGTCATATTGTAAAGGAACGCAAACGGGTTGGCCGCGGAGTACATGCTGCCGAAGGTATAGCCGTTGGTGAAGCTGTACGCTGCCGTCTCCGCGCCCTCGGCGAACTCCACGTCCGTGGGGATGGTCACGGTAACGGAGGCGTTGTCCATCTTCTGATACTGGCCGAGCGTGCCCTCGAACTTCGTTTCACCGGCGTAGTACGTCGGCTTGAAGGTCGTCGGGTTGAAGATGCCGGAGATCTTGTTCACCGCGCGGAACATGCCGCTGAAGGTGAGCTTGACCTGATCGCCGGGCATGATGTCTTCCTCCGGGTGGGAGACGTTCTCGGCGGAGACGGTGACCTTCGCCACGCGCACGAGACGGTAGCTCACGCCGGTATCGTCGGTCATCTTGATGATGACGGTGCCGCCCATGCCGTTGCCGATCTCGCCGAACTTAGCAAGAGGCACGGTGTAGCGTCCGTCCCCGCCCGCTTCGATGGCGGCGAACTCGGTGCGGATGCGGTTCATGGCGTTGTCCGCGGTGACGAAGGCGTATTCAACGGTCACATCGCCGGTGGCGGTGACGGCAAAGTCGAGCGCTGGGTCGGCCTCGTTCGCGCCGTAGAACCAGGTGTCGTAGTTGTAGTCCCAATCCATGGAGCGGGTCGTCGTGGTGCCCGGAGCCATGTTGAAGTCCACATCCGCATCCGCGGTGCCGTGGGCCACGCCCGTGCCGCCGACAACGATGACGCCGATGCGCTGCGGCTGCGTCGCAGGATAGTAACCGCCGTGCGTGCCGTAGCTGCCGTGGTTCACGTCAACGCTGTCATAGTAAACGGTGATGATGGAGTCTTCCGTGCCGGGGGTAACGTCCGCCCAGTTGGCGGTGGCGTTACCGCCGTTAACGGGGCTGATCGCAGCATCGCCGATCAGGGTGTTCCAGTGGAAGTCAGGCTCCACCATGATGTTGCCCGCGTCGGAGTTGATGAGCTGCCAGTGACGGTAGGCGCGCACGCGCGTCGTGCCGGAAATGGCCTCATAGCCGGAGGGATCGAGGTTCACCTGCAGGTCGGCCTCGTCGCGTTTGGACGTCTGCGAACCGAGCCGGCTGAAATCGTGGGAGACACGGTTCGTCGCGGCGTTCTCATCGAAGGAGAAGCTCGCGTCCGTGCTCTCGCTCAGGCTCGGGAGCCAGCCGGCCTGCGTGACGTGGGTATCGTCGCTCAGACGCCACGTGTAGTTGCCGTTGCCTTTGGAAATGGTGTACTGCGCATACATCGTGCCGTCGTCGTTGAGCTTCCAGCTGCCGTCGGGCTCAACTTCGGTGGTGTTGAAGTTGTTCCACTGGAAGTACAGGCCGAACGCCGCGTTCTGCGGCACGGTGACGGTCAGGACGATTGCCGTGTTGATCGTGAGGGACTTTGTACCGGCGGAGTAGCCGGCGCGGAACGTCTGGTTGATGGCTTGCGTGAACATATAGCCGTCGATATCGGGATAGGCATACGCGTTGTAGAGGCAGGCGTTGCCCGCGGCGTAGAGCACCGTCGGGTAGTAGGCGTAGCTGCTCTTGGTGTAAGGCGTGCCCATTGCAGCGGTCGTGCCCATAATTGGGCAGTCCAGTTTGACGTGGTATTCGTCCGCCGTGAAGTACGTGTTGTCCGTCTTCTTCGAGTTCGTGTAGAACGAGTTGCACTGGAGATAGATGCTCGTGCCGCCGCCCGCGCCGCCGTCAACGTTTTTGTCGGTCGGCAGGTCAAGCGTCATACCGCCGAGCGCGATGTCGTATGCGCCGGTATCGGCGTTCTTGGCGAACGCGCGGTAAGCATAGCGGCCCGCGGTGAGGCTGGCATAGAACATCTGGTAATTGTTAACGAGCTTGCCCTGCGCGGGATCGTATTTGGTCTCGCCCTCGGGCAGCGTGCTCGTGAAGTCGCTGTAGAGGAACACGTTCGTAATCTCGTCGCCGAGGACCTCGTTGCCTTCCTCGTCAGTTGTGACATTGTAGAGCTTGATAACGGGGTAATTGCCGGTATAGTCCTTGCCGACAAAGAACGAGAAGTTCAGCTTCGGCGCTTCCTCTACGGTGAGAGTGAGCGTCCAGGTGTCCTTGGAGAAGTGCTTGCCGTCGTGGGAGGCGTAGAAGCGGTAGATGTACGTTCCGGCTTCGTTTTCCGTGATCTGGATGGTCGTCATGCCGAAGAGGGCCTCGGAGAAGGTCTGCTTTGCGCTCCAGGTCGCGCCACCGTCGGCGGAGCGCTCGTAGTAGTAGTTCTTGTAGGACAGCGTCTGGCCTTCTGCGGGATCGAAGATCTTGTTGGCCTGCAGATCGCTGAGGACATAGGCCTTGCCGATCTGCGCCTTGTCGCTGGTATTGGCCGGATAATCCGCTTTGCGCGTCGGCACGGCGATCTCCGCGAGCTGCTTGCCGCAGGTATCGCACTTGCCGTCGCTGTTCGCGTCCGCATGCTCGACCACGGTCTGGCCGCTGAGCACGGGGGCCGGGCAGCTATCCACATAGCCCTCGCCGAGCTGGGAGGCGCTGAGCCCCTCTTCGGCGGTGAAGGCTGCCGCGCCGCTCTCCACGCCGGAGACCGCCGCCGTGCCTTCGAGATAATAGGCGTTCGCGGCAATGACTTCGACTTTGTTGCTCGTGCCGCTCTTCGTGCCTCCGACAAGAGCGCCCATGAGAGCTTCATCGGCTTTGTCGCCGCTGATCTTGCCGGTGCTGTAGCAGCCGGTCATGGTGAGCGTTTGCGTCCCATAGGAATCACCGAAGCAGCCGACAAGACCGCCGACATACTGTTTTTCCGCCGTGGTTCGGTAATAGAAGTCCACCGCGCCGGTGTTGTAGCAGTTCGTGAGCGTCAGGGTGTTGCTGCCGCTGCCGACAAGACCGCCGACGCCCTCAAACGTGCTCTTGTAGCCGCGCAGATGGACGTGGCCGCTGTTCCAGCAGTTCGTCAGCGTTACGCCGCCGATGCCGGTATTGCCGACGATGCCGCCGACCTGCCCCTGATAGCCGGTGATGTCCACTTCGTTGGAGCAGCCGATGAAGTCGGTCTCCTGCGCGCTGCCGACAAGACCGCCGTGGGAGAAAATATCATCGTTTGTCGCAGAGCCGGTGAGAGTCACATAGTTGTGGCAGTTCTCGACAGTGGAACGGCGGTGCGTGGAAACGCCGCACGTGCGTCCGGCAAGACCGCCGACCATGCGGGTCACGGCCATCGCCGTGCCGTAGACCGAGAGGTTCTTGATCGTCACGCCGTCGCACTCGCCGAAGAGGCCGATGTAATAGGTGTTGCCGTTCGTATAGTTCGAGGCGTTGCCCTTGAGATACAAACCGGTGATCTTGTGGCCCTGGCCATCAAAAGTGCCGCTGTATATTCTGTTATTCGCGTGATCGCCGATCGGCGTCCACGGGTTCGCCGAGCTGCAGATGCCGCTGAGATCGATGTCGTCCGTCAGACGGGCGTTGAGCGCGGCGTTATCCTTCGAGGCGTTGACCTCGTTGGCAAACCACTGGAGCTGCGCGCCGTTTGCGATCTCATAATAGCCGTCCGCCGCGACCGCAGGCTTGTTCGGGTCGGTGACGGTGACGGTGCATTGGGCCGTGTAGCCGCCGTCCGCCGTGGTGACGGTAATGGTCGCCGTACCGGTGCCCACGCCGGTAACAACACCCTTCGTGCTGACGGTGGCAACGTCCGTGTTACTGCTCTTCCAGCTAACACGGGGGTTGTCCGCGTTCTGCGGCTCCACGGTCGCGGTAAGCGTCGCCTCTTCGCGGCGGATGAGCGAAAGCTCGCTCTTATCCAGCGTCACGCCCGTGACGGCAACCGCGCCGCCGGGGGCGGTGTTATCGCCATACACAAAGCCGAAGCAGTTGAAGTAGTCGTATTTGCTCTGCTCTTCGGCAGCGAAGTACCGGCTGTTCTCAATAAGATACGGGACCGGGAGCTTCAGCGTCTTGCCGCCGGAGGCGTTGTCCAGCAGTTCAAAGCCAGGACAGTCGTAGCCGGTAACAGCGCCTGTGGTATCAAACAGAGCGCAATAGCTCAGGGGCGTATATTTAAAGTTCGCTGGGTAATTGACGTATACATAGTCCGTGCCTTCCGGAACGGTCACCGTGTAGAGCTTCTTATCGCCCGGAACCTGGAAATGGTTTACATGAATCGAACTCTCTTTGATGTTGTAGATATACTGCGTGCCCTCTTCGTCGAGCGTGATGGAGGCAAAATCGAAGTTCTTATAATGCTCCGCCGGGTCGAAGGGCTTCGAGCTGCTGCCAACGGTGACCTTCGCCGTCGCGGGAGCGAGGCGCGCGTCGGTCGTGCAGCAATTCGTGTCCATCGCCATCAGGTAATACGTACCAGCGTTTTCAAACGTATAGGCGTAGCTGCTGCCGCCGTCCTGCTCGGGCGAAACAACGTCCAGAAGCGTCATTTTCTCGTCGTAAACGCCGACATCCATGCCGGTCACGGCGGTGAACATATCGCTGCCGCCGTCGGAGACGGATTTGGTGTCATACTTGAGCGTGGAAAAACTGACCGTGCCGCCCGGCGCAACGCTGTAGGCATCCTGATCGAAGCGCGCGAACGCGCCGCCGTCCGACCAGAAGTTCCAGTTGCTGTACATGGCGACGTCGATCGTGTCGCCGTCCGAGAGGAGGATGTAGTCCGCCGTCGAACCCCAGCCCGCGCTCATCAGAGGAAAGATATGGTTGCGGTAGTACATGAGATTCTGGTCGTGACCCCAGAAATTCTCCATGTACATGGACGTGGCGCTGCCGGAGAGACTGAGAGCAGCGTTCGTATCGTCATACGCCTTACCGCCGCTTATCCACGAGACACCGGCGCCGCCGGCGTGTCCGACGATCTTCGTGCTGCCGCTCGTGACCTCCGCCGGCTTCAGCCCGAGATAGTATACGCCAATCATGTAAAGATACAGATGCAGCGCCGTCGGACGCTCGACGATCTTCTCATCCACATACTTGCCCGAGCCGTTTTCCGTGTGGTAACGGTAATACGCGTCAAGATCCTGGTTGGCCAGATCGAAGTACGGGACGGTCACCTCAAGATGCGAGATGGGCGTGCCGTCCTTGCCCTGAACAGGCATGCCGTCGCTCGAGATCGTCACGTACACCGTGACCGAATCGGCGCGCGACTCATCGTAGCTGTACTGGCTCTCGTCGCCCTTCGGGGCCGCCGTGACGGTGATCGTGAGCTGCACGCTGGCCGTCTCGCCGTTGGAGCACGTCGCCGTGACAGTCGGAGTATACGTGCCCATGGCGGAGTTAGTGAACGAGAGACACTGTTGCCCATCGACCTCGGCGATTTGGGTATGCTCGCCGTAATCGCCGCCGTCCAGCGTATAGGTCAGCGTATGGCCTTCGCTGTCGGTGAAATACTGCGCAAGCTGGACCGTAAGATTCTCTCCCTGTTTTGCTGCAAAGGTTTTGTCCGCATCCGTCGCCGTGAGGCATCCGTCCGCCGCGAGCGCCGATACCGGCAGCAGCGAGAACACCATCAGCAGCGCGAGAAGCAGTGCAAGACCTTTCTTACCCGTTTGCATTGGTTTTTTCCCTTCCTTTCCAATGATTCCTTGAACTTACCTTTTATATCAAGCGCAGAATCTCCGAGGCATCTTCCGCCGTGATCCTCCCGTCACCGTTCAGATCGGCCTTCAGCCAGGCTTCGGCGTTTTTCGTCTCGAAGCGCTGCTGTCCGCAGCTGATGGAATAGATCCTCTGCGCGTCATTGATCTCCGTAACGCCGGAGCCGTTCACGTCCCCGTCGTAGCAGACCGTATCGCTGCCGCCGCTGCACCGCACGCGGGAAACGCGCGCCGCCGCATCGTTGGCCGTTGTCAGCGCGCACCACGCGCCGTAGGTTTCCGAGTAGAGCATTTCCGCGCCGTCCAATGTCCAGCGGCAGCGCGTGCCGGGCTCGGCCGCGACCTTCACAAGATACACCGCACCGTCCTCGCTCCCGGCGTATTCCGTCACGGATATCTCCGGCAGGGTTTCAGGCGTTTCGTATGCCGCATAGTACGCCGCGGGGCGGTAATAGTTATCCATGCCGAAATCCTCGGCATAGGAGACCGTGACGCCGCCGCGCATGCAGTGGCACATGAGCACGCGCCCATCGTCCGCAAAGCCCGTCACGATGCCGACGTGGTCGGTTTCCGCCGTGCCCTCGCCGCCGAAGACGAGATCGCCGGGCCGCAGCTCTTCGCGCGTTATCGCTTCGCACGCAAGACGCTGCGCGCTCGTCCCCTCGCCGATGGTGGGAAGCGCCTCGACCGTCCCGGCGGCGTTGAGCAGCACCCACGTCACAAAGCCGGAGCAGTCCAGACCGTCGGTGAATATTTCGCCGTTCTCGTTCTGCTGCGGGAAGCCCCAGAAGGGGCTGCGGCCCAGGTCGTTATACTTGCCGCCCCAGAGATATTCGATCCTTCCCTGCTGCGCGAGCGCGAGACGGACCACATCCTCGCGGAGCGTATATACCCTCTCCCCCGCGCCGGACTCGACCCAGCCGTACCCGCGCCAGAGAGAGAGGAGCTTGTCCCACTCATCCCCGGTGCACAGCGCCTGATAGCGCTCCTGCTCTTCCGCGGTCACGAGAAGCGCCGATGCGCTACGCGAGAGCAATATCTTAAAAGAAAGCGCATACTTCGTTTTTATAACGTTCGGCTCGCCGGTCTCATCATTGAGCGTGCCGTCGGTCATGTCCGTTTCCATGAGTGTGCAGGAAACGGCGCTCATAGCGCCGAACACCGTGCGGAGCACGGAGAGCTCCTTTGCCGTGAGATCGGCCTCCGTCAGCTCGTCCGCCGTTTTGCCGGTCTTCGCGGCGAACGCCGCGGCGATGAACGGCAGCGCGTCCATGTTGTCGGTGAGCGTACCGTTTCCGTAGGCGAGCGTTATCTCTTCGATCTCTTTCTCGGCGCTCTGTTCCGCTTCGGTCAGCACGAGCGTCTGCACAAGGCCGTCAAGGAGAGCGTCCAGTGCCTGCGGGAACGGGAGTCCCTCGGTAAGGACGGGAAAATACTCGCTCGGCTCCACGGCGGTCTCGCGTGTTTCGAGAGCTTCAAGTTCCGGTTCGGGCGTTTCCGTCGGTTCCGGGGATTCCGTCGGTTCGGGCGTTTCCGTCGGTTCGGGCGTTTCCGTCGGTTCGGGCGTTTCCGCCGGTTCCGGGGCTTCCGTCGGTTCCGGGAATTCCGCCGCTTCCGGGGCTTCCGTCGGTTCCGGGGTTACCTCCGGTTCGGGCATTTTCTCCGGCCCGGACGCTTCTTCGGTTTCTGGGACGTCCTCCGCCGCGGGGGTCTCCTTCGGTGCGGATGTCTTCTCCGGTTTGGGGAACGCTTCCGGCCTCGGCGTTATCTCCGGCGCAGGTTCCGCAGCCGCCGTCGCCGCCGGTTCATCGGCGTCGGCCGCCAGCGCGGCCGGCGAAACTGCCGCGAGCATCGCCGCCGAAAGAAGCAGCGCCAGTGTTTTTTGTAAATTTCTTCTCATACGATCATTCCTTAAAGAAGGACACTCTTCTGGAGTTCCGCGTGGACGGGCTGACCGTTTTTCACCGTGATCACGATCTTGCCGTAACCCAGCTCGCGGATCAGGCGCAGGATCTCCTCGTCCTGTTCCGTCCGCTCCGGCGGAACGGTTTTCGTCATTTCGTCCGGCATCGCTGTCGTCATTCCGATCTTCATCTCCTTTTTTCCGAGCGTCGTTTTGACAAAAAACAGCCCTCCGTCGATAAGACAGAGGGCTGTTTGTGCGCAAAAGGAACGCCAACGAACACCCTATAGGCCGGACGCAGTTCAGTTAACTGAACTGCCCCCATAGGGAGGGTCGTTGGCGGATCTGCAATCAGTAAAAACATACGGAGAGCTCGCCCGCTGTCTCGGGTTCCGGACTTTGGTAATTCTCCTGGCTCGCGCTGCGTGAAAAGTTCTTCTTTTCCTCGTCCGGAATCTACCTTCTCCCGAGGCTGGCTGCCCCGAAATGGCGGACTTTCGTCCCTGCGGCTCTCCGCCGCTTCGATCCGGACTCGCGCATACAGTACCGTGCGTGCAGGGGATTCGCACCCCTTTCCTTTTTCACCGCCGCCTGACTTTCAAAAAAGCCTTTACAGCAAACGGCTACCTGTCCGATAGATCCATATTCAATTCTAAATAAATTATACCGGGTGTCTTGGAAAAGTCAAGGTTTGGCACCGGCATTTTTTGGCAAAATTCTGGCTTTTTCCTTTCTTAATATATTTATTTTAAATTACTGCCATATCATTTTAAAAAAGATATGCCCCCGGTTTTTTCCGGGGGCATACGGCTTTATTCCCATTGCTTCCACACGTCCGGGCAGTACCCGGCGGTGGCCTGCTTTCCGTTGCGGACAACGGGCGTTTTCAAAAGCGTGGGGTCTTCCAGAATGCGCTCGAGCTTATCGTCCGCGCGGGCAAGATAGCGCAGCAGCGCCGCGTCCGGGTGCTTTTCGTCGATGAGATCCTCAAGCCCCACGGCGTTTTTCACGCTTTGCAGCTCGCCGCGGCTGATGCCGTAGCGGTTGAGATCGATGTACTGGTATTTGATGCGGCGCTCTTTAAAGTACCGCTCCGCCTTTTTCGTGTCAAAGCACTTGCTTTTGCCGAAAATCTGTATGTTCACAGCGCTTCCCCCAGGAACCGGCGGAGGTTGTGGAAGAAGATATCCTGCACGAGCGCTTCACTGAAGCGGTGCGCGAGCATCTGCTCATACAGCTCTTCCATGCTCTCCACGCCGGTGATGCCCTCCGGCAGCGACTCGATGCCGTCAAAATCGGTGCCGAGACAGAGATTTTCGCGCGCGTCCATGCAGAGGAAATGGTCGATGTGCGCGAGCACGGCGTCCATATTCCGCCCGAGACCGAGAAAGCCGGGGCAGAGATTCAGCCCGATGACGCCCTCGTTGTGGACGATGGCGCTGATCTGCGCGTCGGTCAGATTGCGCGGATGGTCGCACACGGACTTCGCGTTCGAGTGGCTGCACAGCACCGGGCGCTTCGCAATGCGCATCACGTCCCAGAACGTTTTTTCCGAGGCGTGGGAGAGATCGACCGCGACGCCTTTTTCCCAGCAGGTGTTCACGAAGCGGACGCCGTCGGCGGTCAGGCCCGCGCCGGTATCCATTGCCGAACCGCACAGGCGGTTATCCTTGTTCCAGCAGAGCGTCACCATGCGCACGCCGCGGCGGTAGCCGTCGAGCAGACCCGCGACGCTGCACCGGAGGAGATTGGCACCCTCGACGGAGAGGAACACGGCGACCATGTCGTCCTTCGCGGCGGCGTCGGCCTCCGCGACGCTCGTGCAGAGCGCGGCGAGATCGCGGTTTTCCTTCAGCTCACGCTCAACGGTGAGCATGATGCGGCGGAACGCCGTGGGGCCGTCAAAGCCCGGCGGCGCCCAGATCGCCATGACCTGCGCGGCGGGGGCGTAGTGGTGCAGACGCAGAAGATCGATGTGGTTCCGGCTGCTCTGACGCAGGGAATTGAACTTCGTCAGAGTGTCGCAGTGAGCGTCGAAATACGGGATGCAGTACGGCAGAGCCATGGCGAGAAACTCCTTTTCTTTTTATTTGATGTCTGATCCCAACCGCTGCGGGATTCCTTACAGTGCCTCCCTTGTGTAAAGGGAGGTGGCTCGGCGTCAGCCGAGACGGAGGGATTGTAAACTGCGGTTTCTGCAAAACGACAATCCCTCAGTCAGCTTCGCTGACAGCTCCCTTTGCACAAGGGAGCCTTTCAGACTTCCATGATGATCGGCAAAATCATCGGGCTGCGGCGGGTCTTTTTGAAGAGATAACCGGAAAGGCCGGACTTCACGCGGCTTTTGATGCTTGCCCAGTCGGTGATGCCGTTATCCTCGCAGTAGGCGATGCTCTCCATCGCCACGCGGCGCAGCTCGTCGATGAGCTTGTCGTTTTCCTTTTCATAGACAAAGCCGCGGCTGATGATGTCCGGGCCGGAGATGAGCTGCGCGTTCTCCGCCGAAAGCGTCATAACGACGACGACCATGCCCTCGTCGGCAAGGAGCTTGCGGTCGCGCAGCACCACGGTGCCGACGTCGCCGACACCCATGCCGTCCACGAGCACGCGGCCGGACGGGACGGTCGCGCCGAGCTTGGCGGATTTGGCGGTCAGCTCAATGACTCTGCCGTTCTCGCCGATGATGATGTTCCGGCGGTCGTGACCCATACCCACGATCATATCGCCGCTCTTGTGGAGCATGCGGCGCTCGCCGTGCACGGGGATGAAGAACTTCGGCTTTACGAGCGCGTACATCATTTTGAGCTCTTCCTGGCAGGCGTGGCCCGATACGTGCAGATCGGTGCCGCGCTCGTAGATGACCTCCGCACCCTTGGCGAAGAGCTCGTCAATAACGCGCGAGATCGTCGTCTCGTTGCCGGGAATGGCGCTCGCGGAGATGATGACGCGGTCGCCCGAGCCGATGTCCACCTGCTTATGCTCGGAAAACGCCATGCGGTAGAGCGCGGACATGCTCTCGCCCTGGCTGCCGGTGGAAAGGATGACAAGCTTATTGCGCGGCACGGAGCCGATGCGCTTCATGTCCACAAGAATGCCGTCCGGCACCTTCATATAGCCGAGCTCCACACAGAGCTTCACCACGTTTTCCATGCTCCGCCCCGTGATGCCGACCTTGCGCTTGTACTTGACGGCGAGATCGATGATCTGTCGGATGCGGTCCACGTTCGAGGCGAACGTCGTTACGATGATGCGCTTGTCGCAGTCCTTGAAGAGCTGGTCGAAGCGGTCATGCACCTTGCTTTCGGAGAGCGAGTGGCCGGGGCGCTCCACGTTCGTGGAGTCCATGAGCAGCGCAAGCACGCCCTCGCGCCCCAGCTCGCCGAAGCGCGTGAGATCGGTCATCTCGCCCTGCAGGGGCGTGACGTCGATCTTGAAGTCGCCGGTCTGGACAACGGTGCCGATCGGCGTTTTGATCGCAAACGCCACGGAATCGGCGATCGAGTGGTTCACGTGGATGAACTCCACCTTGAAGCACCCGGCGGAGATCGTCTCGCCCGCCTCAACGGTGACGATCTTCGTTTTATCGAGCAGGCCGCGCTCCTGCAGCTTGAGCTGCACGAGCCCCGCGGTCAGGCGCGTCGTATAGATGGGCGGGTTGATCCGGTCCATCACATACGGCAGCGCGCCGATATGGTCCTCGTGGCCGTGCGTGAGAAACACGCCGCGGATGCGGCTCTTGTTCTTCACAAGATAGCTCACGTCGGGAATGACAACATCCACGCCGTACATATCGTCGTCCGGGAAGCCCATGCCGCAGTCCACGACTATGATGTCCCGGCCGTACTCGTACGCCGTGAGGTTCTTGCCAATCTCGTTGAGACCGCCAAGGGGAATGATCTTCAGTTTTTGTGCCATAAAATAATAGTTACTCCTGTTAGATAGATTTAGATATGTATCCGGACGGGCCGCGCCCTTACCGGATTATGTTCGCAGTTGGGGAGGTTTATACCTCCGTTACATTTCGCGGCGGCCTTCGAGCGCTTTGAGCATGGTGGCGTCGTCCGCGTATTCGAGATTTGATCCGACCGGCACGCCGAAGCCGAGGCGCGTGATGCGGATGCCGAAGGGCTTCAAAAGGCGCGATAGGTACATCGCCGTGGCGTCGCCTTCGGTGTCGGGGTTCGTGGCGAGGATGACCTCCTCCACCCCGCCCTGCGCCACGCGCTCGAGAAGCTCGCGGATGCGCAGATCGTCCGGCCCGACGCGGTTCATCGGCGAGAGAGCGCCGTGGAGCACATGGTATACGCCGTGGTATTCCCGGCTGCGCTCGATGCTGAGCACATCGCGCGGCTCGGATACGACGCAGATCGTCGTTTTGTCCCGGCTGTCGGACGCGCACACCGGGCAGAGCTCGCCGTCCGTCAGGTTCTGGCACACCGGGCAGGTGTGGACGCTCTTCTTCGCTTCGAGCACAGCGTTGGCAAAGCGGTCCGCTTCCTCCTGCGGGAGCGAGAGCACATGAAACGCCAGCCGCTGCGCGCTTTTGCGCCCGATGCCGGGAAGCGAGGCGAAGCCGTCGATGAGATTTTCCATAGCCGCCGGAAAGAACGATGCCATAATACTATATTACACTCCTTGAAAAATCAGGCGTTTCGGATCGAAGAGATGGCCGCGGCGCGATCCGCCCTGCCGAAAACGGCGCTGCCCGCCACGAGCACATCGCACCCCGCCGCCTTCACGAGCGGCGCGGTGTTCGCGTCGATGCCGCCGTCACACTCGAGCGCGCAGGAAAGGCCGCGCTCCGTGATCCAGGCGCGGATCGTTTCGATCTTCGGCAGCATATCCGCCATGAACTTCTGCCCGCCGAAGCCCGGTTCGACCGTCATCACGAGCACCATGTCGAGCGTATCGAGCCACGGGAGCACTGCCTCCGCCGCCGTTGCGGGCTTGAGCGCCACGGCCGCCATTTTCCCTGCGGCCTTGATCTCGGCAATGGCCGCCGTGATATTCTCCGGTGTGTCGGCTTCCGCGTGTACCGTTACAAGACCGGCCCCCGCGTCGCAGAAGCGTCTGGCGTAGCGCACGGGCTTTTCGATCATAAGGTGGACATCGAGGAACATATCGGTCGCCTTCCGCACCGAGGCGAGCACGGGAAGGCCGATGGAGATGTTCGGGACAAAGACGCCGTCCATCACGTCATAGTGGATCCAGTCCGCGCTGCCTTGCCGGACGGATTCAATCTCCTCGCCCAGACGGGCGAAATCGGCGGACAGGATGGACGGGGCGATCTTCAGCATGGCGGTATTCCTCCGGTATGTGTCGCGGGGTCGTCCCCCGGCATAAGTATGGTTGCGGGCAGAGGCTCGAGCGCTGTCTTTTTCGATACGGGGGACACCGGCCGTCCGGTGTCTCCCGGCTGTGCGCCTACCGGGCCAACTTGTATTATATACCAAACCGCCTCATAATTCAAGTGAACAGATATACAACTGTGCTTGACGGAAAAGGCGAATCCATGTAGAATGTAGTGTGATTCTCGAAGGAGGCGGTTTTATGCGGAGAAAGCGTCGCCGCGGCATCGGGCCGGTCGGCACGATCGTTCTTATATGGGTATTTTTTGCGTTCATTCTTCCGGTCCTCCGGCTGTCCGGCGGGCTGATCGCCGCCGGTCTCGCCATTATGGCGTCCGTGTGGGCGGCCAACGCGCTGCGCCGGAAGGTGGAAAAGAGGAAGGACGAGCAGTCAGCGATCCCCGTGCAGTACACGGAAGTAACGCCCGAACCGGAAAAGCCCGCCGCGCAGGAAGCGCCCGCCGCCGAGCCGAGCCCCTACTCGCCCGAGGTGCAGGCCGTCATTCAGGAGGGCCGCACGGCGCTCAAGGAGATGGGCCGGCTGTACGCCTCCATCCCCAACCCGGAGATCCGCAGCCGGATCAACGAGCTGATGAGCGTTTCCGACAAGATCATCCGCGACGCTATCGACGATCCCGCCGATGTGCCGCAGATCCGGAAGTTTCTCGACTTCTATCTCCCCACAACGATCCGCCTGCTCAATGCCTACGACCGCATGAGCGCGCAGGAGTTCGGCGGAGAGAACATCACCGGCTCGATGCAGCGCATTGAGGAAATGCTCGATACGACGATCGCGGCCTACAAAAAGCAGCTCGACGCGCTCTTTGCCAATCAGGCCGCCGATATCCAGATGGACATCGACACCATGAACACCATGCTCGCCCGCGAAGGGCTCGGCGGCAAGGGGTATCTCGATATCAAGGATTTCATGAAGCAGTACGAACAGCAGCAGAGCGCAGCCGAGGCCGCGCCCGCTCCCGCATCCGATACAAGCTCCGAACAAACGATGAAAGGAAGCACCTCCCATGGATGAAAAAACTTACGTTCCTTCCCTGACGCTCAATCCCACGCAGGCCGCCGCGCAGGAAGCCCCCGCCGCTCCGCAGCTCGTTGTTGAAGAGGAAAAGCCCGCCGTTGAGCCGGAAAAGCTCGACATTGACCGTCTCTCCCCCGAGGAGCAGGCCGCCGTGCGCGAGTTTGCCAAGCAGATCGACGTAACCGATACGAATCTTGTTCTTTCCTACGGCGCCGCCGCGCAGAAGAACATTGCCGCTTTCTCGGGCGCCGCGCTCGGCAAGGTGCGCACGAAGGACATGGGCGAGGTCGGCGACATGCTCACGAGCCTCGTCGTGGAGCTGAAGGATCTCGACTACGACGAAGCCGAGCAGAAGAAGGGTCTCCGCGGTCTCTTCAAAAAGGCCTCCCGCTCCATGGAGGAGACGAAGGCGAAGTTCGACAAGGCCGAAATCAATGTGGACAAGATCACCCAGCAGCTGCAGAACCACCAGGTCGTCCTCGCGAAGGACATTGCCTCGCTCGACCGCAAGTTCGAGCTCAATCAGGCGTATTTCAAGGAGCTCACGATGTACATCATCGCGGGCAAGCTCCGCGTGCAGGAGCTGCGCGAAAAGGATCTCGCCGAGCTGCGCGCGAAAGCGGTGAAGTCCGGTCTGCCCGAGGACGCGCAGGCCGTGAACGATTTCACGAACCTCATCGGCCGCTTTGAGAAGAAGCTGCACGATCTGGAGCTGACCCGCACGATCTCCCTGCAGATGTCCCCGCAGATCCGCATGATCCAGAATAACGACCTTCTCATGACCGAGAAGATCCAGACCGCCATCGTGAACACCATCCCCCTCTGGAAGAGCCAGATGGTGCTGGGGCTGAGCATGTACCACTCCAAGCAGGCGATGGAAGCCTCCCGCGCCGTTTCCGATGTGACGAACCGGCTCCTGCTGAGCAACGCCGAGGCGCTGCACACCGGCTCGGTCGAGGTCGCGAAGGAGTCCGAGCGTGGCATCGTTGATCTGGAAACGCTCAAGAAGACGAACGAGCACCTCATCGCCACGCTCGAGGAAGTCCGCCAGATCCAGGACGACGGCCGCACCCGCCGCGCCCAGGCCGAGGAAGAGCTTGGCCGCATCGAGGGCGAACTCAAGCAGAAGCTCATGGATATGAAGGGCTAACGCCCTCAAAGGGGAGAACCGCTGCGCGGTTCTCCCCTTTGATATTAACCTCTCTCTGCGAGGCTTTTATTGTATACGAAAGAGGCGGCTCCGAGAGCCGCCTCTTTTTTGTTGGATTGGAGAATTACTCGGCGTCGGCGAGGGCCTTGGCTTCCTCGATGACCTTCTGCTGGACGTTGCCGGGGGCCTCTTCGTAGCGCACGAACTTGCAGGTGAAGGAGCCGCGGCCCTGC
>ERZ773229.872-NODE-872-length-23397-cov-11.209194_pt1 | contig 23397 bp, 20 predicted proteins | sample MGYA00580992_ERZ773229 | MGnify/ENA primary metagenome ERZ773229 (study PRJEB29015, sample SAMEA2737795) | human gut metagenome | biome: human gut; feature: human-associated habitat; material: faeces | place: China | collected 2012 ... | reverse complement strand
GATCTTATACATCATGGCGTCCATGTCCGTCTGGCTCATGACGCCCTCCACCACGTTGCCGTGGATCATAAACGGCGGAATGCAGTAGGTAAAGCCCTTGCCGATCATGAAGTCGCGGGCGTAAGCCAGCACTGCTTCGTGCAGCCGCGCGACATCGCCCAGCAGGTAGTAGAAGCCGCTGCCGGACACGCGGGCCGCGGCGTCCATGTCGATGCCGTCAAAGCGCTCCATGATGTCGGTGTGGTAGGGCACCTCAAAGTCCGGCGTCTTTGGCTCGCCGAACCGCTGCACCTCCACGTTGCAGCTATCGTCCGGCCCGATGGGCACGGAGGGATCGATCATCTGGGGAATGACCAGCATGATCTTGTTCAGCGCGGACTCGGCGTGCTCCTTCTTGGCCTCCAGCTGGGCCATACGCTCCGCGTCCGCCTTGACGGCGGCGTTGTTGGCATCGATCTCCGCCTGGATGGCGGCCTTTTCCGCCTCATCGGTACACTTTTTCAGCCGTCCGAACAGGGGACCGTTGGCCTTGGACAGCTTGTTGCGCTCCGCCTTCAGCGCCTCGCCATCGGCGATGGCCTGGCGGCGCTCGGCGTCCAGGGCGATGGCCTCGTCTACCAGAGGCAGCTTGGCGTTCTGGAACTTTTTGCGGATGTTCTCCTTTACCGCCTCGGGATTTTCCCGCACAAATTTGATATCAAGCATTGTGAACCTCGATTTCCGGCTGTTTCACGTGAAACAGCCCAGTTATTTCTTTTTGATGGCGTGGAGCGCGTCCAGCAGATCGTTGAGATCGTCGGTGCCGTAGTACTCCAGCTCAATGCGTCCCTTTTTGCGGCCGCTGACGATGCGGCAGCCGCGGCCCAGCCGCTCGCCCAGCTCTCGGGCGGCCTCCTCGGCGTAGTTGACGGACAAGGGATCTCTGGCTGGCTTTTCCGGCGTCTCCGCCATCAGCTTCTTGGCCAACAGCTCCGTCTGCCGCACGGACAGCTCACTTTTCAGCACAGCTGCCGCCGCCGTTTCCTGCTGCTTGGCAGGGAGGGGGAGCAGCGCACGGGCGTGCCCGCCGGACAGCCTGCCGTCCTCCACCATGGCCCGCACCGGCTCGCACAGGTTCAGCAGCCGCAGAGCGTTGGCCACGGCGGGACGGGACTTGCCTACACGTTTGGCCGTTTCCTCCTGGGTCATGTTGTACTGCTCCATCAGCACCTTGTACCCCTCGGCCTCTTCGATGGGGTTCAAATCCTCACGCTGCAGGTTCTCGATCATGGCCAGCTCCATAGCCTTGCGGTCGTCGGCCTCAATGACCACAGCAGGCACCTGAGTCAGCCCCGCCATACGGGCGGCGCGCCACCGGCGCTCACCGGCAATGATCTGGTAATAGCCGGACTGGAGCTTCCGCACCGTCAGCGGCTGGATGATGCCGTGCTGCCGGATGGAGTCGGCCAGGTCGGCCAGTGCATCGGGGTCAAACAGCTTGCGCGGCTGGGCCGCGCAGGACTCTACCTGACTGATGGGCAGCATCAGACTGGTCTTTTCCTCGTGGAGGGCCATCATATCGTCGCCCATAAGAGCGCCGAGACCCTTGCCGAGGCCCTTGGATATGTTTGCCATACTGCGTCTCCTTTCAGGCGTTTCGTTTCAAAAATTCCTCCGCCAGCGCGATGTAGGCGTCAGCTCCGCGGCAGTTGCGGTCGTAAGCGGTGATGGGGCGCCCGTGGCTGGGCGCTTCGCTGAGTCGGACGTTACGGGGGATGACGGTGCTGTATACCTTGGTGCCAAAGAATCGCTTGACTTCCTGGGCCACCTGAATGGACAGGTTGGTGCGCCCGTCGAACATGGTCAGCAGCACACCCTCTATGTCCAGGGACGGATTCATGCTGCGCCTCACGATGCGCACTGTGTTCATCAGGTCGCTGAGCCCCTCCAGCGCGTAATACTCGCCCTGCACCGGCACCAGCAGGCTGTTGGCGGCGCACAGCGCGTTCAGTGTCAGCAGCTCCAGCGACGGGGGACAGTCGATAAAGATGAAGTCGTACTGCTCCACCACCTGCCGCAGCGCAGCCTTCAGCAGAAACTGGCGGTTCTCCATCTCGATCATTTCCACGCCCGCACCGGCCAGCGCCTTGCTGCTGGGCAGCACATCACCGTAGGGAGTGGAGACGATGGCCTTTGCCGTCTCCGTGCCGTTGATGAGCACGTCATACACACCGTTGGACACGGACTTGTCCACACCCATGCCGCTGGTGGCATTGGCCTGCGGGTCGAAATCACACAGCAGCACCCGCTTACCCTTGGCCTTCACAGCGGCGGCCAGATTGACACAGGTGGTGGTCTTACCCACGCCGCCTTTTTGGTTGACGATGGCGATGATCTTGGACACAGCAAATTCCTCTTTCTATATAGTATCCCGCCCGACGCCGCCGTAAACAGCGGTCTCACCCCGTGTGGAGGCGCGGCAAAGGCAGCGGACAGCGCCGCCTTGGGAGTATTATATAACAGGTGCGCCTGTGGATTCAATAGAGAATTTGCAAAAAACAGAAACTGTTTCACGTGAAACGTCGAACTACGCGCCCTGACGCATGTTTCACGTGAAACATGCCGCCTCAGAAAAAGGGGGAGGGTGTTTCGCGTGAAACACCCTCCTTCCGTATCTGCTTATCTTCTCACACCAGTATCACGCCATCCAGCGGCGGCAGCGTCAAGTGTACCGTGCCGTTCTGCGATAGGAACTGCTGACCCGTCACGGCGTCGATGCACAGCCGTCCGTCCCACGGCAGCGTCAGCTCCAGCGGCGTATCACCGGCGTTCAGCGCCGTCACGGTGCGCTCCGTCCCGTGGAGCCGCTCTACCACCAGTCCGCCGCCCTGGGCGTGGAGATAGCGGATGATGCCGCACTGCATGGATATCCGTTCCGCCCGCAGCTGTCCCAGCCGCCGGAAGAAGGCCAGCAGCGATCCATCCTCACCGCCCCAGGGATAGGTGCCGCGGTTCAGCGGGTCCTCGAACCCCTGCATTCCCGCCTCATCGCCATAGTACAGGGTGGGGGAGCCTGGGAAGCTGTACAGGAGCATAGCCGCCAGACGCAACTTCTTCTGTCCCCGCGCCAGCTCGGCGGGGGAGAGGCGGTATGCCGCCCGCTGTCCCTTGTCCTCCGGCGTCCGTTCCACACCCAGCAGGGTCAGGATACGGGGCGTGTCGTGGGTCCCCAGAAAGTTCATGGCCCCGTAAAACGCCGCGGGGGGATAGTTTTCCCGTATGGTCTCCATGTCGTCGCGGAAGGCAGCGGCGTCACCGCCGCCCAGCCACGCCAACAGCGCCGTCCGGAAGGGATAGTTCATCAGCCCGTGGGTCTCCCGCCCCAGAAGATAGCGCCTGCGTCGGGAGTAGGCGATCTTGTTGCTGCCGTCCTCCCACACCTCACCCAGCAGATAGCCGTTGGGCTTCTCCGCTTGGATGGCGTCGCGGATGGCGGCGATAAAGTCATCCGGCAGCTCGTCGGCCACGTCCAACCGCCAGCCGTCGGCCCCGTCGCGGAGCCAGTGCCGCACCACGGAATTTTTGTCCGAGATGATGAACCGCCGGTAGTCCGGCTGCTCCTCGTTCACCGCCGGCAGGGTGTGTACGCCCCACCAGGCATCGTAGTCCGTGGGCCACGGGTGGAAGCTGTACCAGCTGAAATACGGAGATTCCGTGCTCTGGGCCGCCCCCGGCTCGGGATAGAATCCCTCCGCGTTGAAATACCGGCTGTTGGAGCCGGTGTGGTTGAACACACCGTCCAGAATAATGTGGATGCCTCGTGCGTGAGCCTCGCGGCACAACGTGCGGAAGTCCTCCTCGGAGCCAAGCATGGGGTCGATGGCGTGGTAATCTGCCGTGTTGTAGCGGTGGTTGCTGTCCGCTTCAAATATGGGGTTGAGATAGATGGTGGACACCGACAGGCTCTTAAGATAGTCCAGCTTCTCCGTGATGCCCGCCAGCGATCCGCCGAAGAAATCGCGGTTGGTGATCTGTCCCTGCTCATCCGGCAGGAACACAGGCTGGTCGCTCCAGTTGTCGTGGACCCACCGCCGGCCCACCATACCGCCGACATCCGGCACAGAGGTGCGCCGGAACCGGTCCGGAAAGATCTGATACGTCACGCCTTGTCCGAACCATGCGGGAGTGGGCGTGTCCTCATACACCGTCAGCTGCCACCGTGCCAGCGCGTCCTGCCCGCACCAGCCGCTGCGGCCGTAGCACACGGTGCTGCCGTCCGCACGGGTGAACCGAAAGGCGTACCAGCACAGGTCCGGCTCCTGCGGCGCAGTGTATATGCCGGAGAAGCCGCCCTCGGCAGGGGGGAGGGGGCATACCTCATCCACCCCCGCGAATTCGCGGTGTACCAGCAGCTCACAGGCGTAGTAGTCACCGTCCCGCAGGGTAAAGGACACCTCAGCGCCGCAGGCTACCGCACCAAAGGGGGACTTGCAGGCGGCGTCCCGCGGATCAAAAACAGGAAACATAGAAAGACCTCACACTTACTTCAAAAGGGTATTTTCGCCTATGGCAGTGCCGTCCTGGGCGCGGCTGAACCAGGAGTTGATGATCTCCACCGCCGTGTTGGCCAGCGCCGCGCCGCTGCCGCCCTTCTCGATGACGATGGCCACGGCGATCTCGGGTTTTTCGTAGGGCGCATAGGCCACGAACACGCCGTTGGCGATGTCGGTACCCACCTGAGCCGAACCGGTTTTTGCGCCGGCGGATACCACGCAGTTTTCGAAGGCGTAGGCCACGGAGCCGGACACCGTCAGCTCGTGCATGCCCCTGGTCACAGCACTCAACGTAGTATCGGACATTTCGACTGTATTTATCGGTTCATCGTCGTACATATACAGCAGCCGCGAGTTGTCGTAGGCCTTGACGTTCTTCAGCAGATGAGCCTGATAGTGATCGCCGCCGCCCACCAGCGTGGCCACGTAGTTGGCCAGCTGCAGCGGCGTAAACAGGTTGTAGGACTGGCCGATGGCGGCGGTAATGGTCTGGCCGTCGGTCCACTCCTGATCGTGGCTTTCCGCCCACTCAGGGGAGGCCAGCACGCCGCTGGAGTCGCCAATTTCAATGCCGGTGGACTGCCCCAGCCCGAATTGAGAGGCGTAGCTGTCCAGTGTCCGGATACCGGTGAGCCGTCCCACCTCATAGAAAAAGTAGTTGCAGGAGTCGGTGATGGCCTGAGACACATTGATGCGTCCGTGGGTGGAGCCGGTCTGGCTGTAGATCCAGCACATGGGCTGCGGATCCTTGTAATAGGTGTAGATACCGCGGTCCTGGATGATGGAGGACGGCGTGATGATGCCGCTCTCCAGTGCCGCCACCGCCGTCACCATCTTGAATGTGGAGCCTGGGGCATAGATGCCCTGGGTAGCGCGGTTGAACATGGGCAGCCGCTGGTCGTTCACCAGCTCATCGTAGTCCTCGTTGAACGTGGACAGGTCGTAGGTGGGGTAGCTGGCCAGCGCCAGCACCTCGCCGGTGCCTACACTCACCACGGCGGCCGCACCGCCGCGTTCGTTGCTGTCCTTGTCGATCATGCCGGAGATGGTCTCCGCCAGCGCCGCCTCCACATCGGCCTGGAGATCGATGTCCAGCGTCAGCGCCACCGTGCCGCCCGGCTGCGGCTCACGGGTGTAAAGCTCACCGGTGATCTTGCCGGTCTCGTCGGTGGTGATGAGCCGCCGCCCGTCCGTGCCCCGCAGGTAGGACTCAAATGCCTTCTCCACGCCGTCCTTACCCACCAGATCGTTCATGGAGTACCCCTTGTCGGCGTACCCCACATAGCCGGTGTCCTCGTTGCTGCTCCACTCCTCCTGCCAGATGGGGCCGATAGTGCCCAGAATGTGGGCCGCCAGCGCAGTGTTGTATACGCGCGCCGAAGCGGTGCGGATGGTGACACCCTCGTACCGTCCATCGGTGATGAGACTCAGCACCTCCGTGGACACATCCTCGGCGAAGGTGTAGCTGTCGCGGCTGTGCAGCTCATACCGCACACCTACGATGAGCCGCGCCTCCCGCTCCGACAGGCTTTCGTCCACGTGGTACAGCTCCCGCAGCTCCGAGAGGAGCTGCCGCCCGCTGGCGCCGGAGGTCAGATCGTTTTTTTCGATAAACTTGTCAAAGGTCTCCGACCGCGCGTTGGAGTACCGCAGGAAGTTGCCCACCCGCCCAATGGGCAGGGTGTCGTTCCAGCCGGTCCCCGTCTCCTCGCACAGCTGCACCAGCCGCAGGATGGCGGCGTTCAGCGCCGCATCATCGTCAAAGCCGCTGCGGTCGAACACCAGCGTATAGGCCAGCCGATTAGACACCAGCACCTTGCCGTTGCGGTCGGTGATGATGCCGCGGGAGGCCGTCACCGTCTCGCTGGCGGCATTACTGGAGATGGATTTGGCGCGGTTTTCGCCGCCGTGGAGGATCTGGGCGTCGTACAGCACCGCCGCGAACAGCAGCAGGAACGCGCCGAAAAACGCCAGCAGGGCGATGACCCTCCGCTTGGCCGGATGTGGGTTCTGCATCATGGGAAACTCCTTTTGGTCATGCGCTCCGCGTCAGGCGGAACACCTTGTAAAACGAGATATGTGCCAGCGGCGTGGCCGCCAGCGACAGCAGCAGCTCCTTGCCCATCAGCATCAGCGCCGGACCGGTGGAGATGCTCTGCTGGTACGTCCGCAGTAGGATCTGCAAAAGTCCGCACAGCAGCAGGCCCACGGCGTTCGCTGCCAGCGAGCAGAAAAATCCCGCCACGATGACCTGACCGGACAGCAGTTGCGCGATGACCGCCGCCGCCAGAAAGACCAGGCAGTAGAAGCACACGAACACGCCGGTGGGCATCAGCAGGTCACAGGCCAGCCCGAAGAACAGGGCGTACAGCAGCGACTGCCCGCTGCGCTCCAGCGTTACGGGAATGACCGCCAGCGCCGGCAGCAGGAAGGGGTGGACGCCGCCGATGCGGATGCGTACCAGGATCAGGTCCTGCACCGCCAGCAGCACCAGCGCACACAGGCAGTAGAGTATCCATTTTTGCACGATAGCGCGCCGAGTCATGGCGTCTCCTTTCCCGCGGTCACTCCACCACGTCGAAGTCGGTGATGATATACAGGTCCGTCAATCCCTCCGGGTCGCAGCGGGGCTCCAGCACCGCGTAGCGGGCCAGCCCGCCGTCGTCTGTGCGCACATCCTCCACGGAACCAATGGTCAGCCCGTAGGGATAGTACCCGCCCAGACCGGAGGTGACGATGAGATCCCCCGTGATAAGGGTGGAGGAGTCCGGCAGATAGGTGAGCTTCAGCTTGCCCTGGCTCATCAGCGCCAGATCTCCGGCGGCGATGGCCGTCTCTTCCGTGCGGAACACCATAGCGCCCAGCTGGGAGCCGGTGTCCAGGATGGTGGTCAGGCGGCACCAGTTCAGGCCCACCTCCGTCACCACACCCACCAGATTGCCGTAGCAGTCCACGGCGCAGTCGTTTTCCGCCACGCCGTGCTGGCTGCCGCGGTTCAGCACCAGTGTGCTGGCCCAGTTGGACACGTCCCGCTGGGTGACGCGGGCCGCCTCAAACTTCAGGTCGGATCGCTGCTCCCGCAGGCCCAGAAGCTTCCGCAGCCGCTGGTTCTCCTGCGCTGCGGGCTGGGCGCTCTGCAGCTCCTGCCGCAGCTGGGCATTCTCCTGCCGCAGGGCCTCGTTCTCCGCCTGCAATTCCTCCACGCTGGCAAAGTGGTCGCTGATGCCGTCCACCCAGTTCACCACAGCCGATCCGGCTGCGCGGAAGGGGGACGCGATAACGCCCAATGCGTTGTGGAGAAAGCTGGTGCCGGAGCCCATGGCCGAGATGATGCACAGTACCACGGCGATCACCGCCGCGCCGCCCAGCAGCCAGATACCTGTTTTGGTAAAAAATCGCTTCATTGACCGTTTCCTTTCAGCCCAGCAGGGTGATGCCGAACTCCGCCAGCATCCGGCTCAGCAGCAGCACCGGCAGCCCCATCACGTTGAAAAAGTCGCCGTCGATGCGCTCTACCAGCAGCGCGCCCTGGCCCTGCACGCCGTAGGCCCCCGCCTTGTCCATGGGTTCGCCGCCGGCGATGTAGGCCCGCAGCTCTGCCTCCGACGCGGCGCGGAAATAGACATCCGTGGACAGGGCGCGGGTCAGCGCCCGCTGCCCCTGCCGCACCGTGACACCGGTGCATACCGTGTGGCGCCGCCCCTGCAGCGCCGTCAGCATGGCCAGCGCCTGGGCTTCGTCAGCGGGCTTTCCCAGCTTTTTGTCGTCCAGAAACACCATGGTGTCAGCGGTAATGACGATCTCATCCTCCGTGGACGCCACGGCCTGAGACTTCTCGCGGGAGATGTAGCGCACGATCTCCTCCGGCGTCAATCCGTCGGGATACCACTCCTCCACCTGGGGCACGCGGACGGTGAAGTCACGGATGCCGATCCGCTGCAAAAGCTCCTGCCTCCGCGGGGAGCCGGAGGCCAGTATGATCCTCGCCATACCGCTCACCGCCCCGTGGAGCCGAAGCCGCCTGTGCCGCGGTCCGTCTCGTCCAGCGTGTCCGCCGGCACCACCGTGGGCTGCACCACCGGCGTCACCATCAGCTGGGCGATGCGGTCGGCGGGCTGGATGGTGTAGGCTTCGCCGCCCAGATTCACCAGACCCACTCCGATCTCGCCGCGGTAGTCGCTGTCAATGACGCCCACGCCGTTGGACAGGCACACACCCTGCTTGATGCCCAGCCCGCTGCGGGCGAACACCAGCGCCACATAGTCCGCCGAGGGCAGGGCGATGGCGATGCCGGTAGGGATGAGCCGCCGCTCACCGGCGGCCAGCGTCACCGGCTGGTCGATGCAGGCGTACAGGTCCATGCACGCTGCGCCCGCCGTGGCGAAGCGGGGCAGGGGGATGTCCGTCCCGATTTTGGGGGACAGAGCTTTGATCTTCAGTTCCATAGGCAAATTTTCCTCAAATATTGAAAACTATCTGTAATATACTATCGCAATTATACTATGAGTTTACTCAACGCCGCGGTAAAACAGGCCGCGGGTCAGGTCCTCCGGCGTCCAGCTGCCGCCGTTCTGATACCGCTGCAGCACCTGCACGCACTGCTCCGGTGTCTCCGTAGTGAACCGCAGCCGCCCATAGGTCAGGCCGCAGCGCCGCATTTCCGGCTTGTCGGCCAGGAACAGCGTCTTGCTGTTCTGGATCTCGCACCGGCAGCCGTAGCCGCAGAGCACAGGGAATCGTGCGCCGGTACGGTCGGTGAGGACGCTGCCTGCCCCGTGGGTGCAGCCCACGCTGCATCTGGTGACGCAGTTCTCCGTCACCATCAGCGGCAGCCGCCCGTAAATGATGGCCTCGCAGGGCAGGTACTTCCGGAGATCCCGCACCTGCTGCCACCTTAGCTCGAAGGAGACTGTCGCGCTGGCCAACTCCTGCCCCTGCCAGAACAGCAGGGCGCGGGAGTTGAAAATGTTCAGTCCGAAGTCGCCCCGCAGCGTCCGGTTCAGTCCCCGGGCGATGGGGAGATGGCCCAGATTGCCTATGGCCACCGCCGACGCCTCGGGGTGCTGCTCCAGCAGCTGCCGAAGGGGCGTCTCGTCCGCCGTCCGGAAAATGCGGGGCAGCACGGCGCACAGCTCCGTCTCGCCCCAGTCCAGTTCGGGGGCCAGCCGCTCCAGTTCTTCCACAGGAACATACACCGCCGCAGGCTTTTCTGCCAGCAGCGCCGCTGTCACCTGCTCTGCCTTCTGCACGGAACAGGTGAAGCGCATAGCCTGCCCGCCCTCCGGCGCATCCGGCAGGGGAAGGGCAGGCAGCTTCCGGCGGGGTGGGATGTCCATCCGCCGCTTTGCCAGCTCCTCCAGCAGCTCCCGGCGCAGACCGTTGACGGCGCTGGCGGGTATCGTCAGTCCCTCATCCAGCTCGATCTCGATACGGTCTGCTGTAAATACGGTGCCGCCGGTCTTGCTCAGCCGCTGCCGCAGCTCCTCCGCTGTTACCGCGCGGTTCCGGGCTTCCTCCGGTACAGCGCCGTCCACGGCGAAGGCCGCGCCGCCGTGGACGGCGCAGGCGCCGCCCAGCCGCACAGGTTCGCCTCGCCGTACTGACAGACGGAGATTTACCGGTATTTTTCTGTTTTCCCGCCCGTTTTCATACATTTCACGGGCCTTTGCAAACAGCTCCTTCGGCTCCGGTGCGTTCTCCGGACGGGTGCCGAACATCTGGGGACCCTTTTTGCCCAGCCAGTAGCCGTCGGTGAACCCGCTGCGGGAAAACGCCTGCTCCAGCTGGCGGCTCTCCTCCGCCGTGGGCCGACGCTTTTCGTCCAAAAGCCGCCGGTAGATGCCGGTGACCACCACCACATACTCCGGCCGCTTCATCCGACCCTCCAGCTTGAGACAGGCCACGCCCATGGCCTCCATCTCCGTCAGATACGCCGACAGGTTGGCGTCCTTCAGGCTCAGGGGATGGCCGCCGCGGCAGGGCCCGTTGACCCCGTAGGGCAGGCGGCAGGGCTGGGCGCAGGCGCCGCGGTTGCCGCTGCGCTCGCCCACCACGGCACTCATCTCGCACTGACCGGAGTAGCACATGCACAGTGCGCCGTGGGCAAAAACCTCGATCTCGGCGGGACAGCCGGCGCAGATCTCGCGTATCTCATCGCGGGCCAGCTCGCGGGCCAGCACCACCCGCTCCAGTCCCAGCGCGGCGGCCTCGTTGGCTCCGCCCAGGGTGAACAGGCTCATCTGGGTGCTGGCGTGGAGCGGTACGTCCGGCACGATCTCACGGGCCAGGGTCAGCAGACCCCAGTCCTGCACCAGTACGGCGTCCACGCCCATATCACTGGCCTTGCGCAGCGACTCTGCCGCCTGCTCCAGCTCACGGTCCGTCAGCAGGGTGTTCAGCGTCAGAAAGACCCGCACGCCTCGCAGATGGCAGTACACCACTGCCGAAGCGAATTCCTCATCGGTGAAGTTTTTGGCACTGCGCCGCGCGTTAAAGGCGCCGAAGCCCATATATACCGCGTCCGCGCCGGTCTGGACGGCGGCGATGAGGGAGTCGAGGCCGCCGGCGGGGGAGAGGAGCTCCATCATCCCTTGCGGTTCTGCTGAGACTGCAGCTTGCGGCGCAGCTCGGCGGCCTCATTCTTGGCGCGGCTGGCCTCGTCCAGATAGGTTTTCAGCTGGCGGCGCAGATTGTCGGCGTTTTCCTGGGCCTTGCACAGCTCATCCGCCAGGTTCACGGCGGCCAGTACGGCGGCGTTGTCGCGGCTCATGTGAGCGCCGTCCATCAGCTGGCGCATCTCGCCGTCCACCATGGCGCCTACCTTCTCCATATAGGCCGCGTCCTCCTCTGCCACCAGCGTGTACTCCGTGCCGCAGATGGTCATTGTTACCCGATTCGCCATAGGTCAACCTCCTCTGTATCTTCGCAAAAATTATGTTGTCTCTATCGGTAAAGATATCAATACAGCATCCATTATAGCACAATTTCCCGCTGTGGAAAGCCTATTTTGACGAAAAGCGGAAATTTGTAAAAATGTGACCGTCCCTGCTTTACGCCGACGGACTTTTCATGTAAAATAGGGGGCACTGAGAAAAGGGAGGCCGGAGCCATGAGCGGTTATATCCTGCGGGGCGGACAAGAGAATATCACGCTGCCCGCCGCCGCAGTGGAGAGCCTGCTGCGCCGCGGGGAGGGCGATGCCGCCCTGCTGTATCTGGCGCTGCAGCGGTTCGGCCGCGGCGTAACGCCGGAGGAGCTGGAAAAGGTGCTGCCCACCATGAGCCGCCTGCGGCTGGACGCAGCGGAGCGGGTATTGCAGGAGCTGGGACTCCTGCCGCGGCCCCAGACGCCCGGTCCCGAACCGGCGGCGGAAAAGCCCGTTTACTCCGCAGAGGACATCACCGCCCTGCTGACGGACAACGAGGGCTTCCGCCTGCTGATCCCCCAGGCGGAGCAGCAGCTGGGCAAAAAGCTGCGCACCGCAGACTTGCAGATACTGGCAGGGCTGTACGATGATCTGGGCCTGCCGGCGGACGTGATCTATTTGTTGCTGTGCCACTGTGTGGACAGGGCCAGGGCCCAGTGGGGCGAGGGACGCCGGCCCACCATGCGGCAGGTGGAGAAGGAGGGCTATCACTGGGCCCAGCTGGGCCTGTTCGATCAGGACAGCGCCGCCGCCTACCTGCGGACGTGGAGCCGCCGCCGCCAGAAGATGGGGGCGTATATGAAGGCAATGCAGCTGCCGGACCGCCCGCCTGTGGAAGCGGAGAGCCGCTATATCACAGACTGGATGGACATGGGCTTCCCGCCGGAGACGGTGGCCATGGCCTATGAGCGGACGGTGTTTTATAAGAAGGACATGAACTGGCGCTATCTCAACGGCATCCTGCGCCGCTGGCACGAAAACGGCTGGCATACGCCGCAGCAGGTGGAAAAGGGCGAGGAGCGCAAGAGCGCACCGGCCCAGAGCGGCGGCCAGAGCGGCCAGCAGGGGGGCGCGGAGCAGAACGCGTGGATGCGCCGGTATATCAAGAGGTGACGACATGGCATACGACGGCAGGATCATGCAGCGGGCGCTGGCCCGCTTCGACGAGGACAAGCAGCGCCGATCCGCCCAGCTGGATCAGCGGCGGCGGGCGCTCTACGCCCGTGAGCCGCGGCTGGCGGAGATCGAGACGGAGCTGCGGGGCACCATGAGCCGCATTATCTCCTCCGCACTGGCCCGGGGGACGGACCCGCTGCCCGCCATTCGGGTACTGCGGGACGAGAACCTTGCCTTACAGCAGGAGCGGACGCAGCTGCTGGCAGCCATGGGCTATCCTGCGGACTATCTGGAGGAGAAGCCTGCCTGCCGCCTGTGCGGCGACACCGGCTATGCCAACGGCCGCGTGTGCGGCTGCCTGCGGGCCTACTACGCCCGCGAGCAGCTGGCGGAGCTGTCCCGCCTGCTGCCCCTGGGGGAGGACAGCTTCGAGACGTTCAGCTTCGACTGGTATGACAGCGCGGTGCAGCCGACCTTCGGCGTGTCGCCCCGGGCCAATATGGAGCGGAACTTCGACGTCTGCCGTGACTACGCCTACCAGTTCGCCAAGGGCGGGGGCAGCCTGCTGCTGTCCGGCGGTACGGGACTGGGCAAGACGTTTCTCTCCGCCTGCATCGCGCGGGTGGTCAGCGAGAACGGCTTCTCCGTGGTGTACGACACGGCGGCCAGCGTGTTCGCACGGTTCGAGGACGCCAAATTTCGGCGGGACGAGGACGGCGGCGAGGATGCGGACCGCTGCATGCGCTGCGACCTGCTGATTTTGGACGATCTGGGTACAGAGATGACCACCTCCTTCGTCCAAAGCGCCCTGTACCAGATCATCAACGGGCGGCTGATGGAAAAGCGCTCTACCATCATCAGCACCAATCTGGCGCCGGAGGAGATCGGCAGCCGCTACGGCCGGTCCGTGCTGTCCCGTCTGGAGGGGGAGTACGAGATCCTGCCCTTCTTCGGCGAGGACATCCGGCGGCTGAAGCGGGAGCGGCAATGATATGAATAGGACATAAAAAAGACGCCTGCGGGCGTCTTTTTTTGCGCGCAGGGACAGATTTTTCAGATTTCCCGACGGTTTCTGCCTGATTTCGCGGCAAATGCGCCGTAAAATGGGGGGAAAGGAGGGGGAGACCATGAGGAAAAACCAGAAGGGGGAGTTTCTGTCCAGCCGCGTCCGCTACATCGCCATTGGCGCCGTGCGGCCCAATCCGCAGCAGCCCCGCCGCAGCTTTGACGAGACGGCGCTGCGGGAGCTGGCGGACAGCATCCGCGCCTACGGGATTTTACAGCCGCTGACGGTGCGGGACAAGGGCGGCTATTACGAGTTGGTGGCGGGAGAGCGGCGGCTGCGGGCCGCCCGCATGGCGGGCCTGCGGGAGGTGCCGTGTCTCATTGCGGCGGTGGGAGAGGAAGACGCGGCGCTGCTGGCCCTCATCGAGAATTTGCAGCGGCGGGATCTGGACTATCTGGAGGAGGCGGCGGCCATCTCCCGCCTCATCGGGCGGTACGGCCTGTCCCAGCAGCAGGCGGCGGAGAAGCTGGGCAAGTCCCAGCCCGCCATCGCCAACAAGCTGCGGCTGCTGCGGCTGGGGCCGCCGGTGACGGACTGCCTGCGGCAGTTCGGCCTGACGGAGCGCCATGCCCGGGCGCTGCTGCGGCTCACCGACCCGGAGCAGCAGCTGGCGGCGGCGCGGCACATGGGACAGCGGGGTCTCAACGTGGCTCAGGCGGAGCAATACATAGATGCCCTGGCCGCCCGGAACCGGACGGAGCCGCTGCGGCGGCGTCCCACGTACATCATCAAGGACGTGCGGCTGTTCCTGAACAGCGTGGAGCGGGGCGTGCGGCTGATGCAGTCGGCGGGCGTAGGCGCGGAGGTAGGCCGCTGCGACACGGACGAGGAGATCCTCTTGACCATCCACATTCCCAAGCGCCGGCCCGCAGGGGTTGTTACGGATTCGTAACCCATTTCCCACAGGGGTATGGTATCATGGGCTGGCACAGGATACCCCTGTGGCGAAAGGGAAGGAGGGGGACATCTATGGAAGAAAACATCGTGTCCTCTGTGAAAACGACAGAAGCGGCCGACGGCGCACGGCTGGAACAGATTGCGCCGGAGAAGCCGCCGGTCTCCGGCGGCAGAAAAGCGGGCTTGATCGTCGGCATCGTTGTGGGCGTGCTGGCACTGGCCTACATAGCCGCCTGCGCGGTGGTGCAGTTCCTGTATAACGACACCGCGCTGCCCCACACGGATGTGCTGGGGGTGGACGTGTCGGGACAGGCTGCCCAGCAGATCGAAGCACTGTGGGAGCAGCAGGGCGAGCAGGTCCTCCATGACACCGCCGTGACCCTGACGGAGAGCGGTGAGAGCATCGGCGCCGTCACGCTGGAGGAGCTGGGCGTCACCGTGACGCCCCAGGCGGCGGCTGTGGCCGCCGGTGCGTCCCGGCGGTACGAAAGCTGGGGCGGCGGGGCGCTGGCATGGCTCCGCGGCGGGTATGAGCTGATCCGCAGCTGGTTTGCCCAGACCTCCGCCGTACCAGCGCTGGACGTGGATCAGTCGGCGCTGGATGCCGCCTGCGAGAAGTTGGCGGCATCGCTGAACTGCACGGTGGTGGACGGCGGCTACCGTCTGGAAAAGGGCGAGGGCCTGTATATCACCAAGCCCGCTGACGGCCGCATGCTGGACGCGCCGCAGCTGGAGAGCGACCTTGCCGCCATGCTGCAAAGCGGGGAGCTGACGCCGGTGGCCTGCGTCTATGAGGAGAAGAAGGCCCAGACCGTGGACGTGCAGGCGATACACGACCAGCTGGCGGGAGAGAAGGTGGAGGCCGTCTGCGACAAGGAGACGGGGAAGCCCACCGAGTCCCGCGTGGGCCTCTCCTTCGATGTGACGGCGGTGCAGGCCCAGCTGGATGCCGCACCGGCGGGTACGGAATTCCTGGCCGATGCGGAGGTGGAGTTCCCCACCGTGTCCACCGAGGAACTGGAGGAGTGCATGTTCCGCGACGTGCTGGGTACCTACACCACCAAGTGTGCGGGACCCTGGGGCCGCCACCAGAACATCAAGCTGGCGGCGGCGGCCATCAACGGCAGGATCTATAACCCCGGTGAGGAGTTCTGGTATAACTCCGCGGTGGGCCAGCGCACGGCGGCCCGCGGCTATCAGGAGGCCGGCGTCTACGAGGGCGGGCGCACCACCACCGGCATCGGCGGCGGCATCTGCCAGGTGTCCTCTACGCTGTACTACGCGGTACTGCTCAGCGATCTGGATATCGTGCTGCGCTACTGCCACATGTTCAATCCGGGCTATATGCCCATTGGCTGCGACGCCACGGTGAGCTGGGGCGGGCCGGACTTCGCCTTCCGCAACAGCCGCGACTATCCTATCAAGATCGTCACATCCTACAACGACAATACCAACGAGGTGACGTGTACCATTCTGGGCACCAAGGTGGATGATCACTACGTGGTCATGACCAACGCCGTGCTGAGCGTCACGGACTATCAGACGGTATATCAGGAGTCCCCGGACGTGGCCCCGGGCGAGGAGGTCATCGACCAGTATGGCCATACCGGCTACTACGTCCGGACGTGGCGCAACATCTACGATGGCGACGGCAACCTGCTGTCCAGCCGCGTGGAGGCCGACAGCCACTACGACGTGGGCAACAAGATCATTCTGGTGGCGCCCGGGTATCTGCCGGGCGACAGCGAATAACGAAAAGGGGCATATCCGCGATATGCCCCTTTTTGCAGGCGGAGACTGTCGAATCTTGCGATTTTATTAAGTGTTTCCGCCGAACACCTTAAATCGGCAGCGGCGCACTTGCGTACCGCCGCAGAATGGGTATAATCAAAACACAGACATCACCGGAGGGAGGGAAATACTGTGCGCACACTGGTCATCGACGCCGCGGCGCTGGCGCGGAACCTGGACAGGCTGCGTCGGGCCGCGTCGGCCCGCATCATCGGCGTGGTGAAGGGGAACGGCTACGGGCTGGGCCTGACGGACTACGCCCGCTTTCTGACGGAGCACGGCGTGGATATGCTGGCTGTGTCCACGGCGGAGGAGACTGCGGCTCTGCGTCAGGCGGGGATCGCGGCGGAGGTGCTGATGCTGTCCTCCACCGCAGTACCCCGGGATGTGGCCGTCCTGCTGGACTGCGGTGCCATCCTGACGGTGGGCTCCTGCGCTGCGGCGGAGACGGTGTCCGCCGTGGCCGTGGAAAAGGGCGTCACTGCCCGCGTCCACGTGAAGCTGGACACCGGCATGGGCCGCTTCGGCTTCCTGCCGCAGGACGTGACGGAGGCCGCCGCCCTGCTGAAAAGCCTGCCATCTCTGCGGGTGGAGGGGGTGTTTACCCACTTCGCCAACGCCGCCGACGAAGCCTTGACCCGCCGGCAGTACCAGCGGTTTCAGGAGGGAGCGGCCCTGCTGGAGCGAGCCGGTATCGAGACGGGGCTGCGCCACGTCTGCGCCTCCTCCGCGTTTCTGCGGTATCCGGAGATGCAGCTGGACGCGGTGCGTCTGGGCTCGGCGCTGCTGGGACGGCTGTCGGTGCCGGACCCACTGGGGCTGGAGAAGATCGGCTGGCTGGAGACGCAGGTCATGGAGCTGAAGGACTTGCCGTCTGGCTGGAAGGTGGGCTACGCCGGCGCGTACCGCACCAAGCGGCCCACGCGTCTGGCTCTGCTGCCGACGGGCTATACCAGCGGCGTGGGAGTAACGGAGGAATCCAACGCCCTGCGCCTGCGGGATAGGGTGTACCGGCTGCTCCACGCCGGACGGGCGCTTCTGCGCAGCGACGGTCTGACGGGGCTGGTCAACGGCCGGCGCTGCCCTGTGCGGGGCGTGGTGGGCGCCACCCAGCTGATGCTGGACGTGACGGACGTGCCCTGTGCCGTTGGGGACATGGTGCGTCTGGAGGTGCGGCCCAAATACGTGGACAGCGCCGTGCCGCGGGAATACCGATAAGGACGAAAAAAGGAGCCGGACTTCATGAGTCCGGCTCCTTTTATGCGATTTTTTACCGGCACAGGAAGCTGTACCAGCCCTCGGAGTCGTGTTGCTCCACGATGGTCCAGCCCTCGGCGCGCAGCTTGGCGGAAACCTCTTCCGCGCGGTCGTCGATGATGCCGGAGCACAGGAACAGACCACCCTCCTTCAGGAAGGGCCGCACCTTGCCGGAAAGCCCCATAATGACGTCCGCCACAATGTTGGCCACCACCATATCATAGTCGCCGCCGAATTCCGCCTGCAATGCCTTGTCCGTCAGCACGTCGCCCCAGCGCACGGTGTAGCGGTCCTTGCCGATGCCATTGAGGGCGGCGTTCTCGTAGGCCACGTCCACGCACTTCTCGTCGATGTCGCAGGCAAAAGCCTCCTTGGCTCCCAGCACCAGCGCCGCGATGGACAGGATGCCGCTGCCGCAGCCCAGATCCAGCACTCTTTCGCCGCCGTGGATGCACTTGTCCAGCGATTGCAGGCACAGCCGGGTGGTGGCGTGGCTGCCGGTGCCGAAGGTGAGACCCGGGTTCAGCACCAGCTTCACCCGTCCTCTGGCCTTGGTCTCCTCCCACTGGGGTACCACCAGCAGCCGCTCCCCGATCTCCATGGGCTTGTAGAACTTCTTCCAGTTGTTTTCCCAGTCTGCATCGGCCACGTTGCCAATGGTCAGCAGCATCGGGCCGTACTCCGGATGCTCCTTTTTCAGGGCGGACATGGCGATGCGTACCTGCGCCACGATGTTCAGGGCATCCTCGTTCCGCTCCAGATAGAAGGTGACGCGGCTGACGCCGGCCTTTTCCCGCAGCAGGTCCTCATCCACATAGTCCCAATACTGCCGGTTATGCTCCAGAAAATCCTTGAAATCCGCTTCATCGTCGATGATGACGCCGGTGATGCCCTGCTGCTCCAGCAGTGCCGTCACCGCATCCAGCCCCGACGGCGAGGTGTCGATCTTCAGCTCCAGCCATTCCATGTGCGTTCCCTCCGAATGTGAAGTCATGTGTCAGCGCTTGGTGCCCACGAAGAACAGGCCCATGGTGTTGGGGCCGGTGTGGCTGCCGATGACAGGCCCGATGTAGTTGATATAGACCTCCTTCACGCCGTAGCGGGCCTTCAGCTCCTCTGCCACGGCGCGGGACTCCTTCTCGCAGTCTGCGTGGCAGATGAACATCACCTGCTCACTGGGCTCGATGCCCAGCTCCGCCACCTTGTCGATGAGGGCCTGCAGGCTGGCCTTGCGGCCGCGGGCCTTGCTGACGGGCACCAGCTTGCCCTCGTCGGAGGTATGCATCACCGGCTTGATGGACAGCATGGTACCCAGAAACGCGGTGGTGGCGGACACGCGGCCGCCCATCTTCAGGAAGTTCAGGTCGTCCACGGTGAACCAGTGGTCAATGTGAAGCTTGTTTTCCTCTACCCACTGCACCAGCTCCTCAGCGGACAGACCCTCCCGCTTTTTCTGCACCGCCAGATACAGCAGCAGCCCCTGCCCCAGCGAGGCGGACAGGGAGTCCACCACGTAGACATGGCTCTCGGGGAACTCGTCCGCCATAGTCTTGGCGGCGATGCAGGCGTTCTGGTACGTGGCGGACAGAGCACTGGAGAAGTTGATGCACACGATGTCCTGGCCCTGGGCCAGCACGGCGCGCATGGCGTCCTCGAACTGTCCTACATTGGCGGCGGAGGTGGTGCTGAGGATACCGCTGCGGATGTTCTTGTAAAACTCCTCGAAGCTGATCTCACTGCCGTCCAGCATGTTGGCGTAGTCCTTGCCGTTCATGTGGACGGTCAGGGGCACCACATTCAGCTCCAGCTCCTGGGCCATGTGGGCGTTCAGATCGCAGCAGCTGTCGGTCATGATGATATAGTCACGCATAGCAAAAGCCTCCTTTTGTCGAATGGATGTTCACGATACTCCATGGTAACACGAAACGCGCCAGTTGAAAAGGGGAAACCCGAAAATTTGCGCACCTCTTACAAAAATACGGTCATTTTCCCACGCAGAAGCGGGAGAAGATGGTATCCACCAGATCCTCGCGGATGCGCTTGCCGTTCAGCTCGCCCAGTGCCTCCAGTGCCGCTTCGCAGTCCGTCAGCACCACATCCGGCGTCATGCCCGTGTCCAGTGCGCCGCGGGCCTCCGCTACGGCGGACAGGGCGCGTTCCACGGCGTCAGCCTGACGCGCGTTGGTCAGCAGCTCGCCCGCAGGCGTCTCCCCCGCAGGGTACAGCGCCGCCACAGCCTCCGCCAGCGCGTCCAGCCCCGCGCCGGTTTGGGCGGAGATATACAGCACGCGGGGGAACCGCTCAGCCAAGGCCGCCGTGTCCAGCTTTTGGGGCAGATCGCTCTTGTTCACCAGCACCAGCAGGCGGGGCGCCTGCTCCGCCGCCGCCATGGCCTGTTCGTCCTCATCTGTCAGAGTCTGGGAGCCGTCCAGCACCAGCAGGGCCAGCGCCGCCCGCTGCGCCGCCTGACGGCTGCGTTCCACACCCATAGCCTCGATGCGGTCAGCGCTGTTTCGGATACCGGCGGTATCCGTCAGCCGCAGCAGTACGCCGCCCACCAGCACCTTTTCCTCCACGGTGTCGCGGGTGGTACCGGCGATGTCGGTGACGATGGCGCGGTCGTAGCCTAACAGGGCGTTGAGCAGGGAGGATTTCCCCGCGTTGGGCCGCCCTAAGATCACGGCGGGGACGCCCTGCTTCAGAAGCTGTCCGCGGGAGAAGGTGGCCAGCAGCCGCTCCAGCTCCCGCTGGGCACGACTCAATGTGTCCAGCATCTCCTGGCGCTGTACGTCCTCGATGTCCTCGTCGGGGTAGTCCACCACGGCATAGAACCGTGCCGCCATAGCCATCAGACCGTCGTAGATACCGGCGATGGTGCGGCTCAGCACACCGTCCAGCTGGCACACCGCGTTTTTCGCCGCCTCCGCCGTCTCCGCGTCGATGAGGTCCGCCACGGACTCCGCCTGGATCAGGTCCATGCGTCCGTTGAGGAAGGCCCGCCGCGTGAACTCGCCGCCTCTGGCCTGACGGCACCCCGCGGCCAACAGCGCGGCCAGACCCGCGTTCAGCACCACCGGCGAGCCGTGGCAGTGTACCTCCGCGCAGTCCTCACCGGTGTAGCTGTTAGGCCCTGCGAACCGGACGCACAGCACATGGTCGATGACGCTGCCGCTCCGGTCCAGCAGGTCGCCATACACCATGCTGCGAGGCTGCTGCGCACCGGCGGGGCGGCCGTTTCTGGCGCGGAACACGCGGTCCAGCGCCGCCAGTGTGCCGGGGCCGGACAGGCGCAGGATGCCGATGGCACCGGGCAGTTGGGGCGTGGCGATGGCAGCGATGGTGTCGGACATGGCGGGGAGCCTCCTTGCGGTCGTTTTTTCCAGTATACCACGGCGGACGTCAAAAGGAAAGGGCGGGGTATCCCCGCCCTTTCCTTTTTTAATCAAGATGGTCAATGGCGTACTGTGCTTCCTCCGAAGTAAATTGTTCGCCGTATTCAGAAACTAACTGGTCGTAAATCGCCGCATGAGACATACTCATTAAGCTTTGATAGGATTTGGCCTTAGCCAGAGCATTTGCGTTATAATCCGCGACCAGATTATCCACTGCATACTGTGCGGCATCTGCTGGAAAGTTTTCGCCATACTCGGAGACCAATTGGTTATAAATGCCTTTTTTTGACATATGCATCATATCGGAATAGGACTGTGCTTTTTTTAGAGCGGCCTTATACTCGGAGGGAATCTTCTCATCTTCTTCGACTGCGGCCATAGAGTCACTTTTACTTACGTCAGGAACGGTTTGCGTTGGCTGGGATGAGGGTTTTTGCGCAGGCTTTGCAGCTTGCTCGCCGGTTTTGTTGTTCCCGCCAATGATAGAAGCGGCAAGTACTACTAAGATCAACCAAAACCACCACTTTTTATACAGGGGTTTGCCGTTAACATTCTTTCCGCAATGGGGGCAGACTTTTTGGCCCGCGGGAATTTCTGTACCACAACTGGCACAGTAGCTGTATTTTGCACTTATATTTTCTCCTCCACATAAAGTTGATAGCAAACATGCTATCTATTAGAATAACGATAACACATTTGCTATAAGCTGTCAACAATAAGGGGGCTTGTAGCATGATTCAACGAATGATCGACGTGCGGATTGACCACGACGAAAGCCAACGGGAGCTGGCAGCTGCTATTGGTTATCATCAGGTACAAATTGCCAGATATGAGACAGGGTTCAACACACCGCCCATCGCATATTTGGTGAAATTCTGTCAGCATTATCATGTGAGTGCGGACTATATCTTAGGACTGCCGCGAGATGGAGAGTGGCCGCGTCCATAATAAAACAAGAGACACGCCGGATGGCGTGTCTCTTGTTTTATTAGGTGGTTACTCGGCCTTGGGAGCCTCAGCGGCGGCCTTGGCGGCAGCAGCCTTCTTCTCAGCAGCAGCCTTCTGCGCAGCCTTGAACTTCTCCTTCTCCTCGGGAGTGGGGATGGGCTCGATGGCGTTGCGGGGGCAGGCCTTGGCGCACATGGTGCAGTTCTTGCACTTGCTGTAATCGATGACGGCCACGTTGTTCTCCACGTGGATGGCGTCGAACTTACAGGTGCGCTCACACATACCGCAGGCGATGCAGCTGGAGGCGCACACCTTGGTGACGGCAGGGCCCTTGTCCTTGTTGGAGCAGTTGACGAACACCTTCTGCTTGTAGGGCACCTCCACGATCAGGTGGTGCGGGCAGGCAGCGCGGCAGGCGCCGCAGTTGGTGCACTTCTCCTTGTCCACCACAGCCACGCCGTTGACGACGTGGATGGCGTCGAACTTACAGGCAGCGGCGCAGGAGCCGAAGCCGAAGCAGCCGTAGCGGCAGGCCTTGGCGTCGCCGCCGCAGACCTTGGTGGCTGCCAGGCAGTCCTTCACACCGCGGTACTCGAAGTTGTCCTTGGCGTTGCAGCCGCCGTTGCACAGCACGTGGGCCACCATCTTGTCGCCGGAGGGAGCCTCCATGCCCATGATGGCAGCGATCTTGGCAGCGCCCTCCGCACCGGCAGGTGCGCAGGCGGTGACGGGGGCCTTACCGGCCAGGATGGCCTCGGCGCAGCCGCCGCAGCCGGGGTAGCCGCAGCCGCCGCAGTTGGCGCCGGCCAGACATGCCTGGATCTCAGGCAGACGGGGGTCGACCTCCACCTCGAACACCTTGGCGGCGACGGCGAGGATCAGGCCGAAAACGATGGCGAGTACGCCCAGAACGGCGACCGCATATACAATAGTCATAGTTGCTACCTCCTTACCAGACCTTCAGGCCGCTGAAGCCCATGAAGGCCAGCGCCATCAGGCCGGCGGTGACCAGCGCGATGGGGAAGCCATCAAAGGCCTTGGGGTTTTCACTGGAGACCTCCAGCTGCTCGCGGACAGCCGCGAACAGGAAGATGGCCAGCAGGAAGCCCAGACCGCCGGTGATGCCGTAGACCACGGACGCGATGAAGTTGTAATTGTTCTGGGTGTTCAGCAGAGCAACACCCAGCACGGCGCAGTTGGTGGTGATCAGGGGCAGGTACACGCCAAGGGCGGTGTACAGGGTGGGGATGTTCTTCTTCAGGAACATTTCCACGAACTGCACCAGACCGGCGATGACCAGGATGTAGGCCACGGTCTGCATGAACTCCAGACCCAGGGCCGCCAGCACCAGGTTCACCAGATAGCAGAACGCGGAGGCCAGACCCATAACGAAGGTCACGGCGGCGCCCATGCCCACAGCGGTGTCGATCTTCTTGGACACGCCCAGGAAGGGGCAGATGCCCAGGAACTGGG
>ERZ773229.871-NODE-871-length-23432-cov-3.818155_pt1 | contig 23432 bp, 17 predicted proteins | sample MGYA00580992_ERZ773229 | MGnify/ENA primary metagenome ERZ773229 (study PRJEB29015, sample SAMEA2737795) | human gut metagenome | biome: human gut; feature: human-associated habitat; material: faeces | place: China | collected 2012 ... | reverse complement strand
CGTTCGTATAAAGCTCCATAACCTCATTCCTTTCACTTCTAAAATGGGCTCCATGCAGACATGGAGCATTCCCCTTTCCGATGCGCGCGGCCGCAGCCGCGGCGGATGCTTTTGTCCACCTTAATCCTTTCGCGCGCCGATGTCAAGCTTGGGCGCTGCGCGGTCGTTTTTTGCCACCTGCTTGCAACATTCTTGTTTCTGGTATACAATAACGGTATCTTCCATGACTTTTTCTGCAAATCCGAACAAGGAGTCAAACCGATGCTTCAACTTGCAGTGTGTGATGATGAGGCCGTCTGCCTGAGGCAGACCGTGGACATCCTGCGCGCGGCGCTGGGGGACACGCCGCATCAGCTTAAAACATTTGAAAATGCGCCCGCCATGCTGGCTATGCTTGCCGAGGACGGCTACCGGCCGGACATCGCCGTGCTGGACATCTGCATGGGCGAGCTCGACGGCATCTCCCTCGCCAAGGAGATCAACCGTCTCGCGCCCGCCTGCCGCGTGATCTTCCTGTCGAGCTACGCGGGCTATCTCATGGACGCGTATGAGGCCGAGCACATCTACTACGTGCTCAAGTCGGACGAGGCGGCGCGCCTGCCGGTCGCGCTGCGCAAGGCGCTGGGCGCGCTCTCGACCGAGAAAGCGCTCACGCTCCGGCGCGGCGGCAGCTATCAGCGCGTCGGGCTCGACACGGTGCTGTATCTCGAGCGCTCGCTGCACAAGATGTTCGTGCACACCACCGACGGCGATCTCGAGACGACGCAGAGCCCGCAGTCGCTGCTTGAGGGCGACGTAGCGGACGAGTTCATCCGCTGCCACCAGAGCTTCTGGGTCAACTGCCGGGCGATCGTCGGCATGGAGCACGAGACCTTCTGCCTGAGCGACGGCACGCGCGTGCCCATCAGCCGCTCGTATCGCAAGGATGCGCGCGAGGCGTTTTTCCGGCTGCTGGCCGGGCGCACTGCGCGGCTGGATGTACCGGAGGGCGCGGCCGATGGCGTATAACGGTTTCTGGGCGGACTTTTTGTTCAACACCGGCGTCATGGCGGCGTGGTGTGTGTTTTTGTGGCGCGTGCTCGACGGGCCGCGCTTTTCGTGGTGGGGCACGGCGCTGCTCACGCTCGTGATCGATGCCGCCTATCTGCTGCCGGTGCTGCTGCTGACGACGGCGGGCAGCGCGCTGCGCCTGCTGCTGTATCCGACGGGGGCGCTGGCGCTGGCGTTTCTGCTCTTTTACGGCAGGCCGGGGCGAAAGCTGCTCGCGGTCGCGGCGGAGCTGACTGCGTCGGTGCTGGTGGAGATGCTGTTTTCCGCCGCCACCATGCGCGCGGCGGACTTTCAGATGGACGCGCACTATTCCGTCTGGGCAGACCCGCACGCGGTGCTGTACGGCGGGGTGTTCCTGCTGTTTCTGGCGCTGGTGCTGCTGGTGGTCAGCCTGCCGTTTCTGCGCGCGCGGAATAACCTCTCCGGCCGGCAGTTGCTGGTTTTCTCCGTCTTTCCGGTCACGCAGATCCTCTACTCCGCCGCCATTCAGGCGCTCATCTTCTATCCGCCGCGGTATGAGTACACGTCGGTGCTGCTGGTCGTGACGGCGCTGTTTCTGGTGTCCGACTCGCTGCTCTTTCGCACCATGGTGCGCACCGAGCAGCGCGTGCAGCTCGAGGTGGAAAACGAGCTGCTGGAGTCGCAGCTCGATGCGCAGCTCGCGCACTACGGCGATCTCACCGCGCAGTACGAGCAGATCCGCGCAATGCGCCATGACATCTCGCACCATCTGAACACCATCAACGCGCTTTTGCAGGCGGGCAACCTGCAGGCCGCCTCGGAGTATTCCGAGCAGCTGCTGCCGGCGCAGACGTACAGCTCCCGCCTCGGCAGCTGCCGCAACCCGGTCGTGGACGCGTTTTTGTATACGCGCACGCAGGAGGCCGGGCTGCGCGGCGTCCCGGTGCGGGCGGACGTGTCGCTGCCGGTGGAGCTGCCGGTGTCGAACACCGACCTCATCGTCGCCTTCGGCAACTTGCTCGACAATGCGCTCGAAGCCTGCAGCGGCATCCCGGACGCGCAGATCACGCTGCGCGCGCACATGGATAAGGGCTATCTCGTCATTCAGGAGTCGAACCCCGTCCGCCCCCGGCAGCCGCAGGGCAAGAAGCCCCGGCGCATCCCGGAGCTGGAGCGCGGCGTGGGCTTTCGTGTGCTGGGCGGCCTCGCTAAGAAGTATGACGGCAGCTTCCGGCACACGTGCGAAAACGATACCTATACCGTCACGCTCTCGCTGCGCGCCGGATAAGGAGGGAACAACACTGTGACATATAACGGCTATGTCGCCGACCTGTTTTTCAACGCCTGCGCGATCGTGATGTGGGCGGCGTTTTTGTGGCGCGTGCTCGACGGGCCGCGCTTTCGCGTCTGGGTGACGGTGCTGCTCGCCGCGCTCATCGGCGCGGCGTACATGGCGGCGACGCTGCTGCTGACCACGGTGGGGCAGCTGCGCGCGCTGATGTTCCCGGTGTGCTCGCTGGCGATGGCGTTTTTGCTCTTTCGCGGCACGCCGGGGCGAAAGCTGCTCGCGGTCGCGGCGGAGCTTGCGGGCTCGCTGCTCATGGAGATGATGTTCACGCCGCTGATGATCGATTTGAAGGCGAACGACGACATTTCTGTCTGGGCAGACCCGCGCGCGGTCATCTACGGCGTGACGTTTCTGCCGGTGCTGGGGCTCGGGCTGATGCTCATCAGCTTCATCTTCACGCGCTCGAAAAACAACCTCTCCGGCCGGCAGCTGCTGGTCTTTTCCGCGTTTCCGATCACGCAGATGGTCTGCGAGGCGTCGCTCGTGACGCTCATGTTCACGCCGCCGCGGTATGAGTACATCCCCATGCAGCTGATCATGTCGGTGCTGTTTCTGGTGTCCGATATCCTGCTCTACCGCACCATGGTGCGCACCGAGCAGCGCGTGCAGCTTGAGGTGGAAAACGAGCTGCTGGAGCGCCAGCTTGACGCGCAGCTCGCGCACTACCGCGACCTCACCGCGCAGTACGAGCAGATCCGCGCAATGCGCCATGACATCTCGCACCATCTGAACACCATCAACGCGCTTTTGCAGGCGGGCAACCTGCAGGCCGCCTCGGAGTATTCCGAGCAGCTGCTGCCGGCGCAGACGTACAGCTCCCGCCTCGGCAGCTGCCGCAACCCGGTCGTGGACGCGTTTTTGTATACGCGCACGCAGGAGGCCGGGCTGCGCGGCGTCCCGGTGCGGGCGGACGTGTCGCTGCCGGTGGAGCTGCCGGTGTCGAACACCGACCTCATCGTCGCCTTCGGCAACTTGCTCGACAATGCGCTCGAAGCCTGCAGCGGCATCCCGGACGCGCAGATCACGCTGCGCGCGCACATGGATAAGGGCTATCTCGTCATTCAGGAGTCGAACCCCGTCCGCCCCCGGCAGCCGCAGGGCAAGAAGCCCCGGCGCATCCCGGAGCTGGAGCGCGGGGTGGGTTTTCGCGTGCTCAGCAGCCTTGCTGAGAAGTACGACGGCAGCTTCCGGCACGCGTGCGAAAACGATACCTACACCGTTACGCTCCTGCTCCGTGCGGCCGCTGCGGGTGTACCTGCCGTACCCGCGCACACGTAATTGCAGATATGGATCCGAAAAGGCTCCGGCTTCGGCCGGAGCCTTTTTGTTTTGGCGCGCACAAATGTGTTATTTCTGCGCGGAAATATGCCGATTGTGCAGAGCGCATGTAAATTCGCGGCCGAAATGCTATATTTCTTCCATGAAGGAACGGAGCGCGCGGCGCGCTGCTCCGCGAGAGGGAGAGAGATCACAAGTGGCCGAAGTATTGAACATATGTATCGTGGACCCCAGCACGATCTGGCGGCACACGGCGAGAGAGATCCTCTGCCGGGAGCTGGACGCCAATGGGGTGCGCGCGTGTGTGGATGAATTCTACGCGCCGGAGTCGATGACGTCCGACGGCGGATGCGCGTACTACGACGTTGTGCTGGCGGATATTTCCGACCGGCAGACGCGGGAGCAGTATTTGCGCTTTTTCCGGGACCTGCGCCTCACGAGCCCGCAGACGAAGCTGATCTTCCTGTCGGCAGATCCGCTGGCGGCGCTGGACGTGTTCGAGTGTGACCCGGATTACTTTGTCTGCAAGCTCGAGATGGAGACGCGCCTGAGCGCCGCCCTGCGCTTTGTGCTGCGTCCGTGCGGCGGGGAGCTTGGGCCCTGCCTGATCGTGGGCTCGCGCGCGACGCGCCATGTGCTGTCCATGCGCGAGATCCTGTACTGCGAGCACGCGCAGCGCCAGACGAAGATCGTCATGACGACGCGCACCGTGACGTGCTCGGAAAAGCTCAACGAGATCTATGGGCGGCTCGATCCCGCGGACTTTGTGCAGACGCACTGCAGCTTTCTGGTCAATCTCAGCTATGTCAAGGAGCTGCGGCGCTCGTGCGTCGTGCTGCGCAACGGCGTGACCGTCCCGCTCAGCCGCGCCAACTATGCCCGCGTCCGCCAGGCGCTGGCGCAGCACCTTTCGCACGCGCTCGGGGGCGAGCGGCCGCTTTTTACGCTGTCCGAGCGCTGACGCCGCCGCGGCGGATCTTGCCCGGAGATTTGTGCGGCCGCTCTTTTGCGAGGAGCGGCTTTGTGATTGCAAAAAAGAAACACTTTTTTGGCAGCGGGCACGGCCTGACTGCAGCGCACGCGCTGTCCGCAAGAGGTGGGCAGCGCGTGTGTTTGCAGCGAGAAGTATTTTCTCCGCCGCATATGCTGGGGTTGAAAAGTTCCGCCTGTGATCTGTAACGATGGAGAACAGAAACAAAACGGTTACAAGAAATGGCGCTTATCTCACGCATGATAGTTAATGATGGCGAAAAAGTGGATAAAAGTGCAGATGTGCCCACAAAGCGCATAGAAAATGGTAGCATCGACTGTGGATTGTTGGGGAATTTCCGATTTTTTGTCGACATTCCCGAAAGGATAAGGAGCGCAGACGCATGGCAAAACTGAAGGTAAAGACGACGCAAGAGCAGACCGTGGAGATCCGCGCCAGTCTCTCCCTGAGTGAGACATTTTTAGAGGCCGAGGCAAACGCGATTGCCTCCGGACGTTTTTCATGTTTTTTGCGGCTGAAAATGCGCCGCCGCCGCTCCGCATTGTATGTGGCGCCGGCCGGCCTGACACTGGATGCGTATCTGGCAAACGGGCTGACCCGCACGGCGTTTCTCAAAATCATCACGCAAACGGCCGCAGCAATCCGCGCGGCGGAGCGCGCGCATTTCAATCTTGCCAATCTGGAACTGGATACACGCTACACGCTGGTCAATGCGCTCAGCGGGCAGCTCTATTTTCTGTATCAGCCGATCCGAAGCAGCCGGCAGCAGAACCGCAATGGGTTTTTGCGCGAGGTGTGCAGCAGGAGCACGTTCCCGACGGAGGCGGACATGGACTTCCTGCGCACGTTTGAAGAGCTGGTCTCGCGTCCGCGGACGGTCACGACGCAGGAGCTGGAGGCCTATGTGCGCAGCTACAGCGGCAAGCGGGAGTCGGCTGATCCGGTGCAGACGGGCAGCGGTGTCTCCGTGCCGTTTGTCGTGCCGCCGTTTCAGAGTCCTGCGCCGATCCCGCCGTGGGAGATGGCCGATGCGCCTGCACAGACACCGCCGTGCCCGCAGCGTGGTACGCTGCCATTTCGGCAGCCTGATGGGATGCAGCCCGGCACGCAGCCGCTGCGTCCGGAGGAGCGCGGACAGGTTGCGGAGCTGCTTTGCCGCAGAACCGGCGTGCGTACACAGATCGCGCAGCAGGTGTTCCGTATCGGGAAATCCTGCACCGCGGCGGATCTTTGCGTCGATGACAACCCGACAGTCAGCCGCCGCCATGCGGAGATCCGGGTGCGCGACGGCGCCTGCTTTCTCGTCGACCAGAACTCTACCAATCACACCTATGTGAACGGCGAAGAGCTTGTGCCGCAGACGGAGTGCTTGCTCACGGAAGGCTGTGTGATCCGTTTTGCAGACGAAGAATTCATTTATCAGATACGGCGAGGGTGAACAACATGAGAGTGATCGCAGCGGCAGAAACGGATGCCGGTATTTGCAAACCGATCAATCAGGACGGCTATTGCATTAAGATCGCACAGACGCCGGCCGGACAGGTCGCGCTGGCGGCTGTCTGTGACGGCATGGGCGGTCTGGAAAAGGGCGAACTTGCGAGCGCGACGGCCGTGCGGGAGTTTTCCGCATGGTTCGATCAGACGTTGCCGGGGCTGCTTCCGGAGCTGGACTGGATGCGTGTCTCCGAGATGTGGAGAGCCATGATCCACGACGTCGACGTGCGGCTCCATGAATACGGCGCCGCGCATGGACTGGAGCTCGGTACGACCGTGACGGCGATGCTGATCTACGGCGGAAAGTACCTGATCGCCCATGTGGGCGACACGCGCGTGTATGAAGTGGGCGGTGTGCTCCGTCAGCTGACGGAGGATCACACCGTGGTCGAGCGCGAGGTGCAGGCGGGTCTGCTGACGCCGGAGGCGGCGGAGCTGGATCCGCGGCGCAATGTGCTGCTGCGGTGCGTGGGGGCGTCCGACCAGGCGCAGCCGGATATTTTCGGCGGCGATCTGGATGTGCACGCCTGCTACCTGCTCTGCTCGGACGGCCTTCGGCACGTGGTGCAGCCGCAGGAGCTGCGGGAGTACACCCGTCCGGATCGGATGCTGAGCGAGCAGACGATTCACACAAGTCTGCGCTATCTGATCGATCTGGCGAAATACCGCGCCGAGCAGGACAATATCACCGCGCTGCTGCTGCGCGCGCAAGAACAGGATGCGTGACATATGCCGATTGAGAAAGAAGTCGTTGAAAAAGAATGGATCGACGGAAAGGAACGGATCGTCTTAAACGGAGACATCGTCCTCTCGGAGCGCATTAGTGACGCCGGCAAGATGTCCAACGGCGTTTACCTGGCCACGGGACGCCGTCTGGATAAAAACTGGGCGGTCAAGGTCGTCAACAAGACCCCGAGTGAGAACGGGGTCAACTATGCCGAATGCGTCCGTGACGAGGCGCGCGTGCTGCGCAAGCTGGAGCATCCGTCTATCGTCCGCGTGACGGACGTTTTGCAGGATCAGCAGGCAGTGTACGTCGTGATGGACTACATTGAGGGCGAGACACTGCAGGAGCGCGTCATGCGCGAGGGGCCGCAGCCGCAGGAGCTGGTGCTTGAATGGGCAAAGCAGATCGCCGATGCGCTCGGTTATGTGCACTCGCAGTTCGGCGATGACGGGATGCCGCTGGTGCACCGTGACCTGAAGGCTGAGAACATCATGGTTCGGCCGGACAACTCCGTGCGCGTGATCGACTTCGGCATCGCGCACATTGCCGGCTTCGGCACGAAGGGCTACGCTGCGCCGGAGCAGTGCGAAAGCGCAGACATTGCCGAGGTCGACGGCCGCGCGGACATTTACGCCCTTGGCATGACGATGCATTTTCTGCTGACGGGGCAAGATCCGCAGGCGCCCGATTATCAGTATCTCCCGATCCGCGAATGGGATCCGACGCTTCACGAGGGGCTGGAGAACATTATCGAGCGCTGTGTGCAGCAATCTCCGGATGACCGTTTCCAGACGTGTGATGAACTGCTGTATGCACTCAACCATTATGAGCAGGAATCGAATGCGTTCCGCGCGCGGCAGAAAAAGAAGCTGGTCACGGCGCTTGCGACAGCCGGCACGGGCGTGCTGCTGCTGCTTGTGGGCCTGGGCGCATTCATCGCCGGAAAAGCGGACGTGCGCGCAAACTACGAGCGGCTCGTCAATGCGTCGTCTTACGGATATGCGCAGTGTCAGGAGGCGATGGAGTATGACTCCACGCGGCTTGAGGCGCTCAACCGCCTTGTTGACAGCTACGAGACGCAGGGCGTGTTCGATCTCGAGCAGAGCAAAGAGCTGACACAGGCGTACAACGAATATACCGGTGCGAAGAACACGCCGGAATATCTTGAGACGTGCTTTCAGATCGGCACGCTGTACATGAATTTCTACACGGAAAACGGCAACCAGTCGCTGCTGGCGTGTACGCGCAAGGCGTATGACTATTTCGAGCAGATCGAAAATGCCGGCGACGGGAAAAAGTTGAGTCGTTTTGAGCATTCGTCCGCCGCGCACAACTACTATGTGATCTCGAAGTTTTACAAGGAGAGCGGCGGTCTGAAGCTGGAGACACGGCGCAGCGCGCAGGATCTGGAGCAGCTGCTGGGCGCGTTTTCCGGCTGCATGGATTATCTCGACACCGTCATGCGCTCCGGGCAGGAGGAAGACTGCCTGCGGCAGTGCATGCGTCTGGCGGACGCGGTCAACGAGCTGCGCAGCGAGTGCTGTGCCAGCGGTGTGGACCAGTCGGTGCTGGTCTCGCTGCTCACGCGCATCCAGACGCAGGAGGCCGCCATATCGCTCTCGCAGCTGCAGGATATGCGTGCCCGCGCGCTGGATACCGTGGCGGCATATCTGGAAAATGTGGCTGTGGCGTATTCGAGTCGTGGGGAGGCGCAGGGAACATGAGTCTGCATAGCGTATACAACATTGTCGCGTTGGCCGCGTTTGCCTTGGGTGCTGCGGCGCTGATCACGGCGGCGATCCTGTTCGTGTCGCAGCGGCTCTGGGAAGTGATGAGCGACCGGCGCAAGCGGCCAGCGTCTGCACACAGAACCGGCAGTCACACCGCAAAAGCGCACACGCCGCCGCAGCCCATGGGCGGGTGGAACACGACGGCGCTCAACCGGAGCGCGAATGCTGCCGATGGCACGAAGCCGATGAATGGGCAGTCAAGCTTTGCCCCGGGCACGCGGCCGATGAACGGTCAGGCAAACACCGCCCCGGGCACAAGGCCGATGAACAGTCAGGCAAACGCCGCAAACAGTACGACGCTGCTCAATTCGCAGGCGGATGTCGCAGCCGGTACGACGCTGCTCAAAACGAAGCCAGCCGCGCCTCCGACCGCATCCGGCGGTACAGTCCCGCTCAAGCCTTCGACTGCATCCGGCGGTACAGTCCCGCTCAAGCCCCCGACGGCATCCGGCGGTACAGTCCAGCTCAAGCCCCCGACGGCATCCGGCGGTACAGTCCAGCTCAAGCCTTCGACTGCGCCCGGCGGTACAACCATGCGCAGAGTGACCCCCGGCGCATCGGCAACGCGCGTGCGGCGCACGCAAGACGCAGTCTCGGCGCACGTGCTCGGCGTGTGTGCCGCGCAGCCGGCCGCCGTACCGGCCCGACCGAACCGGAGCGAACCGCCGGCGTCGTTTCACATCGTGAAGGATGAAGTGGTCGTGCATACGAGCGAGGTGATCTGATGCAGACGACACAAACGACAGGCGCGCGCCTGTATGCGGTGCTGGGGCTGCTGTTCGTCTCGAGTGCGATGATACTGCTCCTGCCGTTCTTTCCCCCGGGGCTGCAGTGGCTGTTTGCCCTGCTGTTCTGGGCGCCGCTCGTGGCGGCGTATGTGCTGCTGCGGCAGCTCGACCGCCGGCGGCGGAGTCAGCCCGAGCCGCGCCGACGGCAAAAGCCGCCAAAGCCCGGTGCGCTGAGTCTGGCGCGGAATCCGGAGGGGCTCACGGCGGATGTCCTGCTGCTGGCAGCGGCGATCACGCTGGTGGTGCGCATGTGTATGCACATCTCAACGGCGTATTTTGACTATGTCCTCTTGGCGGCGGTGGTGTTCGGCGCGCAGGCGCGCTGCGTGCTTGCCGGCCGCAATTGGAATATGTGGAGACACCAGAAAAACAACAAGAATAAAGCGAGGAGAAACAAAAAATGAAACGTGGAAAAGCATTGTGCAGAATTCTGGCAGTTTTGCTGATCTGTGCACTTGTGGCCGGTTTCGCTCCCGTGGCGGAGACCATTTCCGCTCCGGCGCAGGAGACGGCAGCGGGTGCAGAGCCGGCGGAAACTGTGACGGACGTCCTGCCCTCCGGAGCGGACGGCGACCCGGACGCAGCGAAAGATCCGGGCGAGACGAAAGACCCGGGCGAGACGCCGAATCCGGGCGAGACGCCGAATCCGAGCGAGCCGACGAATCCGGACGAGACGCCGACCGTGCCGACGATCGTGTCCGCAGAGGACACCACCCCGGCCGAGTGGGCGCAAAGCCGCACGGTGACCATCCAAACGTCCGGTCCTGTGGATAAGGTGCAGTATCGGGTTGAGGGCGACGAGGAATGGAAGGATGCCGCCGGTGAGAACGGCGAATACACGTTCGAGCTCAAGGAGAGCAGCGACAAGGTCGTGACGTATGAGGTGCGCGCGCTCAACACCAAAGACAAACAGGAAAGCGAAACGGTCGAGGTCCAGGTCGGCAAGATCGACGCGACCGCGCCGGAGGTGGAAGTGACCTCCGAACCAGGCAAAATAAACACCAAGTACACCGTCAAGATTTCGGACAGTCAGTCCGGTTTGGATGTGGATTCGATCGAGGTCTGGGCGTTTTATGAAAAAGACGGCAAGGAGACGACCGCCAATTCTTGGGTGACGGCAGATTTGGACGCTAAATTTAAGCATAAGAAAGAGAAGTACAAGGAGAATAGCCCCGACGGGAAAGAAGAATTCAAATTTAGCTTTACGATGAGGAATTCGAAGCAAGAAGGTTGGAGTGTATACCCGCTTTATGTCGGGGCCAAAGCATGCGACAAGGTCAAAAACGAGAAGAGTTACAGCACCAACAGCGATCCTGATATGTATGCCGGCTCCTTCGGTGCAACTTTTAGTCCGAGCATCTCCTATTTTGTGAAGAAAAATGAGGTCGGATATCGTGTGGGTGAGGACTGCAAGCTGACACTCACCGGTGTGGGCAACGAAGTCACTGTGTATGTGGGTGAAAATGATTCCGGCGTTGTGTACAAGAACGATGGGAATGCACCCAAAGGAACGGTTGTGATTTCGCTCAAAGATATTCTGAAGCAGGACGGCGAGAATCACATCGCGGTTAAATATGGTAATAATAAGCGTGCGCAGGCCTTGCCCACTGTATACTACGTAAGCGGTGCGCCGGCGGTTGGTAGTGTGGATTTTTACAACGACTCTGCGATCAAGAACTTTATCCACACGATCACGGGCGGTCTCATGTTCGCAAAGAACAATGAACTGAAAATCAAGCCCAAAGAGAGCGAACCCGCGGGTGAAAAGATCGTGGGTGAAAAGACCGTGGGCGCTGCGTATTTCTGGCAGACGGGCAACACGGCAACTACACCGGAAAACCCGACGCTGGGCGATAACGGACAAGGCGGAATCGAGCTGAAAGATGCGCCCGATGCGTCGTGGAAACAAGCCAAAGATAAAGATAAAGATATGATCATCCCCTGCCCGGATAACGACTTCTCGGGTTATCTGCATGTGGTCGTCTGGAACGAAGTCGGCACGTGCACGCAGTATGTCTACAAAGCCGAGACGGGTAGCGATCTGAAGCTGACCAACCTTGGCGTGGCTTACGGTGCGAACAACGGTGTTGCCGTGTTTGTCACCACGCCGGACGGAGAAGATGAAAAGCCCTACACTTCCCAGCGGGATGTTCTGGATAAAGAAAACAAACCGACAGGCGAAAAAGAGGACATCTGGGTCCAGCAGGTCGATTTTGACGTGCAGTGGGACAAGGACAATGACAATCTCGCAAAAGCTGCTTGGGCGAAAACAAAAAAAGGGGAAGACGAAAAGAATTTCCGAATTCAAACAGACGAAAAAGATGTGATGCACCCCGAAACACAGGTTTCCAATGTGAAGCTTGTGTGGGATGATGGCGAGGACGGATACAACATCAGCAGCTCCGATTGCTACGCCAAACTCTCACTTGGTGACAACGAAATGGTCTCTTTTACCGGAACGGTCAAGATCATCGCAACTGTGTCGGTCAAATATCAACAGTACAAACCTGAACAAAAGAACGAACAACAAGAAGTGACACAGAAAGCGGGCTGGTATTCGCCAGATGGTGACGAATATGAGCACGTTGACAATGTCGAGTTAGCTTCTGTTGAAAATATCCACGTCCAGAACGATCTGAACGTGCCGACGGTGACGGCTGTGTCGAAACCGAAAACAGCGGATGGCGAAACAAGCGAAGCAACGCGGACGAACAAGGAAATAGAACAGTGCTGGTTCAATGGCAATGACAATGTCCTGAAGAGCCTGGAACTCACAGAATGTGTCGGCAGCAAAGCGCCGTATACCATGAGCTATAAACTGGAGAGACCGGATGGAAGGGTAAGAGACGATTCTCGTTCGTCGAAAGACCTTGACAAGGGCGGTCTTGATGCGTTCAAGGACTTCAACGACGACGGCGTATACACGCTGCGCGTTTGGGCGAAAGACGCTGCCGGAAACGAGTCCGGAACCGCTGTCTACACGATCAAGTACGACGTGTCTGCGCCGGACGTGTTTGCGGTCTTTAGCCTGAGCAGCAAAGATTATTCCCCCTTCTATGCAGAGCAGCGCAAGATCGACATCAAGGTTTCGGACAAGCTGTTTGAAGGCGGTAAGAACGTGACCTTTGAGGAAGGCAAACCGGTTTCGGAGAACGGCGTCTACACCCTGACCGGAACGATGAAGAATACCAACCAGAGCGGCGTCAGCAACGTCTCGATCGAGACGACGATCCAGTACACGAACGGCAATCCGCCGAGGTTTGACGGTGCGTGGACGTACACCGGCGCCGGCGAAGGAAAACAGACGCTCCCCTCGTGGTCCGGCACGTATAAGTACGGCAGCGTGGACGGCAACATCCGCGATGGTGACGACTACACGCTGTGCATCACGGCAACGGACGAGGCCGGCAACGTCACCGTGACAAATGCCGACGGTACTTTCAAGAAAAACGGCGAGACGCAGTATGCTGACGAAGGCAAAACAATACCCACTAACCGCTATACCGTGCAGGACAAGGGCAGCGCGGACTTCACCATCGACCAGACCAACCCGAAGGTAAGTGTGCGCTTTGACAACAACAGCGCCGTCAACGGCAAGTACTTCCCGGCCGGCCGCACGGCCACCATCACGGTCGTGGAGCACAACTTCGATAAGAACATGGTTGCGCTCGACGTGACCGGCGCCTCCGGCAGCACCGACTGGGTGGACGACGGCGACACGCACACGGCGACCGTCTCGTTCCTGAACGATGCGGACTGCAAGTTTGCGATCCGGGTCAAGGACAAGGCCGGCAACATCTGCGAAAACGATGCTGTGGACTACGGCGGCAGCGCCGCCCCCGGCGAATTCGTGATCGACACCACCGCGCCCACCCTGACGCTGACCGGCGTCAACGGCCCGTTTGCCGATGCCTGCACGCCGGGCTTCGAGGGTCAGGACGCGAACATGAGCACCGAGTATGAGCTGCACCTGATGCGCAGCGTGCGCGAGAACGCAGCCGACGACGCCACCGCGCTGTGCAGCCGCGAGCTCGTGAACATCAGCACAACGGATATCCGCGCGGTGTTCCAGAACATCCCGGATATGCTCGACAACGCCGAGTACTACAGCGACGGCATCTATAAGCTGAGCGTGACCATCCGTGACATGGCCGACAACACGACCACGCAGGAGGCCACCTTCGCAGTCAACCGCCACGGCTCGTTCTACATCTACGGTGAGGCGCTGGCAAACCTCGTCACGAAGCAGTTTGCACAAAACGACTTCGTCGACGCGCAGACCGGCGCATGGACGATCATGGAGTACAACGCAAGCCCGGTGCAGCCGGACTCCGTGCAGCTGCAGATCTACCGCGACAACGCGCTCGTGACCTCCGTCACGCCGGAGATCAAGGGCGGCATGGACGACACCACGGGTCTGTACCGCTACGTGTACGAGCTCGATCGCAATATGTTTGCACAGGACGGTCTGTACAAGGTGCAGGTGCGCTCCACCGACGAGGCGGGCAACCTGTCCGAGAACATTGACGAAGTGGACGACAACGGCAACGTGACCACACCGGAGAAGTATCAGTGCACGCTCTCGTTCGTCATCGACAACGTCGATCCTGAATTCAAGCAGATCACCGGTCTGGAGAAGAGACGCTACCGCGAGGACAGCCACGAGATCAACTTCGCGGTCGCCGATACCTACGGTCTGGCGCGTGTCTCCGTCCTGTCCGGCGAGACGGTCGTTGCGGAGTATCTGTGCGCGGCGGAGATCGATGCGCTCGGCGGTGAGACCAAGCTGGCCGCCAACCAGAAGCCGATGCCCAACGAGCTGACGCTCGAGAGCGTGTCCGGCGACGTGATGCTGCAGGGCGGCAAGAGCGCGCAGACGATCACGTTCGTTGCGGTCGACAAGGCCGGCAACACGTACACGACCGGCAGTGCGGATCAGAAGCCGCTGGGCTTCCACCAGAAGGTGACGATCAGCACCAACGGCTTTGTGCTGTACATCCACAACACGTGGGCAGTCGTTCTGACGGTGGTCGCGCTCGCCGCGATCGCGTTCGGCGTCTGGTACGGCGTGAGCAAGAAGAAAAAACGCGAGGGCGCTGCAAGCTGATTGCGCGTCTGAGCAGGCATAGCGCGGCTGCATCTGCATGATGTGGCCGCGTGGCCGGCAGGAAGCGGCAGCGCCGCTTCCTGCGCGGTCTGCCTTTTGCGGCGGCGATATGTGCGCATGCCGCCGGCGCAAAGAGCAGACAGTCAAGAGGGAGGAAACACACGTGCGGTTTCAAGACGATGGTTTGTTGACGGAGATGCCGTGTAAGTCACACGTGGCATATCTGCTGCATGACGTCAACGCTTTTTATCCGACAGGGTTCGAGGTGCTTCAGAACATGGATGGCGGCGGATTTCTCCGCTGCGTGAAGATGCAGTTTAATGCACAGCTGCAGTTCGTGTACCTTACCTGCAGGAACGGCACGGAATATAAGCCGATGAAAACCTTGCTCAACGGGCTGCATCCGGACGGGTTTCTGCGCATGGTGCGCAACCTGCTGGAGGTAATGCAGCACGTGGAGGAAACCGGCTTTTTGGGCGTGCAGAACATTGTGCTGTCGCCGGAACGGATCTATGTCGACCCGGCAACAATGAACGTGCAGCTGATCTACCTGCCGATCGCGGCGGGATATGTGGCGACGACCACGCAGGATGCTGCGGACGAGCTGAGTGCAATGCTCCTGCGGATCATCTATGCGCAGCCGGAGCTGGAAAACGCGGGCGTGCGCAGGCTGCGTCAGGCGCTGGCGAGCACCATGCCGACCCTGCGGCAGCTCTACAGCGCGGCGTTTGGCGATGTGCCGGCGCCGACACCGACGCCGCAGCCCGCGCCGGCTCCGCAGCCGACGGGTACGGGGGTGATGCTCCTGCAGGCGGTGCAGCACACCGAGCCGCTGCGCATCGCGCTGCCGAAGTGCGATCTGCTTGCCGGAACGCGCGTCGGCGCGGGAGAACTGGAGCTGCACGGCAACCCGTACATCAGCGGACGGCACTGCAAATTCTCCTATCAGAACGGGCAGTACTATCTCACCGATATCGGCAGCTCGAACGGCACGTACCTCAACGGGCAGATGCTCCCGCGTGATGTGCCGCAGGCGCTGAAGGACGGGGACACCATTACGATCGCTACCAGCGTGTTTCGGGTCACGCGGCAGGAAGGCGGTGGGATGCGATGAAAAAGCAGGTCGTGATCCTCGCGGATCGCAACTATGAGCAGTATCTGATGATGCTGCAGCTCAAGTTCGTGGAGGAAAAGAGCGACGAGGTCGAGCTCGTCGTGATCACGGACCAGGCCTATTATCAGGAGTACTTCAGTATGCCGCGCAGCGCCGGCGTGCTCATCGTGGACAGCAGCTGGTACGAGCCGGACATCCATCGCCACACGCTGGCGCACGTGTTCGTGCTCGGAGAGAAGAGCTCCAAGAGCGACCGGGCGGTGTTTATCAATAAGTATTCCAGCGCGAAGGATATCTATAATGAGGTGGTCTCGCTCTCGCCGGACGTGTTTCGGCGCGCCTCACAGCAGCGGGGCACACAGGTCGTTGCGGTCTCATCCGCAATGGGCGGGATCGGCAAGACGGCGGTCGCGCTGGCGCTGAGCAAATGCCTAGCCGAAAACTATAAGCGCGTGCTCTATCTGGATGCCGAGGAGATCCAGAACTTCCACTTTTTCCTCAGCGACCGCTCCGAGCTCCCGCCGGGCGCAGTGCGCATCTTCAGCCATGCGGATTCGCAGATGCTGCAGGAGCTCACGCCGTACCTGAAAACGGAATCGTTTTCGTATATCCCGCCGCTGAGCGTGGCGCTCTCCTCCGCGGGCGCAGAGACTGCGGTCTATCTGCGGCTGATCGAGCAGGCGAAGGCTTCGGGGGCGTATGACTTTATCGTGGTGGATTCCGGGAGCGTGCTTGACGCCTTCCAGTCGCAGCTGTACGCCGCGGCGGACCGCGTCCTGCTGCTGACGGGGCAGGATGCGTATTGCGCGTTTCAGACCCGGCGCTATCTGGCGAATCTGAATCACCGGGATGTGGAAAAGTACCTGCTGGTCTGCAACCGTTTTCGCAAGGGCATTCCGAATGAATTGGTGTCCACCGCCTGCACGCTGCCGGTGACGGAGTATATCGAGGCGCTGACTGCCGAAAACTGCGGCCTGCAGGAGCTCAGCAAGGCCGACGGCCTGCGCAAGCTCAGCTATATGCTTACATAGGGAGGAGAGACTGTGGACAGAGCTGTTGTTGTTTTGCAAGTGCTCAAAAGAGGCCTCTGTGTGGATCTGGACATCCCGCTGAACATTACGGCCAACGACCTGATCATCGCGCTCAACAGCGCGTATCAGCTCGGCATCAGCACAGACAGCATTCAGGAGTGTTTCCTGCGCTGTGAAAACCCGATCGCGCTGCTGCGCGGCAACCGGACGCTGGAGACCTTCGGCGTTCGCAACGGAAGCGTGCTCTATATTACAGAATGAGAGGAACAGAGGCGATGGGAAACCAATACAAACTGACGCTTTCCAACCAGACGCTCTATCGGGAAGTGGACCTGACCGATGACATGGACTCTGTGACCATCGGAACGGCGGGGGGGTGCGATGTGCGTCTGCGCAAGGAGCTGTTTTTTGACACGTTTGAGCTGCAGCTGACCCGCCGCGGCGACAAGTGGGAGATCATCTGCTCGGAATCCGTTTATATCAGCGTAGATCAGGTTCGCCGGCTGATGGTCCGGGAGCTGTCGCACGGCGACCATATGCAGCTGCTGTACCGCAGCACGGACAATGAGCTGCTGACGATCGATTTTGAGATTGATTTTGAAAGTGAGGTCAAAGATTACCACCGTGTGATCGATCTGGGCGCGCGCGCGAAGTTTCAGCTCGGCACCGATCAGGGAAGCGATATCCTGCTGTCCGGCGGCTCGCTGCGGCGGGACATTCTGGTGTTTCAGGCGGATAGCCACGCACTGCACGCGCACATCGTCTGCTCGACATATGGTGTGTGCAAAAACGGCCAGAGGGTCACCGGCAGCGATTTTGTGCTGCATGACCGCGACTTTTTCTCCATCGGAGAATTCAGCTTTTATTACCGCAACGGCGCCTTCTGCACGTCGGCGGTGCAGCAGATCGCAGCGCCCGGCCTGAGCGCACGGATCGAGTCGGATCAGACGAGCCACTTCACCTACCCGGACTTTAACCGCAGCACGCGTCTGCAGTATGTGATCCCGGAGGAAGAGGTGGAGGTCAAGCAGCCGCCTTCCAAGCCGCAGCAGAACCAGCGCGGACTGCTGGTCACGATCCTGCCGGCGCTGGCGATGCTGGTGCTGCTGGTCGTCGTGCGCGGCTTTATGAGCACCGGCACCGGCGGCATGTCGTTCATTCTCTACAGCGCAGGCTCCATGCTCATCGGCGTGATCGTTTCGCTGATCACCTACTTTGGAGATAAAAAGCGCCTGCGTGAGCAGCTGCGCATGCGCGAGGAGCAGTACAACGCCTACATCGAGGAAAAAGAGACCGGTATTCAGGCGCAGCGCAGCAACGAGCTGCGCATCCGCCGCCTGATCTACAGCTCGCTCTCGGAGGATCTGAGCGAGGCGGTAAATTTCCAAAAGCGCCTGTTTGAAAAGGACGTTCATGATCCGGACTTCCTGGAGGTCTACCTTGGCACGGGCACGATCGAGTCGAACTGCCGCGTCAAATTCAACAAGCAGGATTTCGTCGATCCGGACGACCCCATCTCGATGCTCCCGGAGCAGCTGGCGGACAAATACCGCTACATTTCGGATGCGCCGATCATTGCGCAGTTTAAGCAGGCCGGTGCCGTCGGTGTCGTCGGCAGCAACGAGGGGCAGCTGGAGGCGCTGAAGAATTTCACGCTGGACATCGCGCTGCGGCACTTCTATAAGGACGTCAAGCTGTTTTATATGCTCGACGAGGCGGACCTCCAGTCGATGAGCTGGCTGCGCTGGCTGCAGCATGTGCACAATGATACGCTCAACATCCGCAACTTTATCTGTGACGATGAGAGCCGCAAGGTGCTCACCGAGCAGCTGTATTCCATTCTCTCTGCACGCGAGGCACAGCAGCGTGTGAATGACGGTGCGGATGAATTCTCGTGCCACTATGTCGTGTTTGTCCGCGGCGCACAGCAGATCTCCAAGCATCCGCTGTCCAAGTTCGTGGAGCGGTGCGCACAGTATGGCTTTACCTTCGTGTTCTTTGAGGAATACGAGGAGTTTCTGCCCAAGGGCTGCGGCGAGATCATCCGCCTCGGCAATGCCGAGCGCTCGGATCTGATCCTCAAGAGCAAAAACGGGGATGTGCAGTGCGCATTCGTCCCCGAGCACGTCGAGGAGACGCTGGCTGCCTATGCCGCCGCAAAAATCGGCGCGGTCTGCGTGCCGGAGCTGAGCCTGGAGAGCGAGCTGACGCGCAATATCACGCTCTTTGATCTGCTGAACATTTTCGGTGTGGAGGATCTGGATCTGGAGCAGCGCTGGGGGCAGTCCGAGGTGTATCGGAGCATGGCTGCGCCGCTCGGCGTGAAGGCCAAGCAGGAGGTCGTCTATCTGGACATCAGCGACAAGGCGTCGGCGCACGGACCGCACGGTCTTGTGGCCGGCACAACGGGCTCCGGTAAATCGGAGATCCTGCAGACGTATGTCCTGTCCATGGCGACGCTGTTCCACCCGCACGAGGTCGCCTTTATGATCATCGACTTCAAGGGCGGCGGCATGGCGAGCCAGTTCCGCGACCTTCCGCATATGCTCGGTACGATCACGAATATCGACGGCCGCGAGATCGACCGCTCGCTGCGCTCGATCAAGGCGGAGCTTGTCAAGCGGCAGGCGCTGTTTGCGCAGGCCTCGCTGACTGTGGGCCACACCGTCAATCACATCAACGATTATATCCGTCTGTATAAAAAAGGCGTTGTCTCCGAGCCGATCCCGCACCTGATCATCATTGCCGATGAGTTTGCTGAGCTGAAAGCGGAGTATCCCGATTTCATGAAGGAGATCATTTCGGCGGCGCGCATCGGCCGCACGCTCGGCATCCACCTCATCCTTGCCACGCAGAAGCCTGCCGGCGTTGTGGATAACCAGATCTGGAGCAACTCGAAGTTCCGTCTGTGTCTGAAGGTCCAGACCAAGGAGGACAGCAACGAGGTGATCAAGACGCCGCTCGCGGCGGAGATCAAGGAGCCGGGCCGCGCCTATTTCCAGGTTGGCAACAACGAGGTGTTCGAGCTGTTCCAGTCGGCGTACAGCGGCGCAAAGGTCGTCGACGCCAGCGAGCGGCAGCCGGTCACGCTCTATGAGCTCAATCTCTGGGGCAAGCGCAGCGTTGTCTACACCAACAAGAACCAGACCAGCGCAGAGGATGCGCCGACGGAGCTCAAGGCACTGGTCGACTATATCCACGACTATTGCGAGCACAACCACATTTCGAAGCTCAGCGGCATTTGCCTGCCGGCGCTGCCGGACGTGCTCGACAGCGGAGAGCTGCACGACTTCCGGCCGGAGCCTGCAAAGGGCATCGTCGTCCCGATCGGTGTGTACGACGACCCCGACAACCAGCGGCAGGAGAATTATGCGATCAACCTCTCGGCCGACAATACGTACATCATCGGCTCGGCGCAGACAGGTAAGACGACGCTGCTGCAGACGATCATTCTGCAGATCATGCAGCTGTATTCGCCGCAGGAATGCAGCATTTACGTCGTCGACTGCGGCGCGATGGCGCTCAAGACGTTCGAGGCGTCCAACCATGTCGGCGGCGTTGCGGTGGCTGCAGAGGAGGAGCGCGTGGCAAACCTCCTCAAGATGCTGACGCGGCTGGTGCAGCAGCGTAAGGAGAAATTTGCCGAGCAGGGACTCGGCACGTATGCCGCCTACGTGGAGGCCGGCTTCCGTGATCTGCCGCAGGTACTGCTGGTGATCGACAACTATGCTGCGTTCCGCGAGTACTACGGCAGCTACGATGAGACGATCCTGTTTCTCTCACGCGAGGGGCAGGGCGTCGGTCTGAGCCTGATCATAACGGCGACGCAGACCAACGCGCTCAACTACAAGACGCTGTCGAACTACGGCACGCGCATCGCGTACTCGTGCAACGATTCCGGCGAGTACATGAACCTGTTCGACCGCTGCAAGGTTGAGCCGAAGGACGTTCCGGGCAGAGGCCTCTGCTCGCTGGAAAAGCACATTGTGGAGTTCCAGACGGCGCTGTGCGTGGAGGGCGACAAGGAGATCGACCGCGTGCAGAATATCCGCGAGCGCATTGCCGCTACGAACGCAGACTATGCGGGCGTGTGTGCCGCGCCCATCCCCGAAGTGCCGGCCGTCCTGCGCATGAGCGAGCTGGCGGCGGCGCAGAAGACGCTGTATCAGCAGCCGTACCGGATCCCGATCGGCATGGACTACGACGAGGTGTCCTACCGGACGCTCGACCTTTTGACGGTGGGCAGCTTTGCCATTGTCGGCCGTCCGGGCAGCGGGCGCAGCAACTTCATCCGGCATCTGCTCACGGCGATCCGCATGAACGTTTTCGGCAGCCTGACCAGTGCATATATCGTCGACAACGCCGAGATGAAGCTCGAGGCGTGCGGCGAGTACGGCTTCGTGGAGCGCTACGGTGTTGACGAGAACGACGGCGTGGCCATGGTCGAGGAGATCTACGAGCGGCTGGTCGAGCGTCAGGCGATGCTCACCGAAAACCGCGGCACTGCGCCGGAGCAGCTGCTCGCTGACGAGCCGCTGCTGCTGCTGGTCGTGAACAACCGTGGCTTCTATCGCAAAATGGGCGAGGACAAGGAGACCTACAAGCTGCTTCTGGAGATCCTCAAGACGTATCGCCGGCTGAAGGTCGCCGTCGTCTTTGCGGATGTGGACAACCAGACGCCGTCGTACAGCGGACCGGACATCTTCAAGCAGATCAAGGAGGCCAAGCAGCACTTCTTCTTCGAGGATGCCGCCAACATCAAGGCCATCGACCTGACTGTCAAGCAGCAGAAGGAGCAGGCGAAGCCGCTGAAGACCGGCGACGCCTTCATGGCCTTCGGTACGGAGCTTTGCAGGATCAAGACGATCCTGATGGATCAATAATGCAGGGCAGCCATGACTGCCGGAAAGGAGCAGCGCAATGGGCAAAACAGCAAATGGCGTGCGCCGCATAGACACGGTGTATTTTGATGCGGCTTTGCAGAGCCTGAACCGCGCGATCGAGACATATTCACAGGCGAAGCAGCAGGTGGATCAGCAGAAACGGTAGCAGAAGGACACCTGGTCCGGAAAGGGCGCGCGTGAGTTTTTCGACCGTTCATACTGGCGCCTGAAGCAGGAGCTGGATGACTCGGAGGAGACATTGGTAGCTATGCGGGATGACCTGCAGGCGTTTTACGAGTCTTACAAGACGTGGGATCAGCAGACGGCCGGCAGCATTGCGGGCAAGGAAACGTGAGAGGAGTGAGCGTGGCTTATGGGTATTATTTCTGACAGTGTTACCGGCATACAGGTCAAAAGCCGGATCCGCCGCCTTCGGCAGGAGCGCAAGGATCTGCTGGATGACGGCGGCCGCGTGCGCGACATCAACCGCGCGGTCGATGAGGCGATCGCGGATGTCAACAGCTACCTCGGTACGACCGGCGGCGCACAGATCACGGCGAAGCTTGCCGAATACCGAGAGGCGGATCAGGCATCGGACAGCTTGCTCTCATCGGCCAGGGACTGCATCGATCGGGAGATTGCGTATTGGGATCGCCGCCTCGAGGAAGCGGATACAAAGCACGGCGGCGGCAGCGGCAGCTTCGGTGGCGGCAGTGGCGGCGGCGGTTCCCGCTAAGGAGGAGAGAATCAGCAATGGATGTACTGTTCGTAGATTTCAGTTATGACGATAATGTCAAGCGTTCCACCCGGCGGGTCGCGCGCAGGCTCAGTGACCGCAAGAGCGACTATAGCGGCGTGAAGGCGCGCCTGTCGAGCATCCAGTCGAACACGGGCAACATCACGAACGCCAACATGTATCTCGAAAAGAAAATGCGCCGGCTTGAGGAAAAGCATGACAAGCTCACGGCGTTCGGCAAAGCGTTGGATGCATTTGACGACAACGCAAGAGAAACGGATAAGCGCGTGGCAAAGCGGCTCGAAAAGCAGATCAAGAGCTTCTGCAAGCGCGAGGGTATCCCCGGCGTATTCCAGACTATGCTGACGCAGGGCGGGAAGAAGCTGCTGATCACTGCCTCGAAGATTGGCCTGCTGGGACCGATCCCGCTGGTCATCGCGTACAAGGATAAAATCAAAGAGTGGTATCAAAAGCATAAGACCGAGTTCTGGCTGGCGGTTGAGGTTGCATTTGATGCGTTTATCGTCGTCGCCTCAGTGGCATTGCTGATCATGGCGCCGGGCGGGTTCGTCGCGACGTTCCCGTTGATTTGGGGCGCACTGAAATCCGGGGTGGATCTCGTGTATGACTGTCGAGCGTTCAAGGCAGCTCGCAGCGGCGACATGGAGTCGGCGCAGGCACTGCGAAAGATGGGCATGGAGCATGTCATGCAGGGGATGCTTGGAGATACGGCCGGAACGTGGGTCTACCGCGGGCTGGAGGTCGTCAGCTTTGTGTGCGGGGTCACGCAGCTGACGAAAGAGATCCGGTCACTGAAGACGTGCGACAATATGCTCAAGTACGGCACGAAAGGTCTTGCGCCGCGTGTACGGACTGTTATGAAGCAGAGAGTGATCAAGATGACGACCGGTGTTGATATCGGCAAGGTCACAATAAAGAGCGTCTTGAAAAACGGCACGACATTCTCAAAGGCCATGATCGGCATCCTCAACGGCAAGTCGCTTGGGGAGCTGATCCTGTCGATGAAAGGTTCGTCCACACTCGGGCTGGATAAGCTCTATTCTTGGCACGTGAAGCCCATGCTTGCGTAAAGAATGCGGAGGTGAATGAAGATGCCTTGTGCTTTTTCCCCCG
>ERZ773229.869-NODE-869-length-23438-cov-3.634991_pt1 | contig 23438 bp, 25 predicted proteins | sample MGYA00580992_ERZ773229 | MGnify/ENA primary metagenome ERZ773229 (study PRJEB29015, sample SAMEA2737795) | human gut metagenome | biome: human gut; feature: human-associated habitat; material: faeces | place: China | collected 2012 ... | reverse complement strand
TATGAGGGCATTTCCGCCCGGCAGAACCGCGTGTGCCCTTGTCAATCGACGCAAATCAGTGTAAATGTAATAATTATAAGCCGACAGGCAAAGGAACAGAAGCCATAAAGCTGCTTTCCTGTTCATCCTTTATCTTGCCGCATATTCCTGCAGATAGCGGGCGCATGCCGGGTGACGGAGCTTGCGAAGCGCTTTTGCCTCGATTTGGCGGATACGCTCACGCGTAACGAGAAACGATTCGCCGACTTCCTCCAGCGTCCGCTCGCGCCCGTCGAAAAGACCGAAGCGCATGCAGATGACAGTGCGTTCCCGTTCCGTAAGTGTTGAAAGCGCTTTTCTCATATCTTCGCTCAATGCGTTCATGAGTGTCCTGGATTCGGGGGCGGCATCTTCGCTGACGGCGAGAAAATCGCCGACGGTGCTTTCACCGTCCTCACCGACAGGCGCATCGAGGGATACCGTGTCAGAGATCAGCTGCGAAAGCGAACGAACGCGTTCGGTATCGCAGCCGATGTTAGCGGCAAGCTCCTCAACGGTCGGCTCACGTCCAAGTTCAAGCGTGAGCCGCTGGAGTGCCGTGCGATATCGGTTCAGCGTTTCATGCATATGTACCGGAAGCCGGATTGTACGGCTCTGGTCAGCGATCGCTCGCGTAATGGATTGGCGTATCCACCACGTTGCATAAGTCGAAAATTTGAAGCCGAGATGGGGATCAAACTTCTGCACGGCCCGCATCAAACCGAGATTCCCCTCCTGGATAAGATCGGAGAGTGGGAGACCGCGATTTACATAGCGCTTGGCGATCGAGACGGACAGCCGCAGATTTGCCTCGATCATCCTGTTCCGCGCCGCCTCGCTGCCCGCGGCGGCGGCCGCTGCAAGCTCAACTTCTTCTTCCGCTGTCAGCAGCGCATGCCTTCCGCTCTCCCGCAGGTAAAGCCCGAGAGAGTCTGTAATGTCACACGTTTCCGGGGCGTTTTCTGCATCTGCTAACGCTTCTTCGCTGATCTCTTCCACGGCCCGAAGCTCGTCTGCGCTCGGCGCTGCGAGACCATCTGTTCCCGTTTCTGTTATTTGCTCCTCCATATTGCGTCCTCCGATCGTTTTTTTCAAGGCCCTCTATTTTTATTATATCATTTTTTACATGGTGTTATGTAAACCAACGAGCATTTACGACAAAATTTACAGTTTCTTAACTTTTTCAGATCGCCCCGATTTTGAAAAGCAGGGGGGGAAAAAACAGGGGGAAAAGAGAGGATTTTCTTTTCGCTTCCTCTTGACATTTCTGTTTCCGGCAGCTATAATATCCCTGCTTAAAAGAAAGCAGATCGTTTCCGGTCTCACCCGGCCGCCCAGAGCGCGCCGCGGTCAACATTTTTCGGCTCTGTCTTATATGGGGGCCGGAGTGTGCGGATGCGGTTTGCGTATCCGCTTTTTTGCATGCATGGAAAGGCGCAACAGCGCCGGCGACTTATTTGGAGGTGTTTAACGATCGCTACCCAGAATCATTTGCTCAACGAAGAGATCCGCGAACCGGAAGTTCGCCTGATCAGTGAAGAAGGCGAGCAGCTCGGCGTTATGTCCGGCGAGCAGGCGCTCCGCATCGCTGAAGAGCGGGAGATGGACCTTGTTTTGATCTCTCCGCAGGCAAAGCCGCCCGTGTGCAAGATCATGGACTACGGCAAATTCCGCTTTGAGCAGACCAAAAAGGAAAAGGAAGCCCGCAAGAATCAGCGCATCATTGAAATCAAGGAGATCCGCATGTCTCCGGGCATCGGCGAGAACGATTTCAATACCAAGCTGAAAAACGGACAGAAATTCCTCCTGGACGGCGACCGGCTGAAGGTCACGGTGCGTTTCCGCGGCCGTGAAATGGCGCACACCAACATTGGCGAGCAGCTTCTCACGAACTTTGCCGCCCAGTGTGCCGAGATCGCCACCATGGACAAAAACCCCAAAATGGAGGGACGGAATATGTTCATGTTCCTTTCCCCCAAGGCCCCCGACAAACAAGCAAACAAAAAGTAAAGGAGATATTCCGAGATGCCGAAACTGAAATCGCACAGCGGCGCGAAGAAGAGATTCAATCTCACCAAGACCGGCAAGGTCAAGCGCGCCCACGCTTTTAAGAGCCACATTCTCAACAAGAAGAGCACCAAGCGCAAGAGAGGCCTCCGTCAGGGCGCCTACGCGGACGCCACCACCGCGCCCACGATCAAGCAGATGATTCCGTACAAATAAGGAGGACTGAAAGATGGCCAGAGTCAAAGGCGCGATGATGACGCGCAAGAGAAGAAATAAAAAGCTGGGTCTTGCCAAGGGTTATTGGGGAAACAAGTCCCGTCACTATAAGATGGCTAACCAGCAGCTGATGAAGTCCGGCCGTTACGCTTACGTCGGCCGCAAGCTCAAGAAGCGCGACTTCCGCCAGCTGTGGATCACCCGTATCAGTGCCGGCTGCAAGATGAACGGCATGAACTACTCCACCTTCATGCACGGCCTGAAGAAGGCCGGTATCGATATGAACCGCAAGATGCTCTCCGAGCTCGCGATCCACGATGCCGCCGCTTTCACCGCTCTGTGCGAGAAGGCCAAGGCGAGCCTTTAATTTCACACAACGATAAAAACACGCTGTTTCTTACCGAAACGGCGTGTTTTTTCGCTGTTGCTATTTCCCGGTTCCTGTGGGATAATAGAATAAATGAGGGAAATAAGGAGGAATCCGTCCATGGCATTCTGCACGAACTGCGGTGCAAAGCTCGCTGATGACGCGAAATTCTGCACCGAATGCGGTGCAAAGGTTGAACCCCTGCCGTCCGAACCGGTCACCGAACCGGTAACAACTCCGGTGTCCGCGAGCGACGCGGCTCCGGCGAACGACTATACCCGGCCTGTGAGCGACTATACTTACACTCCGCCGTCGAACGGCTATACCTATACCCCGACCGGGCAAAACACCGCCTCTTCCGGCTCATACTCGCCGGAAATACCACGCAATACCTATTCCTATGACCCCGCCGCGGCCAGCACCGGCGGCACGCAGCCGCCGCGCCCGCCGCACGATATTCCCGGCGGCAGCCAGCCGCAGAAGAGAAAGATGTCCTTCCTGCCGTTTTTGCTCATCGCCATTGGTGTTGCGGCGCTTGTGTTCCTGCTGATCGGCGTCTTCGGAAACCGCAGCGGCGATGTGTACAATGCGGTCTACGGCAAGATCGGTCTGCGCACCGTCGCAGCCGAGGATATGTGGGAAGACGGTTTCCGTATTGAGCTCTTCTCCAACGGAAAATGCCGCGCCACGGTCGGCGACGAGACGGAGACCTGCCGCTATGAGCTCGACGATGACGGCAATATCGACGTACTGCTCTATGACGCCGAGATGCACGGCACGCTCAGCGGCGATGTGATCGTCTTTGAAAACGTGTTTGACTCCGGCATGGATCTCTACTTCGTCCGCGAAGGCGGATCGATCCCGGCGGAAGGCTCGAAGCCGGTGGGCGGGCAGACGACCGAAACTCCGGCTGAAGCTCCGGCTGATACCGGCTCGGACTATGCTTGGTGGGATGGCGACTGGTACGGCTGGTGGGTCATCTATGAAGGCGGCGGAGAATATGCCGATCTGGAGTCTTATTGCTACGATGCCTGCGCCACGATCTCCGTATATGGTGACACGGGCCTCGTGGATCTCTGGGACGAGGACTGCGCGGAAGGCATGAACATCGGCTATATCGATGTGGCCTTTGAGCCGGGTACGACGGACAAGGGCCGCATGGTCTCCGTAAGCGGGGATTTCTACGACGATGAGATCGCCGCGAGAGACTGGGTCGTTGACCCCGGCGACTCAATCGTCAGCCGGTTTGACTCCATGATCCTGATCGACGGCATGTACTATGAGGACGGCAACAGCTCGAACTGGATCCATTATTATGTGTTTCTTCGCCCGTGGGGCATGAGCTGGGAGGATGTGCGCAGCGACTCCTGCTACGATATGCCCTATGACAACATGCTGCCGCTCGGTTACGATAGCTGGTATGTGCCGCATATGAACGACGCCATGCCGTCGTATATCGATCTCGATCGCGGCGAAGCCGCCTGAAAGAACAACACGCAAAGACGGAGTGGGGAAGACCCGCTCCGTCTTTTTTTACCGGTTGTCATCCGGCACCGGACGGTGTAAAATGCCAGATATGGAAACAACGGAGAAAAAGAAAATAACGTTCCGGCCGCTCTGGAGGCTGTGTCCGGCGCGCCATGCGGTGCTGCTCGTTTCACTCGCGTGGCTCGCGGCGTACTTTCTGCTGCGCGAAAACAGGGCGGTGATGAATTTCCTTTGCAAAGCGCTCGTGCGCCCGTGGCACGCCTTTGCGGGAAGGCTCTTTTCCGCCGTGCCGTTTTCCGTAACGGAGTGGGTCATCCTCTTTCTTGCGGCGCTCGGCGTCGTGCTGCTCGTCCTTCTGATCGTGCGGCTCATCCGGCGGCGGTGGGTGAAGGCTTACCGCACGGGGATGACGATCCTTTCCGTCTCGGCGGCGATGTTTGCGCTCTTCTGTCTCTGGTGGGGCGTGCTGTATTATTCCGACAGCTTCACCGAACAGGCGGGGCGGGAACGGCGCAATATCTCCGTGCAGGAGCTGGAGACCGTTACCCGATATTTCGCTGAACAGGCGAGCTCGGCGGGCGAGCATGTAGAGCGCGGCGAAGACGGCGTATTCCGTGCCGACAAGAGCGACATCTTCCGGCGCTCTGCGGATATCTACGGGGGCGCGGAGCAGATCTTCCCGTGCCTTGCTGCTCCGGCGGTGCGGGCAAAGCCCGTGCTGCTCTCGCGGCTTTTGAGCTATATCCGCTATACCGGCTTCTTTTTCCCCTATACGGCGGAGGCGAATCTCAACGCCGATTCGCCCGCGTGCCTGCTGCCGTCCACGATCGCGCACGAGCTGGCGCATCTGCGCGGCGTTGCGCGCGAGGACGAGGCAAACTTCTGCGCCGTCGTCGCGTGTCTGGAAAGCGGCGACGAGGATTACCGCTATTCCGGCGCGCTGCTTGCCTATATCTATCTCGGAAACGCCCTCTACCGCGCCGACTACGACGCCTGGCGCGAGGTATATTCCACGCTCAGCGAGAACGTGCGCGCCGATCTGCGCGCGAACAATGACTACTGGGCGCGGTTTGAAACGCCCGCGGCGGACGTGTCCGAAAAGGTGTATGAATCGTTTCTGCAAACCTACGGCGACGACCGCGGCATGCAGAGCTACGGCGCGTGTGTCGATCTTCTGACGGTATATTACTTAGACACGGAATGAGGGGCTCCTTTGTGCAAAGGGAGCTGTCAGCGATGCTGACTGAGGGATTGCAAACTCCGAAACTTTGGGAAACTTATAGAAAAAGGCTTCTCCCCAATTGAGGGAGAAGCCTTTTATAGAGTCGCCTTATCAAATATCGAGCCTGCAAGAGCCATATAGAGTCGCCTTATCAAATATCGAGCCTGCAAGAGCCAGCGCACTTATGGCAATGATAACAGCTATGCCGGATCCGATCAGTCCAATCAGGCTGCAGACGAAGCCACCTGTCCGAATTCCCTCCGTGTTACCAGCTTTTTTTGCCTGACCAGCCAATACGAGACCGATTATGCCGAGTATAATGCCAACCAGAGCTCCAACCCCCAAAAACCAGCAGACGATTGCACAAATTCCTAAAACAAGCGAGGCTACGGCTTTGCCGTGCATGACAGAAGTTTCCATTGCGATTCTCTCCTCTGTTTATATTGTGTTTACATTATACAGTTGAGAACGGTAAAAAACAACTGTGCAATATATATATCACTTCTTGTGCAGGATGATGAAAATGCCTCTCCTACAAGGATGAAATTTACCTTGTCAAGAGAGGCCAAAATGGGTTTATTCCAGCGCTAAGCCCCAGTAGATCGGCTCCGCGCCGTTGAGCCCCATGAGAAACGGTTCGTCGCCCGCGCGCGCGGGGAGCGCCTCACACACCCGTCCGTCGTCCATGGCGTAAATATCGCCGTGCTCGCCGCAGAAAAACTCCCCGGTAACGGAGAAGAGCTTGAGAATCCCGTCGCTGTACTTTGCGTGGGGGATACCGTCAAGCCACACCTCGCGGCGCGCGCGGAATTCCTCCGCCGTGATCTTCCGGCGGACGGCCGGAAGCGGCACGCTTGAGCGGTAGGATACCGTTCTGGCGCGCATCGTGAGCGCGTACCAGCACCGAAGCGTCGCGCTCGCCGGGCAGAGATACGCCGGCTCGCCTCCCGCAGCGGCGAACACCACCGCGCGGCCATAGCCCCGGCCGCGATATTCCGGTCTTGTCGCTACGGCGAAGATGTACCGGACGGCGCCGAACGGCACGGCGTACGCCGCGGCGACGACGGTACCGTCTTCCTCGATCACGCTCGCCATGCCGGGCTGGTAGACATTCTGAAAGAACGCGTCGATATATTCGTCCGTATCGCCGAACACCTCGCGCCAGAGCGCCTTGAGCGCATTCTCGTCGCCCTTGCGGGACGGACGCGGCGTCATGCTTCGTCCTCCTGCCAGAGAGCGGTGAATTTATCGATCATGAACATCGGATACCATTCCTCTTTCGCTTTTCGCAGACCGGGGATGCCCATATCTTCCTCGCGGTTGAGATACAGGATCTCCGGGAAATCCTTTTGCAGATGGCGGGCAAACTCCCGCGCGATCATCGGATACGCGCCGGGAAGATCGTCGAGCGCTTTTTCAAAATGGACGTCGATCGTGTCGCTGCCGAGCCGTTCCCCGGCGGTGAACGCCGCCGGTCTGCCGTCGGCATAGAGAATGCCGCCGGTCATGCCGAGCTCGTCCCAGTACTGAAACATCCGCTCGATCGCCTCGTTTTCCTCTGCATTGCCGCCGTTCTTTTCGGCGTCCCAGCTTTGGAGAAGACTGCGGCAGTCGTCAAATCCGGCGGGAGAGAGCGCTTCATAGCGCCAGTCGTGCGCTACCTCAAAGCGGTTGCAGAAATTGCGCTTGCCGTGGAGCTTCTTTCCGGAGAGCGTGGCGAACGATTCAACGGAATAGATATAGTCCGCGTCGTCCCGGTCCTCAAAAAACCGGAACCGACCCGGCAGAGCGGCCTCGAGCGCGGCGCGCTGCGGCGCGGTCACGCCTTCGAGATAGAGCGGCCGCCCCTGCTCCGCGGCACGCGCGCGGAGCGCGTCAATGGCGGGGACGAGATCGCCCCGGCCGGAGGGGTAGGCGTAGAAAGCGCCCTTGGAGCAAAGGTATTCAATGCCCAGCCGCTCGCCGAGAACGGCAACATTGCGGCGGCAGAGAATGTCCCAGAGAAATACGTTTCCGAAGCTGTCCGAGGAGCTTTTGGAGTTTTCCCGGGAAAGCGCCTCGTCAAAAAGAGGCTTGTGCTGCAGCCCAATGGGCTGAAATTCACTCATAAAAATGACCTTTCCGTTTGGTAGTTTGTTATTTATAGAGCCGCTCGCAGACGCGCTTTGCCTCGCTGCGCAGGGATCGCAGGTCGGCGAACGTCTCCGGGCGTTTGGTGATGTCGCGCAGCAGCGCGGACGGATGGTAGATCGCCATGGCGCGGGCGCTTTCAATGTCGAACCACTGCCCATGCTCGCGGGTGATGCGAAAGTCCGGCTTGATGACCGCCATCGCGGCAATGCGCCCGAGACAGACGATGAGCTTCGGACGGATCAGATCGCGCTGCGCGTCCAGCCAGTGACGGCATGCCGCCTGCTCTTCGTTGAGCGGGTCGCGGTTGTGCGGCGGACGGCATTTGACGATGTTCGCAATATATACGCGCGAACGGTCGAGATCGATCATTTCAAGCATATCGTCGAGCAGCTTACCGGCGGGGCCGACGAACGGCTCGCCCTGCAGATCCTCCTGCTCGCCCGGTCCCTCGCCGATGAACATCAGCTCGCTCTCGGGATCGCCGACGCCGAAAACGACGTTGTGCCGCCCCTGTGAAAGCGGGCAGTCCCGGCAGGAGAGACATTCTCTTTGCAGTTTGTCCATCGCTTCCATGATCATCACACTCCATATAGAAACATGTTATCATGCTTCGATGGAAAAGGCAACGCCGGATTCGCTCTCACGGAGCTGGCGGTACGTTTTTTTGATCAGAACGACGGAAATGACCGCGGTGAGGATATCGGATGCCGGCATGGAGCAAATAACACCGTCCAGCCCAAACCAGACGGGGAGCAGCGAGCGGCAGCCGCCGAAAAAGCAGAGCGGCGGGACGGTAAAGCCCGTCGCACCGCTTGCCTTGTTAAAAAGGCAAAGAGAGACGCCGTGAGGCGTCTCCCTTTGGGGATGCGGTTATATTAAGAGAGGCGGAAACATCACACTTTGAAGTCCACAGAGGTGGAACCCTTGTCTTCCTGCACGAACTCGTAGTCCTTGCCGGGCAGGATGGCGTTGAGCGCGATACCGACGATGGAGGCGACGGCGAGACCGGAGAAGCTCACGATGCCGATCTGGATGGGGGCGGTGTAGGTGATGCCGATCGCGAGGACGAGGATGAGCGCGGCGATGATGATGTTGCGGGTGTTGGAGAAGTCCACGTTGTTTTCTACAACGTTGCGCACACCGACCGCGGAGATCATGCCGTAGAGGACGAGGGACACGCCGCCGATCGTGGCGGTGGGCATCGCGGAGACGAGAGCGGCGAACTTCGGGCAGAAGGACACGACGACCGCAAATACCGCAGCGATGCGGATGACGGCGGGGTCGTATACACGGGTCAGGGCGAGAACGCCGGTGTTTTCGCCGTAGGTGGTGTTGGCGGGGGCGCCGAAGAGCGCGGCGAGAGAGGTCGCAAGACCGTCGCCGAGGAGCGTGCGGTGGAAGCCGGGGTCGACCATGTAGTTTTTCTCAACCGTAGAGGAGATGGCGCAGACATCGCCAATGTGCTCGACCATCGTGGCGAGAGAGAGCGGGACGATCGTGAAGATGGCGCTCACGAGAAGACCGGCGTTGAAGTCGGCGTTGCCGAAGAGGGAGAACACGGTGCGCTCGCCGTGAACGGGCAGGCCGATCCACGCAGCTTCGCTGACGGTCTCGGCAACATGGGCGCGGGCGGCGGGGTCAATGATCAGCGCGAAGACATAGGAGCCGAGGACTCCGAGCAGGATGGGGATGATCTTGGTCATGCCCTTGCCCCACATATTGAAGCCGATGACGATCGCAATGGCGACGACGGCGACGAGCCAGTTGGCGGAGCAGTTGGTGATCGCGGAGGAGGAGAGCGTCAGGCCGATGGCGATGATGATGGGGCCGGTGACGATCGGGGGGAAGAAGCGCATGACTTTTTTCACGCCGAAGGCCTTGAAGAGCGTGGAGAGGACGACGTACATGAGACCCGCCGCCGCGACGCCGACGCAGGCGTAAACGAGAAGTTCGGGTTCCTTGTTGGGGGCGATGGCCTGATAGCCGCCGATGAACGCGAACGAGGAGCCGAGGAACGCGGGGACTTTGCCCTTGGTGAGCAGATGGAAGAGCAGCGTGCCGAGACCGGCGAAGAGCAGCGTGGTGGCAACGTCCAGACCGGTGAGCGCCGGGACAAGGACGGTCGCGCCGAACATGGCGAACATGTGCTGCAGTCCGAGCACCAGCATGCGCGGCGTGCCGAGGGCGCGCGCGTCGTAAATGGGTTCGGATCCGATTTGTTTCTTTGTCATAATCGTTCTCTCCTTATAAAAATTTATTCTTTCTCATAAATGGAAACGCCCGTTTCGCCGTCGCACTCGGCGAGGCGCACCGCGACGATTTCGCGCAGGGAGGTGGGGATGTTCTTGCCGACAAAATCCGGCTTGATCGGAAACTCGGCGTGGCCGCGGTCGATGAGCGAAAAGAGCTGGATGCGTGCCGGACGGCCGAGAGAGATGAGCGCGTCGATGGCTGCGCGGGCGGTGCGGGTCGTAAAAATAACGTCGTCACAGAGCACAACGGTCATCCCTTTCACATCAAAAGGAATGTGCGTGTCCGAAACGACGGGCGCATCGGCAACGAGCGTGAGATCGTCCCGATAAAGCGTGATATCCAGTTTTCCGACCGGGACGCGGGTGCCCTCGATCTTTTCAATATTTTTCGCCAGACGCTCGGCGAGAGGGATGCCGCGGGTCTTGATGCCGATGAGACAGAGATTTTCGGTGCCGTGATTCTTCTCGATGATCTGGTGGGCGATACGCACAAGCGTCCGCTCCACGGCGGCTTCGTCCATGATCTGCGCTTTGAAGTTCATAGCGTTCCACATCCTTTCCGGCATTTTGGCAACAAAAAAACCTTGACCGGCAAATCCGGACAAGGCGCGGCGACACGGCATAAAGATACCGTGATCCCATCTTACGACGCCTTGCCGGCAGCTCTGTACCGACTTAAAGAGGTCTTTTCTGGCGTGTATACTATCATGCCCTGCTTCATCTGTCAACGGGGAAATGCACAAATAACCGGATCAAAGCGGGAATATTTTCTATCGAGCGCATTGGCTCGGACGGGGGAAAGGCCGTTTAGAGGCTTGCATTATCCGTTGAATGTATGATAATATACATCGGTGTATGATAATATACACAAGAAAGATTCTCTATTTTCAATTCCGAGGAAAGGACACGGACAACTTATGGGAGTTTATGTAGTCACCGGCGGCTCCGGCGGCATCGGCGGCAAGACGGTAGAAATTCTGCGCAGCCAGGGACATGAGACGATCAACATCGATTTGAAAGGCGGGGATATCAACGCCAACATTGCCACCAAGGAGGGACGGCAGGATGTGATCGATAAGATCCACGAGCGGCACCCCGAGGGGATCGACGGCCTGATCTGCGTGGCCGGCGTCGCGGGCACCTGCGGCGATATGAAGCTGATGTTCTCGCTGAACTATTTCGGCGTCACCGGTCTGGCCTACGGTATCTATGACCTGCTCAAAAAGAAGGGCGGCAGCTGCGTGGTCATCGTATCGAACACCATCTCGCAGGGGGGCGTGCACATGGATCTCTGCGATATGCTCAACTATGCCTGCAACCAGGACCGGAACGAGGCCCGCATTCTCTCCATTCTGGAGCAGTATGACGGCTCCAATATGACCATGGCGCAGGGTCTGTACGCCACAACCAAATACGCGCTGGCCCGCTGGGTACGGCGCATCTCCGCCAGCTGGGGCGCCAACGGCGTGCGCATCAACGCGGTGGCTCCCGGCAACGTCCGGACGCCTCTCACCGCCGCCATGGGCGACCGGGCTACGGCGGCGCTGGCGGGACTTCCCATTCCCATCAACTATCAGACCGGCGACCAGCTGCTCGACCCCGTGGACATCGCCAATGTGCTGGTGTTTCTGGTGTCCCCGGCGGCCCACGGCGTCAACGGCAACATCATGTTCGTAGACGGCGGCACCGACGCTCTGCTCAACAGCGAAAAAGTTTACTAAGGAGGCGAAACCCATGACTTTGATTCGACAGTATGTGGACGCTCTGCTCGACCAGGACGCGCTGGCTTTGAGCAAGCTCTTTTCCCCCACGGCCATTTTCGTTGACCACTGCCCCCGCGATGCGGGCAAGCCTCTGGTCAGCACCTACGGCCCTGAGGCCATCGATATGTTCTACCACAACCGCTTCCTGTTCCGCCACTTCCGTATCACCGATGCCCGTATCGTCAGCGACACGCAGGCCTACTACTATGCCGTCTATGACGGCTATCATGTCCGCGCACTGGCCACCATCACGGAATTCAGCTCCGACGGCCTGATCGAGCGGCTGGTCGTAAGACCGGCATAAGATCCCGGCGGGCCATTCTGTAAATCGAATAAGACAAGTTCGCGGCGGCGTCTCTTTTGAGAAGCCGCCGTTTATCCGCAAAAAACGCGTTTTTGGGCTTGCATATATATGTGTGTATATTATAATGGGTTTATACGTTTTCCCGAAGAAAAAGATATAGGGAGGGTAAATCTATGGTAGCGGTTATTATTATTGCAGTGATCGTAGTGCCCGTAGTGGCGTATTACATCGGAAAGGAATTTGAGTATATCGCGAACGAAAAGGGGTATACAAGCAAGAAGTATTTCTGGTGGACGTTCCTGTTTGGCGCGGTCGGTATCTCAATGGTCATCGCGCTGCCTGATCGGCGCGGCGGAACGGGCGCGGCGTCCAGCGGTCTGCCGATGAGCGACGACGAGATCCCGGAGATTTGAGGTGCGGACATGAGTGAGAGATATACGCGCCTCTTCGCGCTGGAAGAAAATCTGTATTCCGAAGGTTCCCCAATCGTCATTTCCGCGGGTGCATTGCTCAAAGATAACCGAAAGTGAGCCTGAGTGAGGAGTGACTCCTTCCGTCTCGGCTGACGCCGAGCCACTCCCTCAAAGAGGGAGGCAGTTAAAAAGAAAACGCAGCAGCTCCATATCACGGAGCTGCTGCTTTTGCGTATCTTAGTCTTTCTTGAACGAATCCTTGAGCGCGACGGCGCGGTTGAATACGAGATGGCCGGGGGCGCTGTCCTTGTTGTCCGGCGCAAAGTAGCCGAGACGGAGGAACTGGAAGCGGTCGGCAGCGGAGCAGTCCTCGAGCGACTTTTCCACCTTGCAGCCGGTGAGAACTTCGAGCGAGTTGGGGTTCAGGCAGTCGATGAAGTCCTTGCCGGGGGCGTCCGGTTCGGGATCGGAGAAGAGCATATCGTAGAGCCGGACCTCGGCGTCGGCGCAGTTGTTCGCGTCCACCCAGTGGATCGTGCCGCGCACCTTGCGCCCGTCGGGCGTGTTGCCGCCGCGGGTCTCGGGGTCGTATTCGCAGAGAATCTCCGTCACGTTGCCGTCCGCGTCCTTCACGCAGCCGGTGCAGCGGACGATGTACGCGCCCTTGAGACGCACCTCGTTGCCCGGATAGAGGCGGTTATACTTCTTGACCGGCTCTTCCATGAAATCGTCCTGCTCGACCCAGAGCGTGCGGGAGAACGAGACCGGGCGCGTGCCGGCGTTTTCGGCGACGGGGTTGTTTTCGACATCGAAAAGCTCAGTCTGCCCCTCGGGATAGTTCGTGATCGTGAGCTTCACGGGACGGAGCACCGCCATAACGCGCTTGGCGTTCGCGTTTAAGTCGTCGCGCAGGCAGCTTTCGAGCAGCGAGTAGTCCACCGTGGACGTGACCTTGGAAACGCCGATGCGGTCGGTAAAATCGCGGATGGAATGCGGCGTATAGCCGCGGCGGCGCAGACCGCAGAGCGTCGGCATCCGGGGATCGTCCCAGCCGGACACACGGCCCTCTTCCACAAGGCGGCGCAGCTTGCGCTTGCTCATCACGGTATAGTTGATGCCGAGACGGGCAAACTCGATCTGGCGCGGCTTGGACGGCACATCGCAGTTCTCAATGACCCAGTTGTAGAGCGGGCGGTGATCCTCGTATTCGAGCGAGCAGAGCGAGTGCGTGATGCCCTCAAGCGCGTCCTGAATGGGGTGGGCGAGATCGTACATCGGGAAGATGCACCACTTCGTGCCCTGCCGGTGGTGCTCAATGTAGCGGATGCGGTAGAGCACCGGGTCGCGCATGTTGAAGTTGCCGCTTGCGAGATCGATCTTCGCGCGCAGCGTATACTTGCCTTCGGGGAACTCCCCGGCGCGCATCCGCGCGAAGAGATCGAGCGATTCTTCGATCGGGCGGTCGCGGTAAGGACTGACGGCGGGGTGCGTCGTGTCGCCGCGGTAAGCGGAAAACTCCTCGGGCGTCAGCTCGCAGACGTAGGCGAGACCCTTTTTGATGAGGCCGACGGCGAGCTCGTAGGTTTTTTCAAAGTAGTCCGAGCCGTAGAAAAAGCGGTCGCCCCAGTCGAAGCCGAGCCAGCGTATATCCTCCTGAATGGCATCGACGAACTCGGTGTCCTCCTTGGCGGGGTTGGTGTCGTCCATGCGCAGATTGCAGAGACCGCCGAACTTTTCCGCCGTGCCGAAGTCGATGCACAGCGCCTTGCAGTGGCCGATGTGCAGATAGCCGTTCGGCTCGGGCGGGAAACGGGTGTGCACCGTTTTTCCGGCAAACCGTCCGCCGGGGGCAATGTCCTCGGCGACAAAATCATGAATAAAATTGCTGGATTCTCTGATCTCTTCCATATTGACTCTCTCCATTTTATGAAAGCTGAATGAATGAAAATTATTATACACGTCAACGCTTGAAATTACAACAGAATTATTGGATAATAGAAGTGCTATGAATCTTTCCGCTCTATGGCGGAACAAACGACAGGAGTATACCATATGAAATATGATGCCGTGATCCTCGGCGGCGGCCCGGCGGCTGTCTCCGCGGCGCTCACGCTGCGCGCGCGAGGGAAGACTGCCGCGATCCTCTCCGGCGGGATCGACGATATCCCGCTCTCCCGCGCAAGCAGGATTACCAATTACCCCGGCTGTCCGGATATCTCCGGCCGCGCGCTGCTCGAAGCTATGGAACATCAGGCGCTCGACGCGGGCGCGGAAATCCTTCACGGCCGTGCCACGTCGATCGCGCCCCTCGGCGACGGCTTCGGCGTGATCTACGGCGCGGACTTCTGCGAGGCGGAAACACTCATCTTCTGCACCGGCGTTGCCGCCGGAAAAGTTTTCCCCGGCGAACAGGAGTTCCTCGGCCGCGGCGTGAGCTGCTGCGTCACCTGCGACGGAATGCTCTATCGCGGAAAAAAGGTCTGCGTCGTGGGCTTTACGTCCGATACGAAAGAGGAAGCGGAGCTTCTGCGCACGATGGGCTGCGAAGTTGAAATGTTCACGAGCCGCACGGCGAAGTACGCCGTGCTCGGGCAGGAGCGCGTCACGGCGCTTTCCGTGAACGGCGAAGAGCATCCGTGCGAGGCGGTGTTCATCCTCCGCCCGGCCGCGGCGCCCGATACGCTGCTCGCGGGTCTTGCCATGGACGGCGTGCATGTCGCCGTGGATAAAGCGACGATGAAAACCTCTGTTGCCGGCGTTTTCGCCGCCGGGGACTGCACCGGCAAGCCCTACCAGATCGCCAAGGCCGTCGGCGACGGGAACATCGCCGCGCTCAGCGCCGCGCAGTATATCGAGGAAAGGAGCCGGGAGAAAAAGGCATGAACGAGAGCGAGATCAAATATCTGGAGCTTCTTTCCAAGAGCTTTCCGAGCATCCCCGCTACGGCGGCGGAGATCGTGCGGCTGCAGGCCATTCTGGAGCTGCCAAAAACGACCGAGCACTTCATGAGCGACATCCACGGCGAGTATACATACTTCTCCCATATCCTCAAAAACGCCTCCGGCGCGATCCACGACAAGATCAACGACAGCTTCGGCGATCTTCTCGGCGAGGAGGAGAAAAATTCGCTCGCCCGGCTGCTCTATTACCCCGAGCGGGAGCTTGCCGCCGCAGCGCACTCCGATTCCTGGTACCGCGTGACGATCCACCGTCTTGTGGCCGTCTGCCGGCAGGCGACGGACAAATATACCCGCGTCAAGGTGCGCGCCCGTCTGCCGAAGGAATATGCCTATATTATCGAGGAGCTCATTGACTCCGACGAGCACGATCCCAACAAGCGCAGATATTTTGAAAGCATCATCAACAGCGTGATCGAGACCGGCATTGCTGACCGGTTCATCGTGGCGCTCGCGAATCTCATCTCCCGCCTGACGGTAAACCAGCTGCACATCGTCGGCGACGTTTTTGACCGCGGCCCCGCCGCGCAGATGGTCATGGACGATCTCATGGACATGCACGGCGTGGACTTCGTCTGGGGCAACCACGACATTCTCTGGATGGGCGCGGCCATGGGCAACCCCGCGTGCATTGCGAACGCCCTGCGAAACTCACTCAAGTACGGCAACTTTGATATGCTCGAGGACGGCTACGGCCTGAACGTCCGTCCGCTCGCGCTCTTCGCCATGGAGCAGTACGGCGACGATCCCTGCACGAACTTCCTCCCGACGCACGTGACCGACTGCGTGGCGGAAAACAGCGACGTTACCGCCAAGCTCCTCAAGGCAATCACGGTTATCCAGTTCAAGCTGGAGGGCCAGCTCATCCTGCGCCACCCGGAATATAAAATGGACGGACGGCTCCTCCTCGGGGAGCTCGTCCGCTCCGAAGGAACGGTCACGCTCGGCGGCAAGATATACCGCACGAACGACATTTCGCTCCCCACGGTCGATCCTGCGGATCCCTATCGCCTCTCCGAGCGCGAGCAGCAGCTCGTCGATCAGCTCGTTTTGTCCTTCCTGCGCAGCGAAAAGCTGCAGACCCATATCCGGTATCTGCTGGAAAAGGGCGCGATGTACCGCGTGTGCAACGGCAACCTTCTCTACCACGGCTGTATCCCCATGGAGCCGGACGGCAGCTTTACGCGCGTGACGATGGGTGACAAAACATATTTTGGAAAGTCGCTCATGGATGCCTGCGACCGGCTGTGCCGCACGGCGATGTACGACCGCCGTATGGAGAACACCGATCTTCTCTGGTATCTCTGGTGCGGGCCGTATTCCCCGCTCAACGGCAAGGACAAGATCGCAACGTTCGAGCGCACGTTCCTCGACGATCCGGAGGCCCGAACGGAGCAGAAAAATCCGTACTACGATCTCTGGAACAGCGGGGAAACGGCGCGCACGATCCTCACCGAGTTCGGCGTGGACTTCGAGCGCGGCCACATCATCAACGGCCACGTCCCCGTGCGCAAAACGAAGGGCGACACGCCCATCAAGGCCAACGGCAAGTTCATCAACATCGACGGCGGCCTCTCGAAGGCGTACCAGCCCGTAACAGGCATCTGCGGCTACACGCTGGTGTATTCCTCGCACGAGCTGTATCTCGCCGAGCATCAGCCCTTCGACCCGGACACCGCCGCGCGCGAAAGCGCGGACGTTCTCTCCCGGACGATCATGATCGAGCAGTACCCCGACCGGCTTCGCGTGCGCGATACCGACGGCGGCGCGGATGTGGAGCGGCGCATCGCCGATCTCAAAAAGCTGCTCGCGGCCTACCGCAGCGGCCTTGTGCGCACGCCGAGCCGCATGGAGTAAGGCTTGACAAATAAAACAAATAAAGGTATATTGATTTGGTAAAAAGCGCAGAAGGGGAGGAGTAGGCTCCCGGCGGAACGCAGAGAGAGGGCGGTTGGTGCAAGCCCTTGGGAAGCCGCAGCCGAAGGTCGCCCCGGAGCAGCCGTTTTGAACAAAGTAGAAACGGACGGGTTCTCCCGTTACAGAGAATACGAGTGCCGCTTTCAGTAAAGCGGAAATCGGGTGGTACCGCGTAAGTTTTTGCGCCCCGGAGGTTAACTCCGGGGCGTTTTTGTTTGGAGGAATAAGAATGAAAGAACTGCCGAAGATTTATGATCCCAAGCAGGTGGAAAGCAAGATCTACCGCTACTGGACGGACGGCGGCTGGTTCCACGCTGAGCGTGACCCGGACAAGAAGCCGTTCACCATCGTGATCCCGCCCCCGAACGTCACCGGCCAGCTCCATCTCGGCCACGCGTTCGACGAGACGATCCAGGACGTGCTCATCCGCTGGAAGCGCATGAGCGGGTACTGCGCGCTGTGGCTGCCGGGCGTTGACCACGCCGGCATCGCCACGCAGACCAAGGTGGAGGCCGAGCTCCGCAAGGAGGGTCTCACGCGCTTCGATCTCGGCCGCGAAAAGTTCCTGGACCGTGTGTGGGACTGGAAGCAGCACTACGGCGACCGCATCGTGGAGCAGCTCAAAACGCTCGGCTCTTCGTGCGACTGGGAGCGCCAGCGCTTCACGATGGATGAGCAGTGCGCCAAGGCCGTGCGCGAGGCGTTCTGCAGCCTGTACGAAAAGGGATATATCTACCGCGGCAAGCGTATCATCAACTGGTGTCCGCACTGCAAGACCGCCCTTTCCGACGTTGAGGTCGAATACGTGGAGAAAAACGGCTTCTTCTGGCATATCCGCTATCCGCTGACGGACGGTTCCGGCAGCGTGGAGGTCGCCACGACCCGTCCCGAGACGATGCTCGGCGACGCCGCCGTTGCGGTGAACCCCGAGGACCCGCGCTATAAGGACATGATCGGCAAAACGCTCACGCTCCCGCTCGTCGGGCGCGAGATCCCCATCGTCGGCGATGAGCACGCCGATATGGAGTTCGGCACCGGCTGCGTGAAGATCACGCCCTGCCACGACCCCAACGACTTTGAGGTCGGCCTGCGCCACGATCTGCCGCAGTACCTGATGCTCGACGGCGACGGCAAGATCACCGGCGGCTACAAGTGGGACGGCATGGACCGCTACGAGGCCCGCAAGGCCATCGTGCAGGAGCTCGAGGAGCAGGGCTATCTCGTGTCCATCGAGCCGTGCGTCCACAATGTCGGCACGTGCTCCCGCTGCCATAACGATGTGGAGCCGCTTGCGAGCGACCAGTGGTTCGTGAAGATGCAGCCTCTGGCGAAGGAAGCCATCCGCGTTGTGGAAGACGGCGAGATCAAGTTCGTGCCGGATCGCTTCGCCAAGACGTATCTCAACTGGATGAACAGCGTGCGCGACTGGTGCATCTCCCGCCAGCTCTGGTGGGGCCACCAGATCCCCGTGTGGTACTGCGGCGACTGCGGCCATATGACCGTCTCCCGCACCGACGCCTGCGAGTGCGAGGCGTGCCACTCCAAGAACATCCGCCGCGAGAGCGACGTGCTCGACACCTGGTTCTCCAGCGCGCTCTGGCCGTTCTCCACGCTCGGCTGGCCGGACAAGACGGCGGATCTGGACTACTTCTATCCGACGGACGTGCTCGTCACGGGCTACGACATCATCTTCTTCTGGGTCGCGCGCATGATCTTCTCCGGCTGCGAGCATATGAAGAAGATCCCGTTCCACACGGTGCTCATCCACGGCCTGATCCGCGACCCGCAGGGCAAGAAAATGTCCAAGTCCGCCGGTAACGGCGTCGATCCCATCGAGGTCATCAACACTTACGGCGCGGACGCGCTCCGCTTCAACATCATCACCGGCAACTCGCCCGGAAACGACATGCGCTTCTTCCCGGAGCGCTGCGAGGCCATGCGCAACTTTGCCAACAAGCTCTGGAACGCTTCCCGCTTCGTGATGATGAATCTCACGATCAACAAAAACGAGCTGCCCGAAACGCTCGAGCTCGAGGACAAGTGGATCCTCTCCCGGTTCAACGAGCTGGCCCGCGAGGTCGGCGAGAATCTCGATAAGTACGAGCTCGGCATCGCCGCGCAGAAGATCTATGACTTCATCTGGGACAGCTTCTGCGACTGGTATATCGAGCTCACCAAGGCCCGTCTGACGGGCGAGGACGAGACGGCCCGCGTGCAGGCGCAGAAGGTGCTGCTGTATGTGCTCACCGAAACGCTCAAGCTGCTGCATCCGTTCATGCCGTTCATCACCGAGGAGATCTATCAGGCGCTGCCGCATACGGCCGAGGACAAGGGCGAGTTCATCATGCTGCAGAAGTGGCCGGAGTACCGCGCCGAGCTCAGCTTCCCGCAGGAGGAAGAGGCGATGGGACTCATCATCGACGCCATCACCGCCATCCGCGCCCGCCGCAACGAGATGAACGTCGCGCCCTCGAAGAAGGTGCATTACACCATCGCCACCGCGCACGCGGACACCTTTGCGCGCGGCATTCCGTTCTTCAAGCGCCTCGCCTCCGCGAGCGACGTGACCGTTGCCGACGCAAATATCCCCACGCCGGACGGTTCGATCGAGGTCGTGACCCATGCCGCGCGTGTGCTGATGCCGCTCGCTGAGCTGGTGGACTTCGAGAAGGAGCTGGCCCGCATCGCCAAGGAAAAGGCGAACGCGGAAAAGCAGCTCGCCGGCATTGAGAACAAGCTCTCGAATCAGGGCTTTATCGCCAAGGCGCCCGAGGCCGTCGTCAACGGCGCTCGCGAGGACGCGGCCAAGCTCCGCGCTCTCATCGAGAAGCTCGACGCCTCCGCCGCCGCGATGAAGAAGTAAAAGGTCATGAAAAGCACCGATGCAGGAGGTCCTGCGTCGGTGCTTTTTCCATACAGATGGAAACTATTTCTTTTTCAGCTCTCGGATACACATGACAACGATATAGATCAGATAACCCAGAAAAATAACGACTGCGGGAAGGATCATAACGGCAAAAAAGAAGGCTGCGACGGATTGCATGAGCGCCTGATAGACGAGCTCTCCCATAAAAGTTCCTCCTCTCAAATTCCGGCTTGCCAGTATGGATACTTTTATGATAGCACAGAGCTGTGGGAAAGTCCACGGCAAAATGAGGGCTTTTCAAGTCCTCGTTCTTTTGTTATACTTACCTTATTATCAAAGGAGGGTGACACCTATGCAGAAGATCGAATTCGGCTCCACCGGCCTTGTGATCGAAAAGAACGGCTTCGGCTGCCTGCCCATTCAGCGCATCAGCGAGACGGAGGCGGTGAAGCTGCTGCACAAGGCCTGCGACGGCGGCATCAATTTCTTCGACACCGCCCGCGCGTATTCCGACAGCGAGCAGAAGGTCGGCGCGGCCTTTTCCGGGATGCGCGACCGGATCGTGCTGGCGACCAAGACCGGTGCGCAGACCGCCGAGGGCTTCTGGCGCGACCTTGAGACCAGTCTGCGCACACTCAAGACCGACTACATCGACATTTACCAGTTCCACAATCCGGCCTTCTGTCCGAAGCCGGGCGGCGAGGACGGTCTGTACGACGCGGCGCTCGAGGCAAAAAAGCAGGGGAAGATCCGCCATATTTCCATCACGAACCATCGCCTTGCGGTGGCGCAGGAGGCCATCGACTCCGGGTTATACGCCTCGCTGCAATTCCCGTTCAGCTATCTTGCCGGGGAACAGGAGCTCGCATTGGTCGAGGGCTGCCGCGCGCACGGTATGGGCTTTATTGCGATGAAGGGCATGGCCGGCGGTCTGCTCCGCGACGGCTTGACCGCGGCGGCCTGGATGGCGGCGCAGGAAAATGTGGTGCCCATCTGGGGTGTGCAGCGGGAGAGCGAGCTGGATCAGTTTTTGCAGTGTATCCGCGAGGGTGCGGAGCTGACGGACGAGCGCCGCGCGACGATCGAGCGCGACCGCCGGGAGCTTTGCGGCGAGTTCTGCCGCGGCTGCGGCTACTGTATGCCGTGCCCCGCGGGCATTGAGATCAACCAGTGCGCGCGTATGTCGCTGATGCTGCGCCGCGCGCCGGCGCAGGCGTGGCTCACCGAGGAATGGCAGGCCAAAATGCACCAAATCGAGCAGTGCAGGCACTGCGGACATTGCATGGCAAAGTGCCCCTACGGCCTCAACACCCCGGAGCTGCTGCAGGCAAACTACAAGGATTACTGGGAGGTTCTGGCGCAGAGCCGGAAGTAAACTGAAGTATCGTCAAGACAAAGAGCATATCGGGAAAGCGCAGGGAGACTCCCTGCGCTTTCTCAATGCTTTTTTGCCTTTGCGCTCAGCGACCTGACCCGGATGGCGAGAACCGCCACACCGCGTGCCTGATCTTCCGTAAAGGTATCCTCACGGCCTGCCATGTGGCGCATGAGCGCGGAGAGCGCATCGAGCTTTTCCGCACCCTCAATGAGCTCTGCCGTGCCGCTGCCGATGACGGAGGCATAGTAGTAGCCGTAGCCGCAGGCGTGGTCGGCGGACTGCAGCTCGCCGCGGCAGTCCATTTCAAAGGATACGCGCGGGTCGCGGCGCAGCAGCTCGAGCTTGTGACCTTCCCTGGCGCTGTGGCAGTAGAAGGTAAAAACGCCGTCCGCGAAGCGGTAGCCGAAATTGAGCGGGATGATGTAGGGGAGTCCCTGTTCATCAAGCATGGCAAGGCGAATAACTTTACATTCATTGACAATGGAGAGGATCTCCCGGCTGTCGGTGATCTCGCGGTCGTTTCTGCGCATGGCACTGCCTCCTTATATCAGGCCGTTCGGCCCTTGATATGATAGCAGCATTTTACAATGTCCGATGGGAAAAGAGCAAACGAAAAAAAGACAGAACAGGCAAAAAGAAACGGAATGGCACATTCTTTCGACAAAAAAACGGCCGCGGACAGGCTATACTGAAAGCGCACAGAGGTGCAGAACGAGCAAGAGGAGGTCGGGACATGGAGGTTCTGACAAGAACAAACGGAAGAGAGATGACGCTTGCGATCAGCGGAGAGCTGGATCACCACGGCGCGCACGGCGCGATGCAGCAGATCGACCACGCGCTCGACGCGGCGCTGCCGCTGTCGCTGACGATGGACCTTTCGGGAGTGTCCTTCATGGATTCCTCCGGGATCGCCGTGGTGCTGCGCGCACACCGCCGCATGGCGGCGCTCGGCGGAAGTCTGATCGTCACCGGCGTGCCGGCGCAGGCCCGAAAGGTTTTCGACGCGGCGGGGGTGCCGCGTCTGGTCACAATGCAGTAAGGAGGAAGGATATGAAAAAGAGCAGCAACTACATAAAACTGGAGTTTCTCAGCCGCAGCACGAACGAGGGCTTTGCCCGCAGCGCGGTCGCGGCCTTTGCGTCCCAGCTCGACCCGACGCTCGACGAGCTCGGCGACATCAAGACGGCGGTGAGCGAGGCGGTGACAAATGCCATCGTTCACGCCTATCCCGATACGCTTGGAAAGATCGTGGTCCGCGTGCGCCTGCTGGACGGCGGTGTGCTGGAGATCGCAGTATACGACTGGGGACGCGGCATTGCGGACGTGGAGAAAGCACGCGAGCCGCTCTTTACGACCGGAGGCGAGGAGCGCAGCGGCATGGGCTTCACCATCATGGAGAGCTTCATGGATACGCTCAAGGTCCGCTCCCGCCCGGGCAAGGGGACCGTCGTGACCATGCGCAAAAGGATCGCGCAGCGCGCGGGCCGCGCATGAGCACAGCGGAGACCTTTGCCCTGCTCGAAGCAGCACAGAGCGGCGATGAGGAAGCCGGCGAGCGTGTACTGCGGGAGAATACCGGCCTGATCTGGAGCGTCGTGCGCCGCTACAATGGCCGCGGCGTGGAGACGGAGGACCTCTATCAGCTCGGCTGCATCGGATTTCTAAAGGCTGTTAAGGGATTTGACCTTACATATGGAACGCAGTTTTCCACCTACGCCGTACCGAAGATCGCGGGAGAGATACGGCGATTCCTCCGTGACGACGGCGCGATAAAGGTGAGCCGGACTCTGCGCGAGCGGTCGCAGAGCATCTACAGTGCGCGGGAGAAGCTGCGGGTGCAGCTCGGACGCGAGCCTGTCCTCTCTGAGCTTGCGGAGGAGACCGGCTTGAGCGTCGAGGAGATCGCGGATGCCGACCTTGCCTCTGCCGCGCCGGAGTCCTTTCAGCAGGAGATGGGCGACGGGCTGACGCTGGAAACGCTTCTCGGCACGGAAAGCCCGGAGGAGAGCCTGATCGAGCAGCTTTCCCTTCGCGCGGCGATCGACCTGCTGCCGGAGCGGGAGCGCATGACGATCCTGCTGCGCTTTTTCAAGGGGCTGACGCAGGAGCAGACGGCGCGGGTGCTTGGCGTGTCGCA
>ERZ773229.867-NODE-867-length-23484-cov-4.028042_pt1 | contig 23484 bp, 11 predicted proteins | sample MGYA00580992_ERZ773229 | MGnify/ENA primary metagenome ERZ773229 (study PRJEB29015, sample SAMEA2737795) | human gut metagenome | biome: human gut; feature: human-associated habitat; material: faeces | place: China | collected 2012 ... | reverse complement strand
TTTTGTCGCTTTGCAAGCAAAATCCCACTAAACCCTATAGGTTGCGGATTTGAGGTTTATAATGATTGGATAATCTTTTGCTGATGTAATCACCTGAGATTCAGATATTCTTAGATGCTGCAAATATAAAAAGAAATAATGGGAACATAACAATTTAGGATATTTTTAATAGTTAAACTTTATAAATACTTACAGATTAACAGATTTACACAAGAAATATAAGTAAAAAGTTTCAGATTGAAAGCAATTATCCCCCGAAAGCCTAGCACTTTCAGGGGATAGTCATATATATATATTACTTCTCAGCCTTCGCCTTCTGGTTAACCACAACCACCTTATTGGCTGGCTCCAGTACGGAGAGGATTCGCTTTCTCAGTTCACGGATTCTCTTCATATCCTCGGCATTGTAGGCATCCTTGCCATCTTCCAAGAAGCCCTTCTTCAACTCGGAAATTTCCTGCTTGTCAAGGGAAATCTCGTCAATGGCATCAATAGCAGCCTTGTTGGTGTTGTAGTAGCCATCGCTCTGACTCGGAGCCGTATCAAGCAAGAGGTCGTATGAAGTCTTGAATCCGTTCAGCTTAGTGTAGAGTTGTTTCAGCTTCAAATCCTCGAAATCATCCTTCGGAGTAGCGTGAGCCTTGTATATATCCTCGGCATTCAACTTGTGAGGTCTGTACTCTTCCCCACTCTCCTCGGCACGTTCCTTCTTCTTGTCTTCCTCATACTTCTTCACCTTCACATCTTCCTGCTTATACTGCTTGTATTCCTCTGAGCCGTAGAACCGCTCCAGCATAGAGTAATCGCCATCCACCTTAGCTTGTTTCTTCAACTTGCTCAGGGTATTGGCTGCACGGTCGTGGTTCTCCTTCATATTCCAGAACTCATCACCCTGCTTCTTGGTGACTGGTCTATCATCTGGGTTGCTCACGAACTTGCTTACCAATGGTATGTCTGCCATCTTGATTTCCTTCGGGTCGTTGAGTGACTTGGTGAGTACACCGAGCACCTGACTGCCCATAGTGTAAGCACCACCGAGATAGGAAGACAAGACGTGATCAACCACCGCTGGGTTGTTCAGATTATATCTTGGGTCTCCAAAAGCATCTATGGCATTCTGCTGCACATCAGGATAGTCGTTTCCGATTGAGTTAACCATCTTTGATACTCGTACCAGCCAATCAGGAGTGCCCACGTATGCCTTGGTGAAGTTCGGGTCATACTTGTTGTACTCTGTCTCCTTGAATAATGGCTTGCCAGTGAAATCAACATTGAAAGCCAACTCAAAGACAGGACGGATAGGGTTCGGCATCAGGCTGACTGCTATGTTGCCATCATATCCAGTTGGATCAAGCGGAAGCATATCCACTACCTGACCGAGCAAGTCTTCTGCATACTGGCTCCAAGTTTCCTCTGCCAGCTCGCCACCCATCATCTTGGAAGCAATCATATCGCCTATGCCATAGAAGGCACGGAACTCCTGAGCAAGCGGAATCTTCACATATTCGTTGGTAAACGGAATCCACATAATGGCATTGTTTCGTCTATCCCACTTAGAGAACTGCCAATACTTATCCTTATCATCATCACCGCCCAACAGACTCATCAGGGCTGCATTGACAATAGGAACCAGCACACCACTCGCCAACCAAGCTGCAGTAACAGCCGTGAACTTGAAAGGATGATGTTTGGTAAGCGCACCCAAGGTCTGCAAGCTCTGTACAGCCGGATTGATGAAGAGATAGAGGTTTCTAATCATCTGCCAGCCGTATTCGCCAGTACCCTTGCGGTTGAAGTTTAGGGTTACATCTTTGGCATCATTCACAGCCTCATCAATGGAGCGACCATACTGGATGGAAGTCATATAGACCGCAAATCGGTTGCTATCCTCAATCATTCTGTTCAGGAACTCGATACTATCCATGATGGTATGACCTACCTTTACTGGGTTCGCCTTCCATCTATCCAAATCCTTCAAGTCATTCTTGAATTTCTTCTTCAAGTCTTCCACATCAAGCGAAGAGACAAAGCCAGTCTCGCCACCATTCATCATAAAGTCATAGAACATCTGTTCCTTTGATGTAGCGTTTCCGTTGTTTACCTTATCTCTCAACTTGCCGTTCTGATAGTCTCTCAGCATGAAACCGAGATTCCAAGAGGTAGCAAGATTCTTTCTGAGGAGATAATTGTATCTGCCATCCTCACGAATAGCGGTAGAAGCCAGAGTCATAGTCAGGTCTCGGAAGTAGTTGGAAGGGATAAAGAGAGGAGAAAGACTAGTGTAGGCAGCAGCCATCTTTCTTCCCAACCAAGCAGCAGCCCTATCCAGTTTGCCGCTCTGAATCTCTCTTACTCGGTGTGCTCTGGTATTATTCATCGCCTGAGCCAACTGAGGGTCACCATTCACGTAGATTACATACTCCTCGCCATCCTTCATCACTCGCACCTCATGTTCTCTCTCCTCGCTATGAGTCTGAGGATAGGCTATGTTCAATCCATCTCTCTGCTGGGTAGCATCACCAGTCTGAGCCATCTGCTCCATCTTCTGTTCAAAAGCATCAATAGCAGCCTTCACCTGATTACTATTCATCTGAGAAATAATCTGAGGAGTAGCAGGAATCCACTCCTCGTTTCCGTTGGCATCTGTACTTTTCACATACCAAGCCTTGCTCAGGGTGAGCAGGGAGGTAGGATGATTCTGCGCCAAGAGCATCAGGTGCTGCTTCACCCAGTTCTTGTTGTTCAGCAGGATTCCACTCTCTGCCATATTCTCGATGTATGCGATAGGATCATCAGCGATAGAGGTTCGTCCATGTGCAGTCTTCAATGTCTGATTAAATGCACCCTTGCCGCCACCGATATAGTCCCATACTTGGTCGGCAGTAGTGCCATCCCATCCACGGAGAGGAATGTAGTGGCTATACATACCCTTCACATACTCGTAGGTATCCTTGCTCATCATTCCAGCCTTGAAGCCATCACGGAGAATCTTCTTGGTGGCAGCATTCGTTGCATTCCAAAGAGTCTGAACCTCGGCAAGATGCTTGGTTTCCACATCCCTTACCAGTTTGTGGGCAGCTTCCTCAAAGTCTGAGCCACCGAATAACTGAGACAAGCCAGAGTAATCATTGACGATACCATTCTCATCGTAGCGGTAGTCCATATAGGATGGAGAGTACTTTCCTCGGAGAGCATTATCCTTCTGTCTCCAAGTGGTGAAATCTACCCTGCCAAACTCCAAGTCTGCATCATTTGACACACGATCCAAGTCGTTTTTGTATGCCTTGTATGCTGCACTTCTCTGATTCACATCTTCATAGTCAGCTTCCAGAGACTTCTTGAATGCCATCTGGGCATCACGCTCCAATCCGTGTTTAGCCATCATATAGACTCGCACGTTGTCGTAGCTATCGCCCAGCACCTTCTTCATCTGATGATAAGCCTTTCTGAGTGGCTGCAGAAACTCGTTGTTGTACTCCTCAAACTCGTTCTTTCCCTTGCCGTGACTGCGATTCTCAGCAGTATAGGCATCCTCAGCCATATTCAGGCGGTCAACACCCACCTCCTTCATAATAGCTTCCTGAGCCTTGCGGATAGCCAGCATACTATCTTGGAATGCGATACGTTTGAGCACAGAACCACGCTGCAACTCTCGGTTGAACTCACCAAGGGCAGTATCATCACTCAGAAGATGCTGCTCGTAGGTTGGAGCAGTCTTCCACAGAGCCATCTGCTTGCGGTACTCGTCCACTCTCCTCAGGAAGTCAACGGCACTCTCGCCAGCGTTGCGTTGTGGGATGGTTGGTCGCTGGGCATCCTTAGGCAGATTATTATCCTTCTTCCACTGGTTCAAGTCGTGTTCAAACTTGTCATAGCGCAAGGAGAACTTGGTATTCCCCACGATATTGGCATTGTTCTCGTCAAAGATAACATAATTGTAATCACCTTCCTTTGCACCGCCATGAATCATGCCAGCAGGGTACTTGATACCGACAAAACCATTATCAGAAAGAATCTGACTAGCGGCATTATCACCTACATAAGTACTCAACTTTCTATAAAGTTCCTCACCAAGGTCAGCATCCTTAATATCTCTAACTAGGTCATTGTACCAGATGGTAGCGAGTACATCATCAGGAGTAGCATCCTTCAAATACTCGTTTAAAGCAAGTACATCATCATCTGCCACATAATTCTCAATCACATCCTTAATATCTGATTTCAGTTTCTCAACTCTTCCAGCCACATCTGTTGTGTTAACATAAGTCTTCAATGTATGAGCAATGAAATCATTAAGAGGAGTAGCCTTGAAATCATTGAAACCTTGATTATCTGATACTACCTTATAGGCATCTTCTGCCACCTTCTGCTTATCCAAGGAATCAGGAATCGTTCCTTCCCAATCCAGATAGTTGCTACCATTATCATCAGGAATATCCACATCGTAACGGTTCGCATTTCCCTGAGTCAGATAGTCTTCATCAAGGGAATCAATCCACTTCAAACCTTCCTTATACTCTGCAAGTCTATTCTTCAAGTTCTGCTCATATTCTGTTCCCTTCTCTCTATCCTTCAAGTTTTCAAGGGTACGCTGAATATCGTTGGCATCAGCACCGACACGTTTCTTGGCAAACTCCTTGGCACTTGCCACACTACCTCCAGTAGCCACATCGTTCACCATTTCACCAAAGACTCTTCTCTTGAAAATATCGCCCTTCACCCCATCAGGGTAGCGCATATTTTTATAGAGGTCTTCCATCTTTCTATTCTTTGCTCTCTGGGCATACTCACGTCCAATCTTGCTAGAGTTGGTAACATACACACCATGCCCGAAGCTCTCACTTCCCTCGCCTTCCAAGGCATGAGATAAATCGAACTTATCAAAGCTAGCACCAGTACCATGATAGGTACGGATGCTAAACTTCGGGTCAGAGCCAGTAAGAAGAGGAGCAATAACATGTTCCGTCAACTGGGTAGGGATTCCGTTGCCGATGATGGTATGGCTCAGGTTCTCAGAGAATGGCATCTTGTAATCATCGCTCACACCTGATACTCTTGCGAGCACTCTACCCATGGCACGATATACCTTACCATCCGGCATCACAATCACATCTCCGCTCTTCGTTCGGAGCGTTGGCAGCAGTTCATCAGCGAAAGCGTGAGGGATCTTTCCGTCAGCATAGGCACTACCCATCACATATAATGGCTTGTCTATGTTTCTCCAGTCAATGCCATCTGCCTTCAAGCGAATATCCATCCAGTTAGCCACACCATTCTTCTTCTCGGTCAGGGTCGGGATAATATCAGCCACAGCTTCATACCATCCACTCTTTCGTGCCATCTTCTTTGGCTTGGCAGGAAGTTTGCCATCACGAACCGCACGGACAATCAATCTCTCTCGGTTGGTGTAGCCTCCATAGTCAGCTGCATTATAGACATCTGCATCCCAAGTGTAGCCGTTGGCATCAAGCGCATCCGTGATAATCTTCATCGCATCTGAATCCTTGTAGCCCTTCACATTCTCAATGGTTACCACCTTTGGCTTTATGGAATTGATAAACTCTGCAGTACTTGCAGCAGTCTCCTTGTCAAGTTCCACCTCAGCGTGGTTACTCTTCGCCTGAGAGTAGTTCTTGCAGACTGGGCTGGCATGGAAATACTCTACCTCGCCATCTATCAGCTTCACCAATTCCTTTGGATCAACGTCACGGACATCAGCAGTAACGATGTGCTGCCCGAAGTTGTTGCGATATACACCGCTTATCTTCTCATCATACTCAACTGCCAAAACTGGGTCGATGATACCCTTCAAGCCTTCCTCAACAAGACCGCCACCGCTAAAGTAGGTTCCAGCCTTTATGAGAGAGCCATCCTTCAGGGAGAACTTAGGTTCCTCGCCAGCAATCTCAGCCTTGCGGTTCTCGCCCAGAGCCTGAGCAATATGAATCATCTTCTTGTTAGCCATCTTCCAGCCGCTCGGCATATCATCAATGGCAGTCTTGATAGCATCATCCACCTCATCAGGAGTGTTCAGACTCTTCAAGTCATCAGCCATATCAGCCGCCCCACTCTCCTTTCCGTCAGCCATATCACGTAGAGAGAAGGACACATCGCCCACGCCCAAGAAAATCTGGTCTTTGCGAGCAACGTCCTCAGTAGATTCAGCGAGAGTCTTTCTTCTTTCCTCAGGAGTCATATTCATTCTTTCCTGCACATTTCTTGCTTCCACCTCGCCAGCAAGAGACTTGTAGCTGTTGTAATCATCATTCGCCTGATAAGCATTATAAAGACCTCTGTTCTTCTCAACAATAGCCTTAGCTTCATCTTCCTTGCCTTCCGCACGCAACTGGCGAATCTGCTTAGTGACCTCTGCTAATCTCTTCTTAATCTCACCTCTAACCAATCTAGGGCTACCTCCTCTATCAAAGCCCTCAATAGACTGGATTGCATGCTGAATCTCGTGATTCAATATACTATTCATATATTTCAGCTCGTCAGCATGGATGGTAATGGTGTTTGTCTTGGCATTATATTCGCCATTTGAAGGCATATCGTTCATAATGGCATCCGTTTCAATACGTACATCCTTCAAATGAGGATAAGCCTTGAATAGTTCAGGAGCATCAATCACATCAGAAAGCTTGCCACCATTCCATAGCATATCATCCTCATAACGCTTAACAATATGTCCACCGCCTACATCCATCGTGTCCTTGATCTTGGCATTCGGCATTTCGTATCTCCACTTGCCATCAGCACCAAGTTCCCAGCCAGTAGCCATCTTGATTGCCTTGGCATCCTTCTTTTCCTCTTCCATCTTGCGAGCCACAGAGAGATTATCCATACGGAAGGTACGCTCCTCTGCCTTGTCAGCAGCAGCCGCACCACGCTCGCCAGCGAGAGAGAAACGAATATCACTCTTGCGAGAATTGAAACGCTTTGAAGGAGGAATCACATTGCCCTTATTATCATAAGTAATGAGGTCATTCAGCTTACGATTATTCTTGGCATTCTTATATCTGTATTCCTTACCATCATCAAAGCCGAACTCGTTAACATCATTGCCATCCCACCATAATTGATTTGCAGGAACTTCATCTTCAATGATACGATATTTTCCATCCAACCTGTTATCACCGTGCATTTCAGCATACTTCTTTGAAGGAGTAACCCAGTCACCATTACGCAACTTGCCTTCCTTTACAGAAGTAGGAACTGCACGATAAACCTTAACCTTAACATCTTTCTCGCCATTCTTAATGGCATCAAGTGCATTCTTTATAACATGAGCAGACTCCAATCCATAAGCAGTATTGTTCATATACGCTCTTGGATTGTCGAAATAATCATCAGGCTGCAAGTTATAACCTAATGCAATATCTTCCAAGTTTACATCAGGAGAGTTTTCTATGTCGGCTCTTCTTGCCTCATCAGACTCATATTGAGGATTTGATGGAGCAGCCCACGCTCCCTGACCTTGGTAATCGCTATCAACGTCACCGTAACCATTACGTCTGGCTGATTCATCAAGCATTTCCCTTGCCGTTGATTCATCATTATTAGCAATAGCATCCATATAACGCTTATCAAGTTCATCAGTTGGAATCAGAGAGAGTTCATCCAGATGTTTCTGTCTCTTCTCTTCCTCTTCCTGCGCTCTTTTTCTTGCAGCTTCCATAGCATTGCGCTCTGCTTCAACCTGCTTTCTTCGTTCCTCAATCATAGCGTCAAGGTCACCGAAGTTCTCTTTCAAGGCTTCATTTATAGGTTTGGTGTACTTAATAATATCCTTAAATGAGGAAATCTTGTCTTTATTTGCCTGCAATAAATATCGTTTGATGTTTGCTCTGGCACGTGCAGCCTCAGCAGTAGAACCTCGTTCAACTGCATTCGCATACATAGCAACATCATCCTCATTTACCCCAAACTTTTCAGCAACACTTTTGATTTTTTCATCCTTCAACGAAAACTTTTCGCCATTTTCCTTGGCAGTTTCAGAAGAATTGTCTATCTTTGCAGCAGAACCTTCGGTTTGGGAGAGAGCGGTGTCACCTTCCAACGAAGTAGCGGCAGTGTCTGTCCTCTTGTCGCTTGCCGAAGTTTCCTTTTTAAATGCAGTCAACAACCAAGATTTTCTTTCTCCATCCCAAGTAAGACGAACACCAGCCTTATGGGTTTCACTTTCCAAGTTTACACGATTCTTACTGCTTGAAACTACACGCATATCATTCAGAATCTCCTGCAAATTATCAAGAACCTCAGGATGATACTTCACAAGTTTAGAAAGACCATAGCCATCACTATGTCCAGTTCCTTCTTTGCCCCAAACCAAATCAATATCACCAATATCCTTGTGATGAAGAGCACCGACAGCTTCTCCACCACGAACCTTCTTCAAGAACTCGATTGCAGCCTTGGCATTGCCACGGAACTGATTGTATATATTTCCGAAAGCACCAATACCAACTGGCTTTATATCCTTCAACGAGAACTTTACTTTAGCATAGTCTGCAAATGGCTTTAGCTTACGGTTGCTCGTATCAAGCCACTTGTCGAACTCATCCTTACTTGCTCCAGTAATATTTCCAAGACCTTGCCAACCATCGCTATAGTTGGCGAGATAAGCCTTTTTGGCATCATCCATGGAGTCATAGCCATACATTACCTTATGCTCATCAAACGAGCCATCAGGATTCACTTGATCAACGACAAACACATCACCATTCCAATTATCAAGGTCTGCTTTGTCATTGATAAACATATCCAAATGGTCACCATCCTTGCCAAACTTGCCACGGATATAGCCATAGGTATCGTGCATGGTAACTTTCCATTCTTTACCATCGGCATCCTTGCCTGAGCGAGTTGAACCCTTTGGATTTTCTATAGTGTAATCGTAGCCACCGAACTTGATGTGTCCCTTCTTATAGTTACCACTCTCCTTCTGTGCATCAGATGGGTTGGTTTCTGTTTCCTCAATAGCAGACTTCAAACGGAGAGAGAACTTGGTATGACTTGTAATCTTCATATCCTCTGGCTTAAAGATAACATAGTTGGTATCGCCCTTTTTAGCACCACCGAAGTTACGTCCAGCCTTGTACTTAATACCAGTAAAACCAACAGAAGATAGGAACTTGCTTATACCTTTAGTTCTTTCAGGCAAATCATACTCTGTTCCAGTTAACCCAATATACAGAGTACTATTGTAAACATTTTCGCCAGTTCTCTCTAAAGACTGACCTTTGCTTTCTAACGTCTTAATACCTACACCAAGATGCTCCAACCCTTCACGAATGGCATCCTGCTGATTTTTACTCAAAGGCTTATCCCAATCCAGATAGTTGCTGCCATTATCCTCAGGAATATCCACCTCATAGAGATTATGATATGGCTCAGCCAACTTCTTCATTTCATTGTAGAAGTCAATCTTTTCCTGCTCTGTGAACTTGTCATTCATGGCTATTTGCTTATCACCATGTAGGAATGATTCTAGAGTAGGATATTTCTTGGCGAACCTTGTACCATTAGAACGCTGAATGCGAAAATATGCCCTAGAAGGATCATTGTCCATCAGAGTAGCATAATTCTTTCCTATCTTCTTGGAAGATGTAACATATCCACCCCAACCGAATACTTGGGAGCCAGCACCCTCGCCCATGTGGTCGAAGTCAAACTCTGTGAAGTCAGCACCGCTACCATGATATACCTTCAACGAGAACTTAGGAGCATCAGCTATCTCCTGATTGATGCTGTTCACAACAGCATCAGTAACAATATCGCCATCCTGAATCTGCTGAGGTTCACGACCAGCCTTGCTTACCAAGTCTGCTTGCTCTGCTCTGGTCAAGATACGGTTCACCTTCATCGCACCAGTAATCACCCAAGGGTCTGTCTCTGGGTTCGGGTTGGTACGATACATATAATAGCCATCAGTAGGCAGATGTTTCAAGCCAGCGAGTGAGTGCTGATACTTGCCGGATGGATTGATACCCTCTTGTCGGGCTTCCTCCTGATAATCAACATCAGCAGCATACTCCACCTCAGCGAAGACGAAGTTCTTAGGGAAGAGAGTCTTGTTGCCATCAGCATCCTTGCGGTTGAACTGGATAGCGTAAGGCACTACACCAAGATGCCAGCCTGGTCTATAGGCTAGCTTACCGCTACCGCCTTGTGTTCCCTTGCCACCCTGCTTAACCTGAGGTCTGCCAGTCTTGCTTTCTCCTGCAATAGGAGCAGCATCAGCATCGAGCCATACACCCACTGGAGTAGCAGCACCATCAGGGTTCGCTACCATAGGTGGATAGAGTTTGCCATCCTTCAAGACGAATACCTTGTAGCCGACACCCTTCTTCTTAGGTTCAGGTTTCTGACGGAGAGAGAATAAAACATCTTCGCCAGTTTCAGAGTTTGTCACCTCACCATTGGCAGTCTTCACGTAGGCTTGTTCGATAGAGCGAATGATGTTCTTGGTTACATCGCTATACTCAGTACCAAAGAACGCCAACTTAATCTTCTGCAATATCTCATGGATAGCAGCGAGCAGAGGATGAGACATCTTCATAGCAAGAGTGTGAGCCAAGTTGAGGTCACGAATCATTTCACCTACCGCATCAGCCACCACTTCCTCAGCATAGTAATCTCTGGCACGTCCAGAGAATCCGGCATCGGAATATCTCTTCATCGTCTCGTCTATCGCCTTGTCGAAGGCATCAGAGCCAGAGGTATCAAGTACAAGCTGAGTCAACTCATTGTATGCAGCAGGGTTCAGGTTCTTGATTTGGTGGGTCATTTCGTGACCGAAGATAAACTGAGCACCTTCCGTGATAGAAGAGTCAAGAGTGATGAAGATGGTACGATGAATGTTGCCATCGGCATCCTTGGTCTCCTGAATCCAGCCGTTGCCCAACTTGTCTGAGTACTGCCATTGAATGTTAGCACCCATCATCTTAGCCAGTCTCTCGAAAGCCTTGCGTGTCTTCTCGCCAACGATGTTGTCAACGACCTTCATATCATCCACCTTATTCTTCTCTACATCAGCAGCACGCTCGGCAGTTGTCTGTTGCTTGCCATTCTCCTTTGCAGAGAAAGGAAGGTCAGTCTGGTCACGCTGAGCACCAAGCGGATTCTCATCCGTTGCATCCTCAGGAACCTCAGGAGCATTTATATTCTCATTTATCTTCTCATTCTCCTCTGCATTCTCCTCAGCCTTCTTCTCTTCCTCTTCCTGCTCAGCCTTCTGCTCCTCAGCGAATGCAGCGTTGTCAGCCGCCTTCTTCTGCTCTTCAAGAATGTTCTCAGCCTGAGCGATACGGAGATTCTCAATATAGTTTCTAGCTTCCGAAGCCTTGAAACCGCTATTGAGCACACCAATAAGGGCATTGCGAATATCCTGAGTGTCGAGTGAATCAAGGTTGGATGGACGATTCTCCCACAGACTATGTACGAGATCATCAATGGTAGTTCCCTTGCCATCAGCAGCGAGGATCTGAGTCTTGGCAAAGTCTTCCCTGCTCAATCCAGTTTCCTGCTTAACACCCTTGCTTGTCTCTGTTCCCTCATAGTTGAGAGAGTGAGCACCGAGGTTGCTAGCCACATACTCCTCACCAGTAAGCGGAATCGTATCAGTCACATCAATGCCAGTGCCATCATACAGACGATGCAGGAGAGAGCCGACAACATCTTTGTATAGCTGAGATACTGCCTCAGCATCATCCTTCACCGCACTCTTCAAGCGAGCGAACTTTCTTCTTGCCTTTTCTATGAGTTCCTTTCTACCCTCAGCAGTATCTTCGACCTTGGCAAGTTGTCTGCTGTTATAGGCATCACGGATAGCAATAGCAGAGTCATATGCAGTCTGAGCATCAGCAATCGCCTTCTCCTTGGCTTCCTTTGCCGCCTTCTGTTCCACGAAGTTATTACCCTTCACGGTCATATTGTTCGCCTTGTCGAGTTCCTTCTTGGCATCAGATACCCATCCACTGATTACGCTATCAGCATCCTCACCAAACTGTGAGTCATACAACTCAGCAGTCTGATCAGCAGTCAACTTCGAGAAATCAGGATTGCCATCCTCCAGCATAGGCACGATGGTTCCATCTTCGAGAGTCATAGCAGGAGTCTGTTCTGTCTGTTCAGCAGGAGCAGTAGTATTTTCTCCACCCTGCACAGCACCATCAACAGAGTAAGTTCCATCACCATTGATTGTCACATTACCAGGAACTGGTGGGAGTTCATCATTCACCTCTATTCCACCTCTATCGCCCTCTATCGCACCACTATTCTCCTCTATCATTGAGGATTCAGCCATCGCTTGCTTGTACTCATCAAGAGACATAGAAGAGATTGTAGCCACATTCTTTTTGCTCACTGCATGAGGAACAAATGTGCCATCACTCATCATTTCAACAACCTTTGCCTTAGCACCAGTATCACGAATGAGGAACAACTTAGAGTCAGGATATTTAGTGTTTCCATCCTTATCCAGAACATCAACGAGCACCACATAACCATTATCATTAAGAATCTGATTGAAGTCAAGAGAAGGCTGAGTCTCTTCCGACTGCTCTGTCTCCTGAGTCTGCTCAGTCTGTTGGGCAGCACGTTCCTTTTCCATCTGCTCACGCTTAGCCTTGGCAGCTTCCAGTCTCTTCTGATCCTCCAAGTCTTTCAACTGCTGCAAGTCTTCAAGCGAATATGGATTCTCTACCACGTTACCATCAATAGAGATAGCAGCAGAACCATCGCCATAGTCGGCAAGAATCTCATAGGTATGTTCCAAACCATCAGCACCAGTAACCTTGAACTGGGAGCCAACATCTATTGTGCCATCAACAATACCAGCAACTTCCTTGATAGCCTTTTCCTTTGCGTCAGCTACCGCCTGAGCCTTCACATCATCGGCAGGAACTTCATCACCCAGTTCAGCGAATCTCATAGCATCAGCATGTTCAACAGAATTTGTCGTAGGATCATAGAAGAGAATCATATCATCGCTATCTGCTACATTGATAGAGCCATCTTCGTTGGTAGCAATATTGCCGGAGATAATGTACACACCATAATCTTCCGCACCACCACTAGCTTTAACCGTAGCGTTACGGACGGAGCCACGGCTCTTGTCTGTGTACATATCAACACGCTGAGCTGCCTGATTTGCCGCCATATCAATCTTATCCTGAGCATCATCTGTCACACCTTGGTAACGAGCAGAAGACAACTGGTAGTCATAGATAGCTTGGTCAAGCTTGTCGTTCTGCCCAGTCAGGGATTGAAGTTCATCATCATTCATAGCTGACAACTGCTGCTCGGAGATATTCAGCAATCCGGCAAGAGTCTTCATCTGGTCTTCATGCTCCAACTGGATGTCGTGTTTGTCTGCATCATCAGCATCGTGACCCTCAGAGTAAGCATTATCAATATCCTCTTGATGCTGCTCCTCAGGAGTTGTTGGCTCGTTGGTAATCTCTCTAGCATTCATTTCGGCAGTCTTGGCAACATTGTAGCCACGCATCTTCATCAAGTTAATACCATAGTTGATGGCAGCATTAATCTGCTCCTTGGTCATAGTATCTCTCTGTCTGAGAATATCAGCCAACACACCACCCATCTGCTCGTTGGTCGTGTTGTCAATCTTATCCTTGATGTCTGCCCACTTATCTCCAATCAGGTTCTGAGCATCACTATCAGCCACGTTCACCTTGTTACGGAATCGGTAGTACTGAGCACGATTGTACACACCTTTGACTGGTCGGGAGCCAGCACCCATCGCATACATAGAACCGACAGATAGAGCCATACCACCGATGATGTCAAGTTGCTGTTTAGTATCAAGGAGGTCAGAGAACTCATTATCTCCATCCAATAGAGCATGAAGAGGAATGCCAATCTCTTCCTCCATCACTTCTTCACCGAAGCCATTGATGCCGAAATTCTCCATCCACTTCTTGGAATTGGTGTACCATCCACTCTTGCCGATATTCTTGAAGAACTCAGCAGAAGCATTCATACCATGTTTCTCCATGAAGTTGATTGCACCCTTCTTGATACCATAGCTATGACCGAAGAGCTTCTCAGTATAGTTCTCCACCATAGCAGAGGTCAGACCCTTATAGAGAGCAGTACCCATAGACTCGCCACCCTCATGCAGGAGATTTCCATTCTCATCGAATGTACCGAACTTGTAATCACCCTTCTCATCCTGATAGAGACTACCCAGATGTCGCTGCATAATGTCTGCACCAGTCTTCATCGCCTGTTCTGATCCTGCCATAGCATACGAGCCGATAACATCACCAGCCACGATACCAGTATTCTTCAAGATGGCAGCACTCACCTTGCCCATACCACGCTTAGCAGCGAACTTCAAGGCTCCTCGGCTGATAGCCTTAGTAATACCCCCATAGCCGCCAGTCAGGAAGAAGTCTGCCATAAATGGGAGAGACTGTCCGGCAATCTTTGTCCAGCGATAGATGTTGCCCATCTTCTCGTCTTCAAGAGCCGCAGCGGCATCCGCACCCAGTTTACTCTTCAAGAGCATCTTATCGGAGCCGGAGAGTGGAAGGTTGTTGTCCATTTTTGTCTTGATACGCTCCATCTGACCCATAGTTGCAAAGTCTGTCAAACCGAAATCCCAAGTCTTAGCCGTGAATGCTGTATTGTCAAGAGCTTTCAAGGCATCCTCACCCCAACTACTTGTAGGGTATTGTTTCACCGCTTCAAGCGCACCAATCTGCTGCTTAACAAGAGCAAGGGATGTTGCCAGCTTGTTACTATAGTCACTCTGCTCTGCAGTTCTTCCGTTACTTGCACCGATACTAGCACCATAAGAGAGCAGAGGATTGCCATGCAAACGATGGTCTTCCGCTATGGCAGCTTCAATCTCCTTTTTTCGGGCATAGGCATCCGCCAGCTTCTTATCAAACTGATTGCGAGCACCCTCCTCAGTAAGATAGGTTCCATTCTTGTTGATGTTCTCCTGCAAGTCATAGTTTCCGTTCTTGTCACGAACATCGAATACAGATGGAATCTCGCCAGTATCTACTGCTTCCTGATAGGCATTGTTCTGCTGGTCAAGTACAGCTTGTTTCTGCTCGGCTTCCGGATGAGAATAAACATTCTCGTTGTCAGATGATACGTATGCCCCAGCCTTACCAGTCTCAGGATTGTAAGCGAAATCATCCTTCACCACATTGTTTGCATCGCCATAAGGAGTCTGGTGTGTGCCCAAGTTCACACGACCGAAATCTTTCTGCTGTTTCTGTTTGCGTTGTTTCAGTCTGTTGTATCTGCCAACATTGTTCATTGTCTGCTGAGCACTAGCCGAGATAGCCTGTGCCCTACCTGATACACCAATTTTGTTTTCATCAGCATAGAAAGAACCGCCGAAGGCACCACGGAACTCATTGAGATTATTGAATCCCTTTCCCTTCACATTGTGCTTTTTGTAGTTATCAAACACCATTTTCTGATAGCCTTGACCTTCGAGTCTCTTCTGAAACTCCTTAAAGGTAGGCACAGCAGCCTGAAACATATTGTTTGCAACTGCATCATCATATAGAATCTTTTGATTCTGTGCTATCTCTTTTCTTGTAGCCATATTATAATTATTTTATTCCATGAATTGTTCTACCATTAGATGAAGAAGAACCCTTCTGTGCTCTATATGCCTCTACTATTGTCTGTGCATTATAAGGAACACCAGCACGTTTCAAACTCCTAGTAACCGCTCTTACTCCATTAGGGTCTTGAGTAGTTAAACCAGCTAGAGTTTTATTATAGTTTTCTTTAGAAGAACCACCTTTATTTTTTCTTGCCTTTTGTGCTCTAGTCACATTAGCCTCGGCATTCTTCTTACTAGTACTTTCCTGCTCTTTATGATGTCGAACAGTTTCTTTGTTCGCAGACTCCTGATTACTTAATCTACCCTTATTGTATTCATCTTGCTGTGCTATCCTCATTTGGTCTAACATGACTTTTGCTCTATTGACTCTATCCATATTATCGTGATACCTCATTTGCTCAGCAAGAGTCAGGTTATTCTTTCTCGCTTCCTCATCCAGAGCCAATGCCCTCTGGTAGCCAGCCTGCCAAGCCGCCCGATTCTTCTCACGCTGAGCATCCATATAAGCCTTTCGCTTGTTGATGGCAGCAGTCATATCCGACTCAGGATTGTGTACCACCTTGGCTCCCTTGCTGGCGAAGACGATGTTGGCGAGTGCCCGAAGACCATCTCCAAAGGCAGCGATACGAGCCTTCCGCTTCTCGTTCTTCTCTCTCTGTGCTCTCTGCTCAGGAGATTCACTATCAGCAGGATTCAGCATCTTATACATTTCCGCATAGGTCAACTGCTTCTTTTCCGGCTCCTGCTTGGCTTCCGGCTTCGGCTCTTCCTTCTTCACGATAGGGATAGAGCCGTTCAGCATACCCTCGGCAGTCTGCTGGTTCATTCTCACCGCTTGCTCATGTGCATCCTTTGGAGGAGTTAGCTGCTCCTCCTTGCCATGGAGCATAGCTTGTGCGGTGTTCATATTGATCTGTTCAGGAGAAGCCTTATGAACAGCATCCACACCACTCTGCTGCTTGTTGAGTACACTCTGTGTAGTCTTCAAGCCATTGTTCGTTCGTAAATAATCTGCCAATCCCATAAGCTATACGTTTACCTTTTGAAGTTTAGCACCTAGACTATTCAGTTCACCATCAGAAGGGAGCCCAGTAGTCTTAGCCTTCAAACCGAGAACATCATCAGGATTCTTGGCGATACCATTCAACTGATTCTGAGTCACATTCATATTCGGAGCCTTCTTTACACCCCCCAATCCGCTATCAATGGTAGAAGCGATATTGGCTGCAGTTCCGGCAACACCAGCAGTCACGCTAGCAGTACCAGCAGCCTTCTCTGCTTCCAGCCCCATCCTCTTGCTCTGAATAGCATCCTTTCTAGCCTGATACTGACCTTCAATGGCATCTTTGCGAGACTCATTTGCAGCCACAATCTGTGAGGTGGTATCTGCAAGAGTCTTGTTGTTCGCTTCCTTAACTGCTGTTGTAGAGTCTTCTGTACCTCCCATCACCGCCTGTCTGCCCTTAGCAGCCTTGTTTCTGTTCTTGATCTGCTCCTGCATCTGAGTGAGCAATCTTACGGTATCAGCACGTTTGGTAGGGTCTTCATTGTACTTCCTATCATACCATGCCTGATTTTCCTGTTCCTGCTGTGCAAGCATTCGCTCCTGCTTTCGTCTTGCCTTTCGGGCTGATATGCCACCAAAGATACTACTTGCAACACCGAGTCCTGCACCGATTAATGATCCTAACATAAAAATTTATTTTAAACGTTTAAACTGCAGCAAAGATAACTATACCTTATTATATAAGCATCTTATCCATTAACTTAGCAGCAAAAAGTTAATAGATAAGATTTCTATGTGCAGGATTGTGTGTACCTTTGCATCATATTTAGTGAAGGATATGGCTACAGACAGAAATTCAAAAGGTCAGTTCGAGAAAGGTCGGGCGAAATCCGGCGGAAAGCAGAAAGGTTACGAGTCTCCTATCAAGAAGGAGTTTCGTGAGCTGTGTGCCGACTTCACTAGAGATGCTTGGGATGATTTCATGGCGGCATGGTACAAATGCGAGCCGAAGGATAAGGTCAGCACCTTCATCAAGATGCTGGAGTTTAATTGTCCGAAGCTGCAGACCGTCACTCTCGAAGATAAGCGTGAGATTGCAAATGCGCTTACCGAGAAGTTGAAGCAGATGTCTGAGGAGGAAGGTTAATGGGTTCTTAGAAATATTTTGTTCATTTGATCTTATTGATTTGAAATTAAAATTCATAGGCTAAAGGTTTTTGTTTAAGGTTAATAGATTGTTGATAACGGAAGAGGGAATGCGTGAGCACTCCCTCTTATTCTTTCCAATTCTTTCTAGTTCTTTCCAATTTGGAAAGAATAACTATCAGCGACCGCCTCTAGCACTTCTATCTCCAGCCATATCCGTCTTGGAACCACGATTCACCGATGATGGTTTATATCTAATTCCTGATTTCGTGTGACTAGCATCCATACCCATGCGAGAAGCTGATCCATACTTCTTGTCGTGTTCGGCATTGTGCCGAGCCAGCTCCCTACGCTTCGCCTTCTGGACAGGAGAAGACTCAAAGCGAGTATCATAACGCTTTTTACATGCCCTAGCTGCTGGGTGAGTTCTGTAGTATTCAGCAGATTTACTTAGCATGTCTCTTCTCCAAATATTCAATAGCAGCAGAAGGAGAAAGAGCATCACAATCAGGACAAGAATCCTCATATAATTCGGTTACAACAACCTCCCAGTCCTCAGCAAAAACATCAGATGAAGAAGGAACCCAAGAATCAGCACGACCATCAAGATTGATAATCAACATCTGATTGATATAATCAATGTGCGCACCCTCACGGCTCAGCAGAATGTTCTTAGCAGACTGAGGTAGCGACTGCATCTTAGGGATGATGCCTCCTTCAATATGTGAAGGAATCTGCTTAACAACAAACAAACCCTTGCTATTCCATCCCTTGCGTCTTACAGCAAGACCAGACTTCAACGCCTCAATAGCCTTACCAAAATCCATTTCGCCAAGCCTACGATAAGCTTCATCAAACACACTCTTAGGAGACCAAGACATATATCCGTCTTTGTACTCTACTAAGTAGCCATTTTCCTCAACGGTTGCTGGCTTAATTTCTCTACCAAGCACTTTCTGTGCTTCTGTCATAGTCATAGTCATTGCCTGAACTACTTTTGTGCCAATATACATTGACATACTACTTGTATTTTCACTCATAATTAAACAATTTAAATTAATTAATATATCTTTTTACTCCTTATCTTCCGTCAACGCATCATCAAGATACTTATCAAGAGCCTTAATGCACTTATCAGGAATCTTATTTGCATCCTTATTGTCTTTGAGATAATCAATAGTACCGCCTACCCCATAGATGATAAGGAGATTCTTTTGTGAAGGAATAAATATACACCCAAATATCGCAAACACAATAGCGAAAAGAGAACCCTTCAATACTTTTTTAATAAAAGGAGATGGCTCTTCAAAATCATCAATGCTCATAAGTACCCATATACCTAAACCAGCAAAAACAAAAAAGCAAAGAACTACAGTAACCCCACATAATTCATTCAAGTTACCCAAAACACCTAACCAATATAATTCACTCATAATCTAAAAATTTAATTAATATATCTATCTCCAATAAAGTTCACGATGTTCCTTCTTCAACAAATCACCAGTCCTACACCACCAGTCATTCGGATTCGCTTTAAAATACTCTTCCAGAATTGGGCAGTTCTCTTCGTGAGTAAGCATAGGATGAGAGCTTGGCTTGAACTGGTGCACACATAGCAAGTCTGCATGATTGCCTCCATATATGCTTGGCGGCATAACATCCTTCGCCTGATGCCATACCTTGTTAAGATCAATGAGGTCTGCCCTATCCGTACCACCCTTCGCAATTAACCACTTGGCATCACTCAGGGCACTTCTAATCAACATATCAAGTTCCATAAGCCTACTTTTTAGTTGTATTTATGATAGATTCCGCTAATTCTACAGCATGTTTTGGCATAAAGAATCGCTTAACTAAATCATCATGCAACTCTGTTGCCAGTTTATTGATTTTAGGGAGCAGATTTAAAATGCGCAATTTTTCTGATTCAAAATCACGCTCCTTGCGATGATATTCCTCTTCCAAGTCCTTTTCCTTCTGTTCGTACGTCTCCTTGAGGTCAGCCTTCCTTTCGTTGTACAATCCTTCAAGCCTATTCCTATCACTAGCATAAGCTTGTCTTTCACAATCTCGATCATGGATGCTACGCTCAACCTCATCCTTCATAGCCTGTTCGGCTTTCAAGCGAACGTCCTCGAAGTTAACATAGGACTCAGAATATTCTACTATATCTCTATTCTTACAGCGTTTGTAAGTTGGCACCAAAGTCCTATGATCATAACTAGGAATTTCAACTTCACGCTCTACAACAGTCTCCTTGCGAAGAATCACCTTTGCACCTTGCTTTAAGGAATCATTCAACCTTTTCAATTCCTTGACTTGCTCTTCCAACTCTGAGTTACGCTTACGTACAGCATCATACTCAGATAAATCTATATTTACAATTGCCATATTATATAATTTTTAGTTCGACAATATATATTATCCATTCTTTACCCATCCCCTAATGGAGAGGGCAGCAGCAAGGAAAATCTTTATTTAATTATCAACTACTATAAGCAGTAGATTATTCCCTACCAAAGCCTACATAGAACAAAGTTACCCACTTTGTTTGATTCATCCATATAGGGGTAGTGTCTTGCGACAGATGGGCACCTGTTGTTAATGGATCGAACAGCGCAGGGTTTACCTAAATGGATATATTCTACTAGACTGAGCAGTTTTATATATCGGTCGATAACACCGAAGAGGACTGCACGGATTGAACCTCGTATGTCTTGTCAAAAAACTCAGGGATAAAAAAGGAGAATCCCCAAGCCTAGGTAGCGGTCTAGAACTCAGGGATTCCATATCTTGTCGGCTTTCGCCGGAAAGGAGGTCTTCTTTCATTTGTCATTCCGCTACGTTTGACTGGTGCAAAGATAGAAACTTTTTTTTGAACAACCAAATGTGAAGTTTTGTGAAAAACGAGCGAAACAACACTTTATTATACATTTAAAATACACGTATTATACATTTGGCTATTTGTTAAAAGACTATAAAAATAATAGTGGATAAAAGCTAGGCTAAACTTCTGAACAACAATTTGTTATTTTTCTTTTTGGTGCTAGCAAAAAAATTGGTGCTATTTTGGTGCTAGAAATTTTTAGCACCAGTGCCAATGCACACTTAACTATCTGTATAACAACAGAAAAGCCTATCCTCTCGGATAAGCTTTTTCCTTTAATACAAAAACATTATGAATTATTTCTATTAGCGAACAAGATTCGTTTTATTAATATATTCTATCTAAAAGTCATATTTCAAACAAACTAATAGTTTCAAACAATTACCGTACTCCTACGATTAATCTATTCTCGTTTACGGGTGCAAAGATACGGCTTTTTTCTTATTCTTGCAATACCTAATAATGGGGGTTTTAGACAATACCTAAAACTGATGAGCCAGACACTTTAGACTATTGCCATTTTCCCTCTCCTATACACACAAAAAAACTGCAAGTCAGACTTATCGTCCAACCTGCAGTCCATTCATATCTCTCTCTTATAGTTTCTTTTCAGAATTCAATCGAATTGAATTACTTCAAACCACGATTCATAAGTGTTGCATTCAGAAGCATCACATACTTGCGATACTGAGAATCATTGAGGATGCTGTGCATGTACTTGAGATCCTTAATGACAGCCTTGTCAATCATAGCTGCACGCTCATCCTTTGCTGCAGTTGCAGCATTCATCATATCAGCAGTGAAGTTCTTGTGAACATCAGCTACAGCCTCTGCCTGATCAATATTGAGTGACAATGCATTAGCCAAGCTACCCATCTTTACATTCATGTTGTAAGCTGCTGTTGCGTTTGTTGCCTCGTCTGCTGCAAAAGTAGTTGTTGCCATTGCGAACATTGCTACTGCCAAAATCATAATCTTTTTCATAATCTTTTTACCTTTCTTTACTTTACGAGCCATCTTCTGAACCTACACTATCTCTATTATAACCTAGGAGGCTCTAGAAGGACTCTTGTTAAACATTATCCTGATGTCTTTTCTTTAAGACACTGCAAAGATACAAACTTTCCGTTGTGTACGCAAACAATTTACAAGAAAAATGCTCTAAAGGGCCTCTTTTTTGATATATATCAACATCAAAAGGCTTCTTTCTTCTACTTTTCGTTATCCAACACTTGTTTTTGCATTCAAAAGGTAAGCAGTTTTGCAATATCAGTAACATTTGCGTTTCAAATGAGAACTACTATAAGAAAAAGCCTAGCAAGTTGCCATTTTCCAGCCATAGAAAATGAGCACTCTGAATCTTTTTTTCCGAAAACCCCAATATTTCTACTATTTCTTTTCCATATCCCAATTATTTATTGTATCTTTGCAGAAGATTTACAATAGAAACAATGGAAGAACAAAATCATATAGACAAGGCACTCGCCTTCCTCGAAAGCCTCGAAAAGTTGGGAAACCAGCTCAAAGTGGCAGAAGAGAACCAAAAACAGTTCCTCGCCAGAATGCTTGAACTCAAGAAATCCGGCGAAACTGACAGTGAGGAATACGCTGACCTTTCACGCAAGAGCAAAGGATTACAGGACATCATCGACAAATGGCGCCCTATCTATCTGGAGCGAATGGAAATGGTGAAAAGCATACAGATGAAGAAGCGTAAGCGCACTGGAAAGAAGTAACTACAATAGTGGCTATCAGGCTGGGACAAAGAAACTGCAAGCAAGGTATAAAGAAACTATATATATAATGAACGCGCGTACATTATATATATATCAAATAACCTACAGATAGCACTATCAATAGAAAACAATAAAAAAATAAAATAAAATGGAATCAAACAACAAAAACAAGTTTATTAGAGTATCATACGCATTGTATGACGTAACAAAGGGTGATAACGGCGAAGAGATGCTGATTGAGCGCACTACAGATGAGCGTCCTTTCTTCTTCATCAGCGGTATGGGTGTAACCTTGCCTGCTTTCGAGGAGAAGATAGTTGATTTGGCTGAGGGCGAAGAGTTCGACTTCAAGTTGGATCCTGAGCAGGCTTATGGTTTGCACTATGACGAGCGCGTAATCGACCTCGACAAGCAGATCTTCACTATCAATGGACAGTTTGACGCTCAGCACGTACAGGTAGGTGCTATCATCCCATTGCAGAACGAGGATGGTAACCGCTTCAATGCTGTAGTCAAGAATATCACAGACGAGAAGGTAACTTGCGACCTCAACCACCCATTGGCAGGTTTGAAGCTTAACTTCTGCGGTCAGGTTCTTGAGAGCCGTGAGGCAACAGCAGAGGAAATCGCCAAGATGGCTCAGATCATCAGCGGTGAGGCTGGTGGTTGCGGCGGCGGTTGCGACAACTGCGGCGGTGACTGCAAGGATGGCAACTGCGAGGGCGGCTGCGATTGCAACAAGTAAAATTTGAGAATAAACGATAGCGGCTATCTCAATACCATTGGGATAGCCGTTTTTCATATCAACTAAAGAATTTGGCAATGAGGAATACATTTGGCAATCTTTTCACTCTCACAACATTTGGCGAGAGTCATGGCATAGCTGTAGGAGGCGTCATCGACGGTTTCCCAGCAGGCATAGACATCGATATGGACTTTATCCAGAGCGAGCTCAACCGTCGTCGCCCTGGACAAAGTCACATCACCACAGCACGAAAGGAAGCAGACCAGGTAGAATTTCTAAGTGGTGTTTTCGAGGGAAAATCTACGGGAACCCCTATCGGCTTTGAGGTGCGCAACCAGAACCAGC
>ERZ773229.858-NODE-858-length-23699-cov-3.186559_pt1 | contig 23699 bp, 17 predicted proteins | sample MGYA00580992_ERZ773229 | MGnify/ENA primary metagenome ERZ773229 (study PRJEB29015, sample SAMEA2737795) | human gut metagenome | biome: human gut; feature: human-associated habitat; material: faeces | place: China | collected 2012 ... | reverse complement strand
CGGGATTGGAGATTTGGTTGGCGGGGATGAGCAGTCCGAGTTCCGTCATGGCTACTTCGTTCTGCTTTTGCAGGTCGGTGAGCATCCACATACCTTCGTCGGCGTGTGCGGCAAGGACAGAAGATGTAATGAATAATGATAATAGGATCCTTTTCATGGTGATGTGCGTTAGAAGAGCATCTGAGAGGGGGGCTATTCAGTATACGACTGAATAGGGTTAAGTATACGACTGAATGGCATTCACTATACGACTGAATGCCATTCAGTATGGGAGGTAATCTCTCAGAGGCTTTAATTTATTCTATAATGTTCATTTCTTTTATCAGATGACTGCAATTGCCCAGTTTGTCGAGGATGAAGAGCACGTAGCGTATATCCAGTGCAATGCAACGCTGCAGGTCATTGTTGAAGTTGATGTCACCGCTCAGAGATTCCCAGTTGCCGTCGAAAGCAGTACCGATGAGCTGTCCTTCGCCATTGATGACGGGGCTGCCCGAGTTGCCGCCGGTGATGTCGTTCGTCGTGAGGAAGCAAACCGGCATGGTGCCGTCTGCCATGGCGTAGCGTCCGAAGTCTTTCTTTTGAATCAGTTCTTTCAGCTTGGCGGGTACCACGAATTCACGGTCTTCGGGATTCTCTTTTTCAAGGATACCGTCGGTAGTGGTATAGTAGTCGTAGTGTACGGCATCGCGTGGGCTGTATGATTTTACATTACCATAGGTCAGACGCATGGTGAAGTTGGCATCCGGATAGGAGGGGACGGGCTGTTTCATTTCACCCAAGCCACGGATGTAGGCCTTGTGGAGCAGTTCCATTCCGCTTTCCAGTTCCATGTATTGCTTTCCGAGTTCCTGCAGCTTTTCGTTCTTGGAGCGCGAGTAAGCCGTAGCAGGGTCTTTCTCGATGGCTTTCACGGTGGGCTTTGCCAGGAATTTATCCAGGTTCTTGCGGTTGGAGAGGATGGAGTTGTCGTAAATGTTGTCTACGTATGTGTTGTAGTCGCCCTTGAACTCTCCGTTGATGGTTTGGTAGAAGGAGGGCAGCTCGTCGGCGTTCAGTGCCTTGGCAAGGGCGGGCAGGATGGCTTTGGCTACGGCGCGGTCCACTTCGTGGTCGTAGTCTTTATTGTGGATACCATCGTATGCATTTTCCAACTGCTTCTTCGAAGCTTGCAGCAATGAGTCGTTCTTCTCTTCGAGCGCTTTCTTTATGTTATCCATAATAAGGTAGGTACTGCCGAATTCGATAGCACCGCGCAATGCTTCGTTGGTATAGTAGAGCTGGCGCAGCGTGGGGGTGCTTTTCTCGATGATGGCATCAATTTTCTCTACCACACCCTCGTATTCGGGTTTTCCTTGGGCAAAGGCGGCATACTTTTTCTCGATTTCGGCTTTGGCGCCCAACACGTCATTGTCGATGATTGCCTTGTTCATACCAATGGAGTTCTTCCAGTAGTTACTGCTTCCGGCAAACTTGCTGGCATACTGGATGCGGGTCTTGTCACTGGCATCCATATACTTGCGCAGCACTTCGAGGCGTACGCCGCGCATATCAATCATTGCCTGATTCACGGCGTTCATGCGTTGTTTCACTTCGCTCTGGGTGAGGTAACGTTCTGTGCTGCCGGGGAAGCCCATAATCATGGCGTAGTCACCTTCGTTCAGACCTTTGATGGAGATGGGCAGGAACTTCGGGGTTTTCAGGGGTACGTTGCTTTCACTGTATTCAGCCGGCTCTCCGTTGGCATCGGCATAGATACGGAACATGGAGAAGTCGCCCGTGTGGCGCGGCCACATCCAGTTGTCGGTCTCACCGCCAAACTTACCTACCGAGGAGGGAGGAGCGGCAACCATACGCACGTCGCTGTATACCTTATAATAGAACATATAGAATTTGTTTCCTGCATAGAAAGGGAGTGCGCGCACTTCAATGCCCGGTTTACCCTTCAAATCGCTCTTCTCCAGTTCCTCTTTTGCCAGTTTGTTGAGGAACGGGGAAGTCAGTGCATCGATTTCCGTCACTTCGCCTGCCTTTATTTTAGCGTTGACAAGGTCGGTGATGTCCACAATGCGGTGCACGAAACGGAATTTCAATCCCGGGGTGGGCAGTTCTTCACTGCGGTTCATGGCCCAGAAACCATCTGTCAGATAATCGTGTTCCACGCTGCTGTGCTGCTGTATGGCACCGTATCCGCAATGGTGATTGGTCAGAATCAGTCCTTCCGGAGAGATGATTTCGCCGGTACAGCCACCGCCAAAGATACCTACAGCATCTTTCAGTGACACGCCGTTGGGATTGTAAAGGTCGTCAGCCTCCAGCTTCAGTCCTTGCTTTTTCATCATGTCGATGGAGTTCTGCTGTTTCATCAGTTGCAACAACCACATTCCTTCGTCTGCACGCGCAGAGCAGACTGTCAGTGCGGCAATGGCCGCAAGCAAACCTTTCTTAAATGTAATCTTCATATAATCAATTATTAAGTAATGTCTTTGAATTTCATTGTCATCGCTTGTGGGCTTATGGCTTTATGGCATTGTTTCTTATTGCTTCCATAATGTTTGCAGGCGGACGCCGGTTCATCAGTTCGTTCTTCATAAAGTCCATGTATGGGGCTGCGTGACTGAAGAACTTATGATATCCTGCACAAAGGTAATTCAGTCCCGGCTCTCCGTCGGCTGTACGTGCAAAACGGTTCTTTGGGCATTCGCCGTTGCAGGCAAACAGCCATTCGCACTCCCTGCATTGGGTGGGGAGAGATTGTTGCTTCATCAGTCCGAAGGCTTGTTGCCGTTCGCCGTACATCATCTCCACCAGTGTATTCTGATGGATGTTGCCCAGTTTATATTCGGGGAAAACAAAATGGTCGCAGGTATATACGTCTCCGTTGAACTCCATGACGCCTGCATGGCCGCAAGTCTTTGCCATGGAACATACACCCGGCTGTTCGCCTATCCAGTTGGCAAGGGTAGAGTCGAATAACTGTATGTAGTAAGTACCCACGTCCTGCTTTACCCATTCGTCGAACAAGGCGCATAGGAAGTCTCCCCATTGTTCCGGTGTGACGGAAAAGTCTGCCAGCTGCGTGCTCTTTTCTTTGTCTGCCAGGGAGGCAAGATGGCGTCCGTCCCCATGAGGGGCAATGCGCTCCACGATGGGGGCAAACTGGATGTAATGGCATCCTATCTCCTTGAAAAAATTATAGAAGTCCAGCGGATAGTCGGCGTTGTAGTCATTGACCACTGCCATTCCGTTCCATTCCACACCGTGCTTTTTCAGCAGGTTGATGCCCTGCATCACCTTGACAAAAGAGGGCTTGCCCTGCTTGTTCTTCCGGTATTCGTCATGGAACTCTTGCGGTCCGTCTATGGAGACGCCCACCAACCAGTTGTTTTCTTTGAAAAACCGGCACCATTCATCGGTGAGCAACGTGCCGTTGGTCTGTATGCAGTTGTCGATGGTGCGTCCGTTGGCATATTTCCTTTGCAGCTCCATGGCCCGTTTGTAGAAAGACAGCGGACGCATCAGTGTCTCTCCGCCATGCCAGGTGAACAGAACCTGGGGCATGGTCTGCGAGTTGATGTACTCCTCGATGAATTTTTCCAGCAGTTCCTCGCTCATCACATGCTTGGGGTTGTCTCTATATAGTTTGGATTTCTCCAGATAATAGCAATAATCGCATGCCAGATTGCATACCGCACCTACCGGTTTCAGCATTACATAGAGCGGTTTGGCAAAAGGTGCATAGGTTGACATGTATATTTTCTCTATTTTTATGATTTATAATTGTGCAAAAATACGTAAACCGAATGAAAAATCCTTTCTTTCTATTCGGTTTATAAGGAATATTAATACCTTTGCTGGGTGTAATTCAAAAATCGTTTCTTGCATGATTAGAATGAGTGTGAACCGCATTTTACCCTTTTTGCTCCTGCTTGTGCTCTTTACTTCTTGCAACCGCAAGTATAAGATAGAGGGCAGTTCCTCGGTAACCAGCCTTGACGGAAAGATGTTGTTCCTCAAGACGCTTCGGGACGGGCAATGGGTGAATGTTGACTCGGCAGAGGTTATCCATGGGCATTTCAAGATGAAAGGCCGGGCCGATTCCGTGATGATGGTGACTCTTTATATGGATCAAGAGGGTATTATGCCTTTGGTGCTGGAAGATGGCAAAATCGTAGTTTCCATCTCCAATACCCAGTTGATTGCCAAAGGAACCTCTTTGAATGACAAACTGTACGAGTTCATAGACAAGCGCAATTCCCTGGAAGTGAAGATAGAGGAGCTGGAACGGAAAGAGGCGCGTATGGTGCTGGACGGTGCCAATCTGGATGACGTGCATGGGCAGTTGGCAAAGGAAGGCGAAGCACTTGTGAAGGAGATGAACGACTACGTCCGGCAGTTCATTGTAGATAACTTTGAGAATGTGCTGGGCCCCAGTGTATTCATGATGATGTGCAGCACACTGCCCTATCCGGTGATGACTCCGCAGATTGAGGACATCATGAGAACTGCTCCCTTGTCTTTTAAAGAGAATACTTTGGTGAAGGATTTCCTTACAAAGGCGAAGGAGAACATGCAGCTGATTGAAGAGCAGAAACGCATGAAGCAAAATGCTTCTGTAGGAGGACAGAAATAAACAGGAATGAGTTGATAATGACAAACGGGAATGCCTGAATATCCTATCAAGATATTCAGGCATTCCCGTTTGTCATTATGTCTTTATCTGTCCTGGTCTTCGTTCTTCACCATCCCTTTATACTTTTCCGGCAATGCACTCTCCACTGCCGCATAAGCCTCGTTCATGCTTGCCTTGATGTTTTCTGCCCCTTTCCCTTTGGGAGGAATAGGTTCATGGATGGTCAGTATCATCCGGTGGCGGTGTATCCACTTTCCGGTGCGTGGAAGAATCTCGAACGAGCCGTCTATAGTGACGGGCACCACTTCCAGTTGCAGTTCATCCGCCAGCTGGAAGGCTCCTCTCTTGAAGTAGCCCATGTGTCCCGTGAAGGTACGTGCCCCTTCGGGAAATACTACCAGTGATACGCCGTCTTTCAAAGATGATTCTGCCTGCCGCATGGTGGCAAGCACTTTCTTGGGGCTGGAACGGTCGACGAAGATATGTCCTGCGCTTTCGCATGCCTTACCGACAAACGGGATTTTGCGCAGGCTCTTCTTCATCATCCATTTGAAGTTCCGTCCCAGGAATCCGTATATCAGGAATATGTCGAAGGCACCTTGGTGATTGGGCACAAACACGTAGGAAGTACGTTTGTGTATTTTCTCCCTTCCATGTACCTCCACCGGAATAAGCAGTATATAGCAGATGAGCTGTGACCAGATTTTACCGGGATAGTACCCCCAGGTATGCGCCCCCCCTATCAGCGAACCGATAATGGTGACCAATGCTGTAAGGATAGTCAGTACCAATAAAATAGGCAACGCAAAGCAAACCTGATAAGTGATATAAAGTATCTTCATAGGTGTCGGATTTTTTATTGCTACAAAGATATACCTTTTTCTTATTTCGTCACTCTTTCTCTCTTACTAATTTTAGTACTGTAATTTCCGGCCATGCCCCGAACCGGAACGGCAGTCCCACATAGCCGATGCCAATATTTACGTACAAAGCCCTTTTGCCTTCGTAGTACATTCCTCTCCATTCCGGATAGATAAGTTCGGCAAGGGAGTGTCCGAACAAGATGCCTTGCATGGCGTGGGTATGTCCTGCAAGCATCAGTGAAATATCCGATTGGGGCAGTACCTCGCGCCTCCAGTGGGTAGGGTTATGGCTGAGCAATATTTGGAACATCCCTTCCGTACCCTGCATGGCTTGCGGTAAGTCTGCAAATTGGGAGAAAGGAGGCTCGCCATCGTTTTCCACACCGATGAGGGCTATGCTGTCACCTTTGTGATAAAGGATGTCATGCTCATTGTTCAGCAGTTTCCATCCCATTGCTTTCTGCTGCCGGATTAAATAGTCCAGATTGGCGATTTCTGCTTTCGGGCTTTGCCAGTGATAGTATGAGCCATAGTCATGGTTACCGAGGATGGAGTATACTCCGTCCGGTGCGTACAGTTGGGAGAGTATTTCTTGGAAACCATCCAGTTCGTGGCTCTGCTGGTTCACGAGGTCACCGGTGAAGACAATCAGGTCCGGCTTCTGTCCGTTGACTAAATCGACCAACTGTTTGATGGGTTCCGGATTGCCTTGCCAACTGCCGATGTGTATGTCCGATATTTGCACGATGCGGTAGCCGTCGAAACCTTCCGGAATATTGGCAGAACGGTATTCCACTTCTTTTGTATCGAAACGGGTGATGCCTGCCAGGGTACCGTAAAGGATATTGAAGAAGCTGACGACAGCCAAAACCAGTCCTATAGCGGTGAACGGGCTGCGGGGACAACGACGGATGATGAAGTGTGCCAGTACTCCCACCAGCGAGCAAAGCATGAATATGGTTTTTGGAAAGACAAACAGCATGATGGTAATTGCCAGTCTGCCTATGGCCTGCGTATGGTTTGACATCGCATTGTCGCCCGTAAGGAATATGAAGTAAACATAGCCTGCCGCTAATAGCAAGGTGGGAAGCCAATAAAGGCAGTGAAGAACTGCCTTTCTGGTTTTTCTTACTACATAAACCAAGTAAATGTAAAGGTCGGGGATGAGAAGGAAAAGGATGAAAACAAGAGTTACTCGGTGCATATATCTTTCAATTCTTCAATGTTCTTTTTAATATTGTCCAGATGTTTGTAAATCACTTTTTTGTAGAGAATATAGATAATTAGCGCGTCAAATACTACGAAAAGGGTAATCAGTAGGGCTTGTACGCTGGCTGGTGCCAGATGATATTCCATCACCCAATAGTTGAGGATATTGAAAAGGATAATCCAAATGGAGATGCCCATCACTTCATATCTGGTCCATTGGCGGAAGGTGGTCATACGGCGACTGACTTCGGCAACCCCCATTTCATCAATACGCGTGTCCTTGTTCCAGCGGTATGTTTTCCAGTCCCACCACATGCCTATGAGGATGCTTATAGCGATGAATCCCAGTAAAGCGACAATCTTGCCTTGCAGCTGCTCATTGAAGCCGAAGGTGGGCAGCAACAGCCATATAAGCAGAAGGGCTGCCAGACCTACCGCTCCCATTCCGATAGAGAAACGCTGTATGACTACGAGTCGTCCCAGACTTTTGCGGGTATTGGCCTTGTAGCCGGCAATCAGTTCGGTAATCTGCTGTTCGTCAGCAATCGGTTCTTTCTGCAACTGTTCATTCAGTGCGTTCCATGATTTCTTCAGTTCATCCAGTTCCATATATTTATTCCTCCTTATTCATTTTTTTCAATTTGTCCTTGATGCGGCTGAGCTTGGTGGCAACATTAGTCAGGGTCAGCCCGGTGATTTCGGCAATCTCTTCGTAGCTTTTCTCTTCCAGATAGAGCAGGATGATGGATTTTTCCAATTGTCCCAGCCGGTTTATCATCCGGTAGAGTTGCCGTAGCATGGCTTGTGTCTCGTCGGTTTCTTCAGTCCGGTCGGCTTCTTGGGTGAGGGTGACGATTTCGGGGATGTTCTTTTCTTTGCGGATAAAGCTGATGCACGTGTTCAGTGCGATGCGGTAAATCCATGTGGAAATCTTACACTCCCGCCGGAACTTGGGAAATGCTTTCCATAAGTTGAGCACCACTTCCTGATACAGGTCGTTGAGGGTAGCATTGGGCGTGGTGTACAGATAGCACACCTTATATATCACGCGCTCATACTCCCGTACCACGGATACAAACTCTTGTTCTGCATTTTCCATCTTTTAGCTTCTTTCGAATTGCTTTTGCACTGTTAGTCGCATTGTGTGGCGATAAATCACAGTTCAAAAAGGATTATTTTAATGTGTTAATGTGCCTATATGCTAATGTGCCAATGACCTGCGGCATGGTAGCACAATATACATATAGCGCAGCCAATTGGCACATTAGCATATAGGCACATTAGCACATTATTCATATTGTAGTGGCTAAAAACTTCCGCATATCCCCTATTGGCATTCCCCGGCGGCGGGCGTAGTCGTCCAGCTGGTCTTCTCCAATCTTGCCCACTGAAAAGTATCGGGATGCGGGATGTGCCAGCATCATGCCGCAGACGGAGGAGTGAGGGTGCATGGCTCCATGTTCAGTCAGCGTGATGCCTATCTGCTTCATGCCGAGCAGTTCGTCCAGCAGGAAATTCACGGATTGGTCGGGTAGGGAGGGGTATCCCACAGCGGGGCGGATGCCTTGGTATTTCTCGACCAGCAGATCCGGAATGGACAAGGATTCGTCGGGGGCATACCCCCAAGCCTCCTTGCGGACATATTCGTGCATCTTTTCTGTGGCGGCTTCGGCAAGGCGGGCGTTCAGAGTCTGTACAAGGAGATGTTTGTAAGGGTCGCTTTTATAAGTCTCTTCGGCCTCTTCACTGATGGTGGAGGCGAAAAGTCCTACGATGTCGGGCGTGCCTGAAGAGAGGGGACGTACAAAATCGCTCAGACAGAGAAATGGACCGCCATCGGGTTGGGGTGTCTGCTGGCGGAGCAGTGGGAAGGTTGTTCCTTCTATCAAGAGGTTATCTCCGTCTGCATTTGCCTGGCAAAGCCTGAAGATGCAATGGATGGAGATTGTTTCGTCCAGTCGGTCGAGCATTCTATTGGCCTCCTTGAAGAGCTGCATGGCTTCGGAAGCCTTGGTGCGTTCCTCTTCGGGAAAGGTCGTCAGCCAAAGTGCACGGCAAGAATCGCAGCCATGGATGTTTGCGATAGCTGCAAAGCGAGGCTGGAAGCCCCAGGCATGGAAGAAATAAATCCAGTTGATGTAAGGGGTTACTTCATGAATCCGATACGAAAGCAATTCATGCCCCAGTGCCAATATTGTCCTTTTCATCCCATTTCATCCCTAATCCTTAATCCCTAGCCTTCACTCTCCAAATCTCAGTTCCTCGCCACGATAAGCATCGTCCACCATGCCGTCGCTATAAACGGGATGTCCGTTGGCAAAAGTCCTTTCCACTTTCCAGTTGAAGGTATGTCCTTCCAATGGGCTCCAGCCGCATTTGCTCAAAACTTTGTCGGCTGTCACTTCCCACGGGGTATCGGGGCGTACCAGCACAAGGTCTGCCCGGTAACCTTCACGGATATAGCCGCGCTCGTTGATGCGGTAAATTTGTGCGGGAGCATGGCACATTTTTTCAACGATGGTCTCGAGTGTGAATATTCCCTCATCTACCAGTTGCAGCATGCTGACAAGCGAAAACTGTATCATCGGCATGCCGGACATGGCCTTCAAGGCACCTCCTTCTTTTTCGGAGAGCAGATGGGGCGCATGGTCGGTGGCTATAACGTCTATCAGGCCGGAGTTGACGGCTGCACGCAGGGCATCGCGGTCAGCTTGCTTCTTAATGGCAGGATTGCACTTGATACGTGTGCCCAACGTGCGATAGTCACTGAGCGTGAAGAGGAGATGGGCAACGCATGCTTCGGCGGTGATATGCTTCTCGGAAAGTGAATAGTCATTGAACAGTTGCAGTTCCTTGGCTGTGGACACATGCAGAATATGCAGCCGTGCACCGGCAATCCTTGCCAGCCGTACTGCCAGTTCAGAGGATGCATAGCATGCTGCCGAAGAGCGGATGTAGGGATGCTTGCCTATGGGAATATCATTCTCTCCGGCAAACATTTCCTTATACTTGGCAATATTGTTCTTGATGGTTTCCTGGTCTTCGCAGTGGGCGGCAATCAGCATGTCTGTACCGTTGAAGATGTTCAGCAGGCTGTTCATCTTGTCTACCAGCATGTTTCCGGTACTGGAGCCCATGAATAGCTTGATACCGCAGACGCGGTGCTTGTCCAGCTTGCCGAATTCGCTGTAATTGTCGTTTGTTGCGCCGAAGTAGCAAGAATGGTTTACGATACACTTCTCGTTCAGCAAATCAAGTTTGGCGTTCAAGGCATCCAGCGTAGTGGTCACCGGATTTGTATTGGGCATATCCATGATGGAGGTCACACCACCTGCGGCAGCCGCACGGCTTTCGGTGAGGATGTCCGCTTTGTGGGTCAGCCCGGGATCGCGAAAATGTACATGGTCGTCGATGATGCCAGGCAACAGATAGCATCCGGTGGCATCTATGGTCTCGTCACAAGGGGCGGAGAGCGGTTTCCAGTTGGTCAGTACCTCTGCAATGCGCCCGTCTTCTATCACTATGGAACCTTTCACGGATTGTCCTTCGTTGACAATCGTAGCGTTATGTATCAATATTCTTTTCATATCTTCCTAATATTTGTAGTAAACCCCTATCACTCTATCACCCATCACTTCATCTCCTTATCTACGGTAGGATATTTATGGAACCAACTGTTCCATTTCAACCGAATCACTCCGAATACGGCTTCACCAAAAATACTGCTGTTCATTTTGGAGGTGCCCAGTTCGCGATTAATGAAGATGACAGGCACTTCCTTTACCTTGAAGCCACATTTGTAGGCGGTGAATTTCATTTCTATCTGGAAGGCGTATCCTTTGAAGCGGATACCGTCCAGATTGATGGTCTCCAATACCCGGCGGCGGTAACATACAAATCCGGCTGTAGTGTCGTGGATGGGCAGCCCGGTGATGAAGCGCACATACTTGGAGGCAAAATAAGACATCAGTACACGTCCCATGGGCCAGTTCACTACGTTCACACCACTCACATAACGTGAACCGATGGCTACATCGGCACCCTCTTCGGAGCAGGCGCGGTAGAGTCGCGGCAGGTCTTGGGGATTGTGGCTGAAGTCGGCATCCATTTCGAAGATATACTCATAACCTCGTTGCAATGCCCACTTAAAGCCGGCTATATAGGCTGTTCCCAATCCCAGCTTTCCTTTGCGCTCCACCATGAAGAGGCGTTCAGGAAACTCCTGCTGCAAGGTCTTTACAATGGCAGCCGTTCCGTCGGGCGAACCGTCTTCAATGACAAGGATGTGAAAACCATGTTTCAGAGCAAAAACGGCACGGATGATATTTTCTATATTCTCCCGTTCATTGTAGGTGGGGATGATGACAATGCTGTCTGATGTTTGCATACTTATAGGTAATGGGGGTTATAACTGGGAACAAATGTAATACATTTCTTTTTTATCTGGCAGCATTTTCACACAAATCTTGATTTTGCAAAGTTCTGGCACCACGACTCTTTCATTTATGTAGCTCCTTCTAACTCCTGACTATAAGGAATGCAGGTTAAATCAAAGAACCGTATGCTTGACTTTGAACTTTAGCCTCAATCTTTAGCTATTCCCGTTTCAATCATTAACAGAAAACATTCAAACTATTAAAGAAAAACTTTCGAAGTATAAAGGATAAAGTGGGTAGATATAGGGAGAAAAAAGTGCTCTTCAGTCTTGGTCTGTCTATCCCAAGCCTTGGGATAGACAGACCAAACCCTGGGATACATGTCTGCAGGCTGGGGATAAACTTTGTGTAACATAACTCCTGAATAGGGATTGTGCAGGCTGTGTTATTCATAATTGGAGGAAAAGAAGTTTCATTGCCTTCCCCGATAAATAGGGCGATACAGAAAAAAGGTGAAGGATGTGCAGGCTGACAGCAGAAAGATTATTTCAGAGAACATAGTTGCCGACAGGTCAAAGCTAAAGATTATTTGTGTATTTTTGCACCGAATTTATTTCGGTAGGATACCTTATGAGAGGCAATACCGGGGGAAAAAGCGCAAAGCAATGAATATAACTGAACTGCAACAATCTTATGCTTCCCATCCCAATGTAGAGGGGGTGTGCAGGCTTCTGAAAGATAACTCTGTCCGTCACCTATATTGCGGAGGTTTATATGCCTCTGCCGCTTCTTTGTTTTCGTCTGTATTGATTCAGCGGGCTACTTGTCCGCTCGTTTTCATTCTGGGCGATATGGAGGAAGCCGGTTATTTCTATCATGATTTGACGCAGATATTGGGGACAGAGCAGGTATTGTTTTTTCCTTCTTCGTTCCGCCGCGCCATCAAGTACGGGCAGAAGGATGCGGCAAACGAAATACTCCGTACAGAAGTGCTGAGTCGCCTGCAAAAAGGAGAAGAGGGGCTTTGCGTGGTGACCTATCCGGATGCGCTGGCCGAAAAGGTTGTCTCACGTAAAGAACTTGGAGACAATACACTGAAACTGCATGCAGGAGAGAGGGTAGACATGAACTTCGTGACGGACGTGTTGCGCAGTTACGGTTTCGAATATGTGGACTACGTCTACGAGCCGGGGCAGTATGCCGTTCGTGGCAGTATTATCGACGTCTTTTCCTTCTCTTCCGAATATCCCTTCCGTATAGACTTTTTCGGCGATGAGGTGGAAAGCGTCCGTACTTTCGAGGTGGAAACACAGCTCTCGAAGGAGAAGAAAGAAAGCATCGTGATAGTTCCCGACTTGAGCCATAGCCTGGAAAAAAAGGGAAGCGGCGGCATGGTGTCGTTCCTCGATTTCCTTCCGTCGGACAGCTTGCTTGCCATGCGCGATTTCCTCTGGCTACGCGAACGCATCCAGACCGTGCACGACGAATCGCTCACCCTACAGGCCATCGCCGCCCGTGAGTCGGAGGAGAATGGAGCCATCACGCTGGAAGGCAAGCTGATTGATGGTGGCGAGTTCACCCTGCGCGCCCTCGATTTTCGCCGGATGGAGTTTGGCAACAAGCCCACCGGAACACCGGATGCCACCGTCTCGTTCCATACTACGGTACAGCCTATCTTCCATAAAAACTTCGACATGGTGGCGGAGAGTTTCCGCGAATACCTCTCCCGTCACTACACCATCTACATATGCAGCGACAGCCTGAAACAGACCGACCGCATCCGTGCCATCTTTGAGGACCGTGGAGACAACATATCCTTTACCGCCGTGGAACGGACACTGCACGAAGGCTTTGCCGACGACACTTTGCGTATCTGCGTCTTTACCGACCATCAGCTGTTCGACCGCTTTCACAAGTATAACTTGAAGAGCGACAAGGCACGCAGCGGCAAGGTGGCCTTGAGCCTGAAGGAGCTGAACCAATTCACCCCCGGCGACTATGTGGTGCATACCGACCATGGTGTGGGGCGTTTTGCCGGACTGGTACGTATCCCCAACGGTGACACCACGCAGGAGGTGATGAAGATTGTCTATCAGAACGAAGATGTGGTGTTTGTCTCCATCCACTCTCTGCACAAGGTTTCCAAGTACAAGGGAAAGGAGGGTGAAGCGCCCCGCCTCAACAAGCTCGGCACCGGAGCCTGGGAGAAGCTGAAAGACCGCACCAAGACGAAGATAAAGGATATTGCCCGCGACTTGATAAAACTCTACTCGCAACGCCGCGAGGAGAAGGGGTTCCAATACAGTCCCGACAGCTTCCTGCAACGGGAGTTGGAAGCCTCCTTCATCTATGAGGATACCCCCGACCAAAGCAAGGCTACTTCCGACGTGAAGGCCGACATGGAGAGTACCCGTCCGATGGACCGCCTGGTGTGCGGTGACGTGGGCTTCGGCAAGACGGAGGTGGCTGTTCGTGCCGCTTTCAAGGCTGTGGCGGACAATAAGCAGGTGGCTGTACTGGTGCCCACTACCGTACTTGCCTATCAGCATTTCCAGACCTTCAAGGAGCGCTTGAAAGGCTTGCCTTGCCGGGTGGAGTATCTGAGTCGTGCCCGCACCGCTGCTCAGGCAAAGGCTGTAGTGAAAGGGCTTGCCGAAGGGGAAGTGAATATTCTTATCGGTACCCACCGTATCCTGGGAAAAGACGTTAAGTTCAAAGACCTTGGTTTGTTGATTATTGATGAGGAGCAGAAGTTCGGCGTCTCCGTCAAGGAGAAACTCCGCCAATTGAAGGTGAATGTGGATACGCTGACCATGACGGCTACACCCATTCCCCGTACCTTGCAGTTTTCGCTGATGGGTGCGCGCGACTTGAGCGTCATCCAGACACCGCCGCCTAACCGCTATCCCATCCAGACGGAAGTGCACACCTTCAACGAGGAAATCATTGCCGACGCCGTCAATTTTGAGATGAGCCGTAACGGGCAGGTATTCTTCGTGAATAACCGTATTTCCAATCTGTTTGAGTTGAAGGCCATGATAGAGCGGCACATTCCCGACTGCCGTGTCTGTATCGGACACGGACAGATGGAGCCTGCCGAACTGGAGAAGATAATCTTTGATTTCGTCAATTACGATTACGACGTGCTGCTTGCCACTACCATCATCGAAAGTGGCATCGACATACCCAATGCCAATACCATTATCATCAACCAGGCGCAGAACTTCGGCCTCAGTGACTTGCACCAGATGCGCGGACGTGTGGGGCGGAGCAATAAAAAAGCTTTCTGTTACCTGCTGGCACCGCCTTTGTCCTCCCTTACTCCCGAAGCAAAACGACGCCTGCAAGCCATCGAGAACTTCTCCGACCTGGGCAGTGGCATCCACATTGCCATGCAGGACCTTGACATCCGTGGCGCAGGCAATATGCTCGGTGCCGAACAGAGTGGTTTCATTGCCGACCTAGGCTACGAGACGTATCAAAAGATTCTTTCCGAAGCTGTGCACGAACTGAAGACCGACGAGTTTGCCGACCTTTATGCCGAAGAACTGAAAGCAGACGGAGGCGTCATCAGTGGAGAACAGTTTGTCGACGAATGCCAGGTGGAAAGCGACCTTGAACTTCTGTTGCCTGCCGATTACGTGACTGGCAGCAGCGAGCGTATGTTGCTCTATCGCGAGTTGGACGGATTGACACTCGACAAGGATGTGGATGCTTTCCGTTCCCGCCTCGAAGACCGCTTCGGCCCGATTCCTCCCGAAACGGAAGAACTGCTGCGCATCGTTCCCTTGCGACGCCTGGCTGCCCGCCTCGGCGTGGAGAAAGTCTTTCTGAAAGGTGGGCGCATGTCCCTGTTCTTCGTCTCCAATCCGGACAGCCCGTACTATCAGAGCCAGGCTTTCGGTAAGGTCATTGCCTACATGATGAAGTACACCCGGCGTTGTGACCTGCGCGAACAGAACAACAAACGGAGTATGTTGGTGAAGGATGTCAAGACGGTAGAAGAAGCTGTCTGTGTGTTGCAGGAGGTAGTGGCAATGCAGGTGGAAGAGTAAACTGTTGCCACTCCTGCCACTAACGTCCGAACTGCAAGGCGAATCCCAAATTGAAGAAAGTGATGTTGTTTTTGAACCAGCTATGGTCTACTCCGTCATCATACCCGTCTGTGTTATAAAGTCGTGCATCGGGGTTGGCAAACCAGTCTGCTGTCAGGAAATCACAGCGAATCATGCCCGAGAGTTTACGGCTGATGCGGAACTCATAGCCTGCTGCGAAAGTTATTCCACAATATCCTTTATGGAAAAGGTGTCCGTTCCGTTCACCGCGTTTATATGTCCGTTCCTGATAGTTCATATACCCGATGCCGAACGAGAGGAACAGTCCTTGATTCCCGTTGCTCCACAAGGGCCGGTATGTGATGTTGGGGCGTATGCAGTGCAGATGTGCCTTATCCGGCAGGCGTGCCATGCGTAGATAGTCATATTGAAGTCCTGCGGCAAATAGGGGCGTGATGTAGTAGCGGCCTTCTGTCATCAGGTCATATCCCACCCGGTTGCCATTCTTGCTGAAGAAGTCGTTACGGTTTCCCTCTACATGAGGTAAGGATACACCGCCACCGAAGATGATACTGTAATTTTGCGGCAGGCATTCGCTTTGTGCCAGCAGACCTGTCGCTCCAATGGGGAGTAGGGATAGGCAGAGGAGGAGGAATCGTTTCATGCAGTTGCTGTGAGTTTCTTGGAAATATCGTATTTTTATCGTTTCCCGTATAGCTTGTCTATCAAATCCGTCCGTCCTATCCGGCGCAGTTCGTTTATGATGTTCCTGCGCTCTTCGGGTTTGTACCAGAAGAAGAATTGGCGTTGAGCCAGTTTCTCGCGCTGCGTTTTGGCACTGAATACCGGTTCCAGCGTATAAGGATGGAAGCCCGTGTACCATGCTTCGGTGGCAACGGTCATGGGAGTAGGGGTAAAGTCTTGCACTTGCTCCAGATGGAAGTCCAGTCGTTTGGTGATGACGGCAAGTTCCGCCATATCTTCCTCCTTGCATCCGGGATGGCTGCTGATGAAATAAGGAATAAGCTGCTGGCGTAGTCCTTCTTCATGGTTAATCCTGTCGAATATCTTCTTAAACTCACCGAACTGGCTGAACGGAGGCTTGCGCATGATGTTGAGCACGCGGTCTGACGTATGCTCCGGTGCTACCTTCAGGCGACCGCTGACATGGCGGGCAATGAGCTCGCGGGTATATTCCTGCGTACTTTTGTTAGTGTTCGGGTCCTTGCTCTGGTGCAGCAGCAGGTCATAGCGTACACCGCTGCCAATGAAGGACTTCTTGATGCCGGGCAGGGCATCTACGGCATGATAGATGTCGAGCAGCGGACGGTGGTCCGTATTCAGGTTGGGGCATACCTTGGGGTAGATGCACGACGGGCGTTTGCATTTCCTGCAGACGGCCTCATCCCGTCCCTTCATGCGGTACATATTGGCCGACGGGCCTCCCAAATCGCTCAAATAACCCTTGAAGTCTGGCAGCTCCGTGATGGCTTTCACCTCTTTCAGAATGCTCTCCTTGCTGCGGCTTACGATGAATTTGCCCTGGTGTGCGGAGATGGTGCAGAAGGCACATCCTCCGAAACATCCGCGATGCAGGTTGACGGAGAACTTTATCATGTCGTATGCCGGAATACGTTTTCCCTTGTATTTGGGATGGGGCAGGCGCGTGTATGGCAAGTCGAAAGAACGGTCGAGTTCAGCTTCCGTCAAAGGGGGATAGGGAGGATTGACTACTACCGTCAGCTTGCCGCTCTTTTGCAAGATGCGGGATGCTGTATATTTGTTGCTTTCCTCCTCGATATGACGGAAGTTGGCAGCTTCTTTCTTTTTATCTTTCAGACATTCTTCATGGGAAAAGAGGGTGATATCCCCTTCTTGTACCACTACTTCCTTGTCAAGGTAAACCATTTGGGGAATATCGGCGATGAGCTTTTTGAAGCTTGGGGCGTCCATCTGTGTCTGTTGGCGTTTCAGCCTTTCCGCAAGTTCCACCACCGGTTTCTCTCCCATGCCGTAGATGAGTGAGTCGGCTCCGCTGTCGAGGAGGATGCTGGGGCGTACACGGTCCTGCCAATAGTCATAGTGCGTCAGGCGGCGCATGCTTGCCTCGATGCCGCCCAGTACGACGGGGACATCGGGGAATAGCTTCTTTAATATCTGGGTATATACAATGGAAGGGTACTCCGGACGCATATCCGGACGTGCATCCGGGGTATAGGCGTCATCACTGCGCAAGCGTTTGTTGGCAGTATATTTGTTGACCATCGAATCCATACAGCCGGGACTGATGCCGAAGAACAGACGGGGACGTCCCAGTTTTTTGAAGTCGCGCAAGTCGTCGCGCCAGTTGGGTTGGGGGATGATGGCTACGCGCAATCCTTCTGCTTCGAGGATGCGGCCTATGACGGCGGCTCCAAAAGAAGGGTGATCCACGTAGGCGTCACCGCTGAAAAGTATTACATCCAATTCGTCCCAACCACGCAGTTCCACTTCTTTCTTGGTAGTAGGAAGCCAGTCTGTAAGGCGATATTCTTTCATTTGCACATTAAAAACTGTAATGTCATCCGTTCTCCGTCGTAAATCTCACGGAAGCCTATCTGCTGCTCGGAAAGATACTCTTTCATGTCATTGAAGGCAGCAGCGTCGTCCATGATGATTTCCAGCTTCTCGCCTTTTCCGGCCTCGCACATGGCTTTGATGGCAGGGATTAAAGGGCTGTAATGCTGTTGTCCGCAGGTGTCGATGGTTTTCATTTATTCTTCTTCTATGGTGTCTTGTTGGGAAAGCCATTGCAGATAGAGCTTGATGAGCTGTTGTAGTCCGAAGGCCTTCATGTTGTTGTGATAGATAACGTCGATACAGAGGTCGAGCAGGTCTTTGCTGTCTTCCTCTTGCGAGGCGATGAGGGAGCGGATGTTCAGTTTCAACTTGTCGAGCACGGTTTCGTCCACAATACCGTTGCTGTCGATGAGATGGCGGAAGAGGCCGTATTTCTCGATGGTGGCAAGATTCTCTTCAGAAACTTCTAAACTACGGGTTCCGCTGGGGTTGGCTTGTATAGTGTACATGATGTTTAATGTTTAGTGGTTAATGTTTAATGATTAATGGAAGCAAAGATAGTTTTTTCACTACAGATTACACAGATTTTCACAGATTATTTATAGGGATTGCTATTTTGTCTGTGTTAATCTGTGTAATCTGTGGTGAGAAAGCGGAGTATGGATGCCATAATTACATTTCTGGATGTTTCTTCCCGGATGCTTTCAAAAGGGAATCCCATGACAAAAGTGCGATAATCACTGCCTTGATAGGCTACGGCGGCGGGTGTGTTGCCGATGGCATAGGTCATGACTGGAAAAGCGGGAGACATGGGCAGGATGCAATCAGGGGAAGTGACCGGATAGCTTTGCTCATTCGGCAGGCGGGGAAGGGTGAAGGTATGCCCCAGTCCCCGGACAGCGATTTTGTCCCCGTCTGTTTTCAGAGAGTTGCCATGCCGGTACTTCAAGATATTCTGAATAAATTCTTTATTGCCCTGCGAGCTGTCCATATCGCTGCCTACGTAGGCACCGCTGACCAGGAGATGACCTCCCGACTGGCAATAGGAAGTCAGTATGCGCTGCATGGGCGAGGAGAATGTTTTGTAGTAGGTATTGCGTGCCGGATTGCTGGAATTGTCTTCTTTCTCAAGTCCGAGGATATAGTCCACTATCGGATAATCCTCTAATGAGAGGATGCCCTTTTCCACAGCCTCGTCGCTGCATGAGACGAAGCTGTAATTTCCGGCTGCCTGGATGGCTTTGCCATGTACGAAGGGGTAATCGAAAGTGTTTCCGATGATTTTCATGCCTTCGTATTCGTCACTGCTCTCTCCCAGACGTCGTCCTGCTTCCTTCCGGCTAAAATTCTGCTGGGCGCCGCAGAGGGAGATGTCATAGAGATAGGGTACGCCGGGATCTTGTGACAAGTCGAAGCCTGCCGCATCGGGGGTGTCTATAACGGCAGGCCCGCTGATGCGGTCGAATCCGTTGACGATAAGTATCTGTCCTTTTTCACGCTTTGCCTTGTAGGCGGCAAGAATTTCCGAAGGGAAGCTTTCGCCACCCCGGTTTACGGCGGTTACTTTAAAGGAATAGACGATGCCCGGTTCTATTTTTACGGTGTGGGATGGGGAGCTGACGCGTACGCCATTGTCAAATCCTCCACGACCGATACGTGTATATACAATGTATTCACGTGGTTTGGCAGTCGGCTCCAACGGGTCTTCCTCTCCTTGCCAGGAAAGCTCTAAAGTATTCTTCTTTTGACCGAAGCGGATGGCAAAGTGGCTGACGGGAAGGGGTTGGACAACGTAGTCTCTGCCGTGCTGGCTGCATATGTATTGCAGAATAGCTTTATAGAGCGCACGCCCGACGGTGAACTTGAAGTTAGGGTCATGTCCCAAGCGCATATCTGCGAAGTTCTGGTGCGACAACAGTTCTACGATGGTGGAAGGGACGGCGGGCAGGCGTGTTTCACTGTAGTTGCGGTTCCATAGGCTGCGGCGTGTCCAGTCTACGTTGAAGGTAGAGCGGATATCACGCTGCAACTGCGTTAGCAGAATGTCCGAAAGGTCACGGGAGGCATGGCGGTCTGTACCGGCATGCAGCCGGCCGTTGTTGAAGTTGGTGGTATAAATGCCGAGAGTGCCTATAATCTCATCTTCCTTACTGAAACCGGCATCGCTATGCAGGGCCATACTCATTTCAAAGGGGATGCCCAAACCTTCTTCCGTCGGGTTGAATAGTGATTTTCCTGCAAGGTAATTCACTGTACGGGAACGTACGTTGATGTCGTCGTTCATATCATTCTTTCCCTCATAGCCTCCATAGACGGGATAGGGCATGCCTGCCCATTGGGCAAAGTAGCGTGCGCCTTCCAGGTATCTGGGCAAGCCGCTGGTTTGTCCCCCGCGGGCAATGTTGCCCATGCCCCCTCCAAAGCGGACGGCATCGACACAGACCACGCCTTTCTCTTTGCTTTCGTTGCTCAATACCACCATGCCGTAGTCGTTCCGGCCTTTGTCAAAAGTGAATGTGCCGAGGTACACCCATGTGCCGCCTCCTATTTGCTGGTTCACCTTGAACTCCGTGACGCCTCCATTGTGAAATACAAGATATTTGGCATCGCTTACGCTGCCCGGCAGTGTTTGGTAAGATACGTATACAGCATATTCTCCCGTTTCCGGAATATCGGGTACCCATTCGGCAAAAGCCTTGTCTTTCTTCTTTTCAGTTTTGGTAAAGCGTGCCGTGCCGGAGAGGAAAGGGTTTTCATTGTCCTGATAGATTCGTTTCCGTTGGGCAAATCCGGGTCGGGAGGTCTGTTCCCAACGTGCTTTCCGGCTTTTCACGTCCAGATAAAGGGAACCTTGTCCTCCATGTCCGCTCAGGCTACCGTCATTGTCTACGATGACTTCCTGCTTCTGCGTGTCCCTTTCGCGGGGAGTGAATACATTGGCTCCTGCATTCTCTAGCATGGGCAGGAGGTAGGGCAGGATGAAGGATTGGGTGAACTGGTCTTCTGTAGTGCAGAACAGCCTCGGGCGTTGCCATCCCCATTTGTCCTTGTCATTGATATAATATTTCCCGTGGCTTTGCCAAAGGGCGATGTGGCGTCCTTCCAGTCCGCGGGTGATGTCGTAGGGGCGCGAGGTACGGGTTACCCAGGGGGTACCTTTGTATTCCAGGTGGCTGAACAGACGTGCCTTGTCTTTCTTCCCTTTCCGGTAGAGGTTGGGGATAAGCTCTTCGATGCTCTTCCCGTCAGCAAAGACGGTGAGGTCGAAATAGTTCACCGGTCCTGGCAGGATTTGTCCCAGATGGCGGTAAATGGCATCAACGGTTTCAGGCCGTAGAGGCTGGTAGGCAAAGCGCTCGTTTGTATAGACAAGCAATTTCTTCTTCCGGAAGTCAATGCGGAAACTATCCAGCTTGCAGGTACCGATGTTGGCCGTATGGGTGGTGTATTCCCTAAAGAATGTCTGGAGGCGTTCTTCCACATTCTGCTCTAGTTCTTGTGCCGGAAGGAGGAATCCACACAAGAGCCATATGCCGGTTAGGATAAGTTTTTTCATACTGATGAAATATTGAAGTTGCCAATATCTGCTTTTACCAGACGGTGGTGCGTGCAAAAGTACATAAAAGAAAGCTTCACTGATGAGCGGGTTACTTTCTTTTTATTATTTTGCAGACATATAAGTAAGTCTTAAGAATTAAAAAGCATTAATCGGCAATCTTTTTCAGTTCTGTCAGTTCCGTAACTTTGTCCGGATAGAGGATGGCGTTGTGCGCAGCCATTTGAGCTGCTTTCTTATGGATTGGGTCTATTCCTTCGGGAGAATATGGGTTTTCTGTTACATTCCGATGGGTCAATGCCTCAAACCATGTGCAGGCAGCTGTATATCTGCCTATGGTTAAGTCAAGGTGGTATCCGTCCCTATTCATATGGTCGCCGATAAAGGAGGTACGTGCATTTTGTATGGCGGTTCCCGAAGGGATAATTTTCTTGATACCCACCAGGTTGGCGGCTTTCTTTACTGCATCCACAATGCTGGTGTACATTTTCATTTGGTTCTGGTCATAGTTTTTGAATCCGGTGTGGTTGGCATTGGTAGCATAAGCCCATGTCTGGTGCATCATTAATACGGTTTCCTTTCCAATTCGTTCCCTAATATAGTTAACCAATTCAGGTAGGGAAGCTTTGTAGCTGTCATAGATACCAGACAAAGGGCTGGCCTGCTGAACACTGATATAGTCCCATTTCTCATCGGCCAGTGCTTTCTCAATAGTCATTGACCGGGTTTCTGTTTTTTCCCCGTCTTTCTCTACTTTGCGATAGGCATAGGCCGGAGCGTTGTTGCGTATGTTTTGTACGTGCCGTTCCAGTGAACATCCTCCGATAAACATATTGCCGATAATCATGGTGATACCTTCAGCTTCTCCCAGTTCGTGCAAATATTGCTCTACTGCATCTTGTGAAAAGCTGTTGCCTATTGCCAATACTTTGATGGTGTCGTTATTGGCATGGCATCCATTTGCAAACAATGTAAATGGTGTGAGTAGGAATAAAATGACAAGGATGTTGATAGCATACTTTTTCATAATGGGGTTTGTTTTTAAGTTTTGTCGTTTCGATAAATAAGTAACAAAATTATTTGATTGTTTTTATATCTGCAAATATTCTTTGGGAATATAAGAAGGCTGAGACATGAAAAAATGAGATGCATTGCCGGAGCAATACATCTCATCCTATTGTTAATATTTTATCCGTTTATAGCGGAATGTATTCCACAAAGGCTTCCATCGCCTCATAGGAAGCAAGTCCGAGGCTGTCATACAAGGCAGCTGTTCCGCGGTTACGGTCCTCGCTGCGTTGCCAGAACAGACGTTCGTCATTGCCCAGGAACGGTGCGCTTTCCATCTGCGATTGATGCTTCAGGATAGAGTTACGCTTGGCACGCAGTTCTTCCGGGCTGATGGGCACAGCCATCTCGATGTTTTCGATTTCCCATTCGGCCCATGCACCGCGGTACATCCAGATGCGGCATTCCTTCAACCATTTGGCACCTTCTTCTTTTTCCAAGTCAATGGCGGCAAATACGGCGTCCGTACAAACACGGTGTGTGCCGTGCGGGTCGGCCAGGTCGCCGGCAACGAAAATCTGATGGGGTTTCACTTCACGCAATAGGTTGCGTACAATTTCCACGTCTGCTTCGCTGATAGGATTCTTCTGTATCTTGCCCGTTTCGTAGAATGGCAGGTCAAGGAAATGACAGTGATCCAGAGGGATATTATTGTATGTACATGCAGTGCGTGCCTCGCCACGGCGAATCAGTCCCTTGATGGTCAAGATGTCGCGTGTATCCATGTCACCGTCTTTCTTCTCCTTCAAGTATTTACGGATTTCAGTATATTTGTCATTGATGACCTGGTCTTCGCTGTTGTTGAAGATTTGGTTGAACCCGTTGATGAAGTGCAGGAAGCGGATAACTTCTTCATCGCCTACGGCAATGTTACCGGAAGTTTCGTAAGCTACATGCACGTCATGTTTCTGCTCTACCAGACGACGGATGGTGCCTCCCATGGAGATAACGTCATCATCGGGATGCGGAGAAAATACGACCACACGTTTTGGATAGGGCTTTGCACGCTCAGGACGATAGGTGTCGTCAGCATTCGGCTTGCCGCCCGGCCATCCGGTGATGGTATGTTGCAGGTCATTGAATATCTTGATGTTCACGTTATAGGCTGAGCCGAACAATGCCAGCAGTTCGCTCAGACCGTTTTCGTTGTAGTCCTTGTTGGTCAGTTTCAGAATAGGCTTGTTCAGTGTAGTACACAACCATACGATGGCACTTCTTACCAGTTTGTCGTTCCATTCGCAGCTGGTTACCAGCCATGGACGCTGAATACGAGTCAGATGAGCTGCCGCAGCCAGGTCTACGCAAACAGAAGTGTTGGCATGAAGCTGCAGGTAAGATGCCGGCAGTGTATCACTTACCTTGTCTTCCACTGCACTTCGG